>Garnier_p2__coassemble_1255_pt1 | contig 27696 bp, 25 predicted proteins | sample Garnier_p2__metabat2_low_PE_022 | metagenome-assembled genome bin Garnier_p2
AATCTTATTTAGTGTTTAATTTATCAGTTAAAATTTTGATAGCTTCATTTAATTGTGTATCGATAGTAGAGTTTTCATCTAAATTAATTTCAATATCTGGGGTAATGCCTACGCCATCAATTGAACGACCACTAGGTGTATAGTATTTGGCAATGGTTAATTTTACAGCATCATTTTCGAGCATTGGTAAAATAGTTTGGACTGAGCCTTTACCATAAGATGTATTACCGACGATAGTTCCGGCTTTTGTATCTTGGATAGCACCAGATAAAATTTCAGAAGCACTAGCACTATTTTTATTAATTAATACAACTAAGGGATAAGGTACTTCTTCAAGATTTGAAGTATATGTTTCTTTATTACCTTGTTTATCTACAATAGAAACAATCTCTCCTTTTGGTACAAGAGTTTTACAAATTTCTACACAACTTGTAAGTAAACCACCAGGATTATTACGTAAATCTAAAACTAAGCCTTGCATACCTTGATTTTTTAAATCATTATAAGCTTCTTTGAATTCATTGGCAGTATCTTCTGAGAAGGATATAATTTGAATATAACCTATATGATTATCAAGCATTTTATGACCAACAGTTTTTAATTTTATATTATCACGAGTAACAGTAATATCTTGAGTTTGATTATTACGCATAATAGTTAAAACAACATTAGTACCTACTTGCCCACGTACATGAGTTGCTACTTCATCAAAAGCTAATTCTGTTACAGGTGTGCCATCAACAGCGATAAGCTCATCACCTTCAGTGATACCTGCTTTTTGCCCTGGGGAATCTTCCATAACAGCAATGATATGAATTTTTTGTTGATTATCCATTCCCATGACAACGCCAATACCAGCAAAAGAACCTTCAGTTTGTTCCATTAGATTTTGGTACATTTTAGGCGATAAATAATTAGAATGTGGGTCATTTAAAGATTTTACCATACCATCGATAGCACCATCGATTAGATTTACATCATTTGTATCATTTACATATTTAGTTTCAATAAATCTATATGCAGTAATAAATCGAACCAAATTTGTAAAACTATGTTGATTAAATCCTAAAGTGTAATAGAGTATGGCTAAGGTAGAAAAAGAAGAAATAATAGCTATTAGTAAAACAGCTAATATCCTTTTTAATATTTTATTCATAGAATATCACCACTTACTTTTATAAAGATTATAAATAATTATATGGACTTGTCGGTTCACCATTTAGGCGAACTTCAAAATGACAATGTGGTCCAGTAGAATTTCCAGTAGAACCGCAAAATGCGATAGTATCTCCTTGAGATACGTTTTCGCCAACGCTGACATTTAATGATTGATTGTGTCCATATAGTGTGGAAATACCATTTCCGTGGTCAATAATAACAGTATATCCATAACCACTAATCCAACCAGCATAGCTTACTGTACCAGAATCAGCGGCATAAATATTCATACCATAATCACCACCGATATCAAGTCCGCTATGATAGCGAGCATTACCATAAATTGGATGTACACGCCAACCAAATTCAGAAGTAACAGGCCCGTTTAATGGCCAAATCATTTGTCCAGTACCTACATAACTAGAAGCACCATGACGTTGTATCATGGCAGCAATTCTTTCGGAAGCATTCATGATTTCTTGATAAGCTTTTTCGGAAGTTTCTTTATCATTTTGTAATTTATTAATCATTTGGTCAAGAGAGGCTTTTTTATTATCAAGCGTAGATTTTTTTTCACTAGCTTCAGCAAATAATTGTTCAGTTAAAGCACGTTCTTTTTCTAAATCTGCTTTAGTTTGTAAAATAGTGGCTCGCTCTTGGCGGATTTGCGTGATTAAATCATAATCATAGCGTAAAATTCGTTTAATTAAATCCATACGAACTAAAAAATCAGAAAAACTTTGCGCACCAAATAAAATATCTAAATAAGAAATTTGTCCATGAATGTAAATATCACGCACTCGTTTTTGTAAATATTGTTGATTCTTTTTTAATGATTTTTCAGTAGTAATTAATTCTTGTTCTTTTTGTTGAATTTGGGCATTTGCTGTATCCAATTTTGTTTTTACTTCATTATAAGCAGTTGTTGCTTCATCTAATTCTATTTGTAAAACACGCATTTTTTCAGATACATCATTTAATTGTTCGTTTACATTATTTAACTTGGCTTGTTCTTCTTGGGCTTGTTGTTGGAGTTCTTCTTGTTTTTCCGATAAACTTTGGGCAAATATTGGAGCGTTGCTGGTAGTAAAAAAACAGATAATAAGTATAAAAATTAAAAAGTTTTTCATTACAATACTCCTTAAACTTTGAGGAATTTTTTTAAAGAGATTGTACTACCTAAAGCACCAATAAATATTCCACTTACTAAAATAGTAATAGTTATATAATTGATAAATGGATACTGTGGAATGAGCGGGAAAAAGGCCATAGCATCATAGATTTCTTGAGTAACTTGTGCGTAAATAATACGTAAAAATATAGCAGCAATACTACCACCGAAGAAACCTAAAATAATGCCTTCTAAAAGAAATGGCCAACGAATAAACCAATCTGTAGCACCCACATATTTCATAATAGCAATTTCTTTTCTTCGAGCAAACACAGTAAGGCGAATTGTATTAGAAATAATAAAGATAGCCGCACCTAATAATAAAATAATTAAAGCTATACCGATTAATCGAATCAAGTGAGTAAGGTTAAATAAATGATTGATAATATCCTGACTATAGCTTGCAGATTCAACAGTATCTAGTTCAGAGGCTACTTGAGCGATATTTTTTACTTGTTCTGGAGAATTCACAGTTAAAGAAAAAGCATTAGGTAAAGGATTGGTATCATCTAAAGCTTCAAGTAGAAATTTTTGGTCACCTAAGCGTTCTTTGAAATTTTCCATAGCTTCATCACGTGATGTATAAGTGATATTTAAAATACCATCTAACTTACTAAGCTTAGCTTTCGTAGTATCTATCTCTTCTTGGCTCAAATTATCTTTTAAATATACACTGATTTGGACTTGGGATTCTAAAGTATCTGCCATTTTATTAAGATTTAAAACAACAATAGAAAAAAATCCCAAAATAAATAAAGATAAAACTACGGTAAATATTGAGGCTAAAGACATCCAAATATTACGGCGGAAAGAATGAAAAACTTCTTTAATATAGTATTCAACGGTACTAAGCTTCATCATCATATCCTCCTTGAGCAACATCTCTAGCGATACGACCATTTTCGATAGTTAATACCCTACGTTGCATAGTATCTACAATTTCTTTATTGTGTGTTGCCATGACAATAGTTGTACCAGATTGATTAATACGATGAAAAATTTCCATAATATCCCATGTAGTTTCTGGGTCAAGATTTCCCGTAGGTTCATCGGCTATTACGATAGACGGCTGATTAACAATAGCTCTAGCAATAGCTACACGTTGTTGTTCTCCACCAGATAATTGATTGGGAAAGCATTTATATTTATCTTTAAGACCAACAATATCCAAAACATTATTTACTCTATGTTGGATAAGACGGCGAGGTGCTTCAATAACTTGCATAGCAAAGGCAATATTTTCATAAACTGTTTTATCTGGCAATAGACGATAATCTTGGAAAACTATACCTAAGCTACGGCGAAGATAGGGAATTTGTTGATTTTTCATAGTCATGATATTGTATCCATTAATGGTTACAGTTCCTGTAGTAGGTAAGGTTTCATGCAAAAGTAAACGCATAAATGTAGATTTACCTGCACCACTAGGGCCAACAATAAATACAAATTCACCTTTATAGATATTTACATTTATATTATTTAAAGCTAAAGCGTTATTTTCATATTTTTTAAAGACTTTTTTCATACTAATAATAGGTTTATTAGTCATTACAAAACCCCTTTTGATATATTTTATGAAAAATGAATAATATTATAAAATGCTTCCTGTTTAGCAGGAAGCATTTTTATTAAAAATTAATAAGCAAGAACTTCTGTTCCTGTTTCAGTAATTAAAATAGTTTTTTCCCATTGAGCAGATAAAGAATTATCACTGGTATAAATAGTCCATTTATCAATAGGGTCTAAAACAACATCTGGAGAACCGATATTAATCATTGGTTCAACAGTGAGTACCATACCAGGAACGAGTAACATACCTGTATTTTTTTTGCCTGTATGAGCAACAAATGGTTCTTCGTGGAATTTATTTCCTACACCGTGACCGCCAAGAGCAGTAACTACAGAATAATTATGTTTGTGTGCATGGTGTTCAATCATTGCACCAACATCACCTAAAAAGCCCCAAGGTTTGATAGCATCAATACCGATATCCATACATTCTTTAGTAACTTCTACAAGTTTTCTAGCTTTGTCAGAAACATTACCAATCATGAACATACGAGAAGCATCGGCATAATAGCCGTCTAAAATAGTAGTTACATCGACATTTACGATATCACCATCTTTTAACACAGTATCGCGACTTGGAATACCATGACAAACTACATTATTAATAGAAACACAAATGCTTTTTGGGAATCCTTCATAATTTAAGCAAGCAGGGATACCACCATGTTCAAGAATATAATTGTGTGCTAATAAATTTATAGTTTCTGTATCCATACCTGCACGAATTTGTGAAGCAATTAAATCTAAAGCCCCGTTATTAATAATACCGCTTTTACGAATACCTTCGATGTCATGTTCATTTTTTATGATATTACGTGGCGGTCTTTGTTGCTTTCTAAAAGTTTTTAATTTAATAGATTTTAAATGTTTGTCAAATTGTTTGTGGCATTCAGCGTATTGCTTGTTACTGCCACACCAACATAAATCAGTATCTAGCATAAATAAACCTCCCCTATTCTATAGGATATTATAAAGCTTTTTTATTAATTTGGAAACAACAATTTAGAAAATGGATATATATTCTATATTAATAAATTAAGGAAAATAAGCTAAAAAAAACGATTTGTAAAAATTTTTTAAAATTTTTTTAAAATTTTTATGAATTTTAGAAGGAATTGAAAATGTAATTGTAGAATATATATATCAAAGATACAGAAAAGGGGATGAATGCATATGGCAACATTCACTATTAGAGGCAAAAACATTGAAGTCACTCCAGCACTTCGCGATTATGTAGAAAAGAAAGTAGGAAAAGTAACAAAATACTTCGATAATGTTGGAGAAATTACCGTCCTTCTTACAGTATCAAAAGACCGTCATATTGTAGAAGTTACTGTACCTGTTCAAGGTATTTTATTACGTGGACAGGAAGCAACAATGGATATGTACACATCTATTGATTTAGTTATCGAAAAAATTGAACGCCAAGTTCATAAATATAAAACTAAATTAGCAAAACGTTTACGTGAAGGTAGCATTCGTACAGATTTAATTTCTCAGCCAGCAACAAAACATGTTGAAGAAGAAGAAGCTGTAGTTATTAAAACAAAACGTTTTATTGTAAAACCAATGGACGTTCAAGAAGCTATCATGCAAATGAACTTATTAAATCATGATTTCTTCGTTTATCGTGATGCAAAAACAGAAGCTGTTAATGTAGTTTATAAACGTAAAGATGGTAAATATGGTTTAATAGAATCTACGAACTAAGATTTATTAAATAATAAAATTAAAAGCTGGGCTATTTATTAGCTCAGCTTTTTTGTATACAAATTTATAAAAAAAGACAATAAAAGCTATACTATCTTTGACTTATTAAGCATTGTTTGATAAAATTTGATTTAGCTTTATTTGTATATAATTTTTGCATAATAGTAAATAAATATTGCTCATTTGCTAGATGTTATAGTTATACTACATTAAATTTGAATTTGTTAGGGGTTGAGATTTTTGTTCGGCTTTATAAAAAAATTTTTAGGCGACAATAATGAAAGTGAAATTCGTCGCATGCGAGGCATTGTTAATAAAATAAATGCCTTAGAACCACAAATGCAACAGCTGAGCGATGGCTCTTTATATGGAAAGACAAATGATTTTAAAGAACGTATTGCAAATGGCGAATCATTAGATGATATTTTACCAGAAGCATTTGCTACAGTGAGAGAAGCATCTCGCCGTGTATTAGGTATGCGTCACTTTGATGTACAGATGATTGGTGGTATTTGCTTACATGAAGGTAAAATTGCTGAAATGCGTACAGGTGAAGGTAAAACTTTAGTAGCAACATTGGCAGTATATTTAAATGCATTAACAAGTAATGGTGTGCATATGATTACTGTTAATGATTATTTAGCAAAACGTGATAGTGAATGGATGGGTAGATTGTATCGTTCGTTAGGATTAACAGTAGGGTTAATCACACATGATATGGATTTTCCATCTCGTAAATTTGCTTATAATTGTGATATAACTTTTGGTACAAATAATGAATTTGGTTTTGATTATTTAAGAGATAATATGGTTGTATCTAAAGACCAAATGGTACAACGTAAATTAAATTATGCCATCATCGATGAAGTAGATAGTATTTTAATTGATGAAGCTAGAACACCACTTATTATTTCTGGGCCTGGGGCAAAATCTACAGATATGTATGCTATCATGGCTAAAGCTGTAGCAAATTTAAAAGAAGGCGAAGATTATGTTTTGAATGAAAAAGAAAAAACAGTTTCGCCAAATGAATCTGCAGTAGCCAAAGTAGAAAAAGCTTTAAATATAAAAAATCTCTATGACAGTTCTAATATTGAAATGTCTCACTGTTTTACACAAGCACTTCGTGCTAAAGCTATGATGAAACGTGACCGCGATTATGTAGTTCGTGATGGTGAAATCGTTATTGTTGATGAATTTACAGGTCGTTTAATGTTTGGTAGACGTTATTCTGAAGGGTTACATCAAGCTATTGAAGCTAAAGAAGGTGTAAAAATTCAACGTGAATCTCAAACATTAGCTACAATTACTTTCCAAAATTATTTCCGTATGTATGATAAATTAGGTGGTATGACTGGTACAGCTAAAACTGAAGAAAATGAATTTTTAAAGATTTATAAATTACCAGTAGTTGTAGTTCCTACTAATAGACCAATTCAACGTATTGATTATCCTGACGTTATTTATAAAACTAAAAAAGCAAAAATGAAAGCAGTTATTGGAACTATTAAAGATTGTCATGCTAAAGGTCAGCCAGTCTTAGTAGGTACAACATCTATTGTACAGTCTGAAGAAGTAAGTAACCAATTAAAACGTCAAGGTATTGAACATAAAGTTTTAAATGCAAAATATCATGAAATGGAAGCTGAAATCATCAAAGATGCAGGTCAAAAAGGTGCGGTTACTATCGCAACTAATATGGCTGGTCGTGGTACAGATATTAGTCTGGGTGAAGGTGTAGCAGAAGTTGGCGGTTTATATGTAATTGGTACAGAAAGACATGAATCTCGTCGTATTGATAATCAGCTTCGTGGTCGTGCTGGTCGTCAAGGTGACCCAGGGGCTTCTCGATTCTTTTTATCTTTAGAAGATGATTTAATGCGTTTATTTGGCTCTGATAATATTGCCAATATCATGGAAAAACTTGGTATGGGTGAAGATGATCCAATTGAACATAAATTAGTTACTCGTTCTATAGAACAAGCACAGAAAAAAGTTGAAGCACGTAACTTTGATATTCGTAAACATGTTATTGAATATGATGATGTTATGAATCAACAACGTGAAGTTATTTATGATCAACGTCGTAAAATTTTACTTGGTGAAAATCTTTATGAAAATATCATTGAAATGGTTAAAAACATTATCGATGTTCAAATGGATAGATATGCCAATGAAAAACTTTACCCTGAAGAATGGACATTAGATGGATTAATTCAAGAAGCTGAAGATATTTATGCTCCAAAAGGTGTATTAGTTAAAGCTGAATTAGAAGCAATGAGCAGAGACGAATTAAAAGAAAAATTATATACTACAGCTATTGATAATTATAAAAATCGTGAACAACTCTTTGGTGAAACAGTTATGCGTGATTTAGAACGTATCATTATGCTTAAAGTTGTAGATAATAAATGGATGGAACATTTAGATCATATGGATATGCTCCGTGAAGGTATTGGCCTTCGTTCTTGGGGACAGAGAAATCCACTTGTTGAATATAAAATTGAAGGACATGACATGTTCCAAGCAATGATTGATGAAATCCAAGAAGATATCGCAAAATTAATGTATCGAGTAAATGTTGTTCGTGAACAGCCACAAGCTGAGGACCATTTAAAAAATGCCACAGTAAATCATGGTGAAAGTATTTCTAAAGTACCACAAGCAAAGAGCTCCAATATAGGTAGAAATGATCTTTGTCCTTGCGGAAGTGGTAAAAAATATAAAAATTGTTGTGGAAAAAATAAATAATAGATTATAATATAGTAAAAGCTCTATTAATCAATAGAGCTTTTGCTAAGTTTTGTTAATTTTTTTAAATATATTATATAAGGATGTGAAATGATGCTAGAAGATTTACGTACTACTATTGTAGCGATAGAAAAAAAGCTCACTGAAATGGGGGATTCACTTTGACATCGCTCGCAAAGAAGAAAAAATTGCAGAGCTAGAATATAAAATGGGTGAGCCAACTTTTTGGGATGATCCAGATCAAGCACAAAAAATCACTCAAGAATTAAATGGTGTCAAAGCAGGTGTTGATAAATACAAACAGATTTTTCATAAATTTGAAGACATGCAGATTTTATGGGAAATGGGCATGGAAGATAAAGATGAAACTGTTTGTGAAGATGTAGAAAATGAAATAAAAGCTATTAATGAAGCAATGGAGCAGTTAGAATTAGAATTATTATTATCAGGTAGATATGATGCTAGTAATGCTATTTTAACACTTCATGCTGGTGCAGGTGGAACAGAAGCACAAGATTGGACACAAATGTTACTTCGTATGTATGGTCGTTGGGCTGAACGTAATGGATTTACTGTAGAAACAGCTGATTTATTACCAGGTGATGAAGCTGGGGTAAAATCTGTTACTTTATTAATAAAAGGTCATAATGCTTATGGCTATTTAAAATCAGAAAAAGGTGTACATCGTTTAGTGCGTATTTCTCCATTTGATGCAAATTCTCGTCGACATACTTCATTTTCTGCATGTGATGTTATGCCAGAAATTGATGATGATGTAGAAGTAGATATTAATATGGCTGATGTACGTGTAGATACGTATCGTGCAAGTGGTGCAGGTGGTCAGCATATCAATAAAACTGATTCTGCAGTACGTATGACACATATTCCTACGGGTATAGTAGCTCAGTGTCAAAGCGAACGTTCTCAGTTGCAAAACCGTGAACAATGTATGCGTTTACTCCGTGCAAGATTATTTGAATTAGAACAAGAAAAGAAAGAAAAAGAATTAGCAGCACTTGAAGGCGATCAACAAAAAATCGAATGGGGTAGCCAAATTCGTTCATATGTATTCCATCCGTATAATCTTGTAAAAGATCATAGAACTAATACAGAAACTAGTGATACTCAAGGTGTAATGGACGGAGATATAAACAAATTCATTGAATCTTATTTACATGCAAAAGCAAATCACATAATTTAAGAATGTGAGGTATTTTTAATTTGAAAAAACTATCAATGGTATTAATTTTATTGGTAATTGTAGCTTTTGCGGGAGCAACGTATGTATTACCTTCATATATTAGTAATCAAGTTTCAGGGCGAATAACAAGAAGTTTGCAAACTGAAGAAGTACAAGCAAAAGTAGATACAACGCCAAGTTTTATGTTACTATTTGGTCATATTGATAATATTGATATAGTAGCTACTAATCCTAAAATTGATAAAGTGCAGTTTAATGAATTGTCTGTAGAAGGACAAGATGTAGAAGTAAATGTACAAGAATTATTGCTTGCACGTCGTTTAATAATTGATTCAGCCGAAAATTTAACTGTTCGTGGTATAATTGATGAAAAGAATTTAGCTACTTTATTGACTGAACAAGTGGACAAAATTACTGATATAACAGTAAGTATTACTCCAAATAGTGTAGAGGCAACAGGTAAAATATCATTTTTTGGACAAGAAGCAACTGTACATGTAAATGGAATAATGGTATTAGAAGGCAAAAATGTACTGTTTAGAATTACTAATGTTGATACAAGTAATAAATTATTTGGTAAAATTGGTATAAGTCTTACTAAAGATGTATTTTTAGTATCAGCTGATAAATTGCCATTAGAAGGTGCAAAATTTACTAAATTAGAACAGCAAAATGGTCAAATACTTATTGAAGCAGGTATTAATAAGTAATAAGTAAGGTGGAATAAAGATTGACAAAGTTTAAATATAATCGTTTGTTAATTGTTTGTATAATAGTAGGGTTAATAGCTGCTGTCGTGGTAAATATTCAACGTCATCATGTAGAAAAAGCCAATTCTACTGTAGATTTAGTTGTTGACTATGAAGATATGTTGAAATTAGCACAAATGGAAGGCTTGCCAACAGAAGAAGTTTTAAAACAAGCTAAAGATGCAGGTATTTCTTCTTTAGCAGTATATGAAACAACTTTCAAAAAGTTAAATGAAAATGGCAAAGCTATGGCAATAGCAGGTAGCTCTGTATTAGAAAATTATTATGGTGGAACATTAAGCGATGAATCATGGAAAAATTTAGTAAGAACAAATGTTATTCGTAGTGATGAAGTTTATATCGTAGGCCATGATAAACAAACATATGCAGAAGTAAAAGAAGATTTATTTAGACGATTAGGTGCAGATAGAGTAAAGGTAATTCAATTAGATAATCAAGAAATATTAGCAGTTAAAGCGAATTACGAAGAATTCTTAAAAATGCATTTAGGTATGCCTACTGATGAAATGAAGGCGGTAAATGATGCTGGTTTTTATGTAGTAGCAAGACCTAGTAATTATAAGAATGTAACAGATGAAGATATCGATGCTGTATTTGACCGTTTAAAAGGATTTAAAATATCAGAAATTGTCTTTTCTGGCTCAGAAACTTTAGGTGGACTTCATAATACGGAGCGTACTATTGAGCTTATGAAAGAACATAATTATACGCTTGGTATGATTGAACATGTAACTCAATTACAATTTTATCCGCAAGATGGATTATTGGATATTGCTAGAGGTTTAGATTATAATGTAGCTAGATTATATAGCATTCCTAAAGATGAACAGCCAAAATTAAAAATGGATGTGGCTGTAGAACGTTGGGCAAATACGGATGAAGAACGAAATATACGTATTGATTTAATGCGTATATATGAAAAGCCTGAAGGCGAATTATCTTTATTAGCAACAAATATGAAATATTTTGCAGATACAAAAGCCAAATTAGAATCTAAAGGTTTTAATATTGGCCCTGCAAGTCATTTTGAACCATTTTTTGCTAATAGAATTTTACAAGCAATTATGCTTTTAGGTATTTGTAGTGCGGGTGTATTGTATCTTTCAATGGTATTTCCAAATTTATCTATGAAAAAACAATATATTTTATTAGCTATTTGTTTTGTAGTAACAGCTCTTCCTGTACTCATTGGTAAAGGTGGAACTATTCGTTTGGCAGCAGCTTTGTGTGCAGCCAATGTATTCCCAGCATTGGGTATGATTAGTCAGTTGGATATAATTAGAAGAAACCGTTTAGTAGGTAAATTAGATTATATTTCCTTGGTAATTAAAGCTGTAAAAGCAATTATTTGTGCAAGTGCAATTTCTATGATGGGGGCAATGTTTTTATCTGGTATTTTATCTGATGTAGAATATTTCTTAGAAATAAATATTTTCCGTGGTATAAAATTAACATTTGTTTTACCAATTATTTTGGTAGCATTTGCCTTTATGAAACGCTTTGATATTTTTGGTGATAATTTATTATCTCCACCCGTATTTAAAGCACAGGCTAAAAGAATTTTAAATATGACTATTTCGGTAAAAGTTCTTTTGGGCTTTTTTGTAGCAATGATAATGGCTGTTATTTTTATTGGCCGTTCTGGTCATACGGCAGGCGTTCCTGTTCCTGGTATAGAATTGAAATTAAGAGCATTCTTAGAACAGCTTTTTTATGCAAGACCACGTTCTAAAGAAATATTTATCGGGCATCCAGCTTTTGTGATTATGATAATGGCTTGGTATCGTAAATGGCCAGCAGCTATTTTCTTCATTTTATCTATCATTGCAACTATTGGACAAGGCTCGATGGTAGAAACATTTGCTCATATGCGTACGCCAGTATTTATGTCCTTGATGAGAGGTTTTGATGGAGCTTTATGGGGATGTATCATTGGTTGTGTGATTATGGGAGCATTGTATTTATGGCAGTATATTGCATCTTCTACAGATAGGAGTAAGTCTTTGAATGAATAATATTGTAATTTCTGGGTATTATGGTTCTAAAAATGCAGGTGATGAAGCAATGTTGTCTGCAATGTTAGAAGTATTCTCAGAGCTTGATCCAAAATTAAATATTACAGTTATTTCATCAGACCCGAAATATACAAAAGAACGTCATAATGTTAATGCAGTTAATTGGTTAAATATAATTGATATATTAAAGATATTAAAAAAAGCAGATTTATTGATAAGTGGTGGCGGTAGTTTACTACAAAATGTAACTAGTGGACGAAGTTTATATTATTATATGGGAGTATTATTTTTGGCGAAATTAGTAAATACCCCTATAATGTTATATGCTCAAGGAATTGGACCGATTTATGGTAAGTTTGCAAGAAGATTAATGACTTGGTTTGGTAATCATAGTGCCCTTATTACAGTACGTGATAAGGATTCATTGATAGAGCTTGATATGCTAAAGATTACCAAACCACCAATTAAAGCTACAGCTGATCCTGTATTGGCAATAAATGCAGTAGATAAGAAGATTGGGCGAGATATTTTAAATAAAGTACATGTAGATACAGATAAACCGATAATAGGTATATCTGTGAGAGAATGGCGTGATTGGCATCATTATAAAGATGTATTGGCTTTAGTGGCGGATAAAGCTATCGAAGAATTAAATGCGCAAATTATATTTATGCCGATGCAATATCCTGAAGATGTAAAAGCTGCAAAAAAAATTGTGGCCAAAATGAAACGACCAGCATGTATTTTAAAAGAAGATTTTACAACCTCAGAATTGATGTCTTTAGTTGGGAATATGGATTTAATGATTGGTATTAGATTACATGCTTTGATTTTTGCAGGAGTAATGGGTACACCAATGATTGGCATATCATATGACCCGAAAATTGATAGATTTTTAAAGTCTATTGATGAAGATGTTGTAGGTGATTTAAAATCTATAACTGTAGATGCATTAATGAATGAAATTAGTGCGAAATGGAATAATAAAAAACATTATCGTGATGAAAATTTAAAACGAATGGCTAAGCTTAGAAGTTTAGCACGTTCTAATGCAGAGATGGCATTGGATTTTATAAAAATAAATAAATAAAAAAGAAGGCTCTTTGGTAAATATTTAGAAATAAATCTTAATATTTACTAAAGAGCCTTTTTGAATAAAATCTTATGAGATTTTTTTAATACATAGTTTTATCATGTTTTTTAGCAAAGTTTTCAAAAGAAGAAATAGTAATTTCGCGGCCAAATTGATTTAATTTTAAAACAGAATTATCTTGGCATTTATTTTCAATGAATTTATAAATAAAATCATCACGAAAACCAATTTTATCAGCATCAAGGGCAGTATTTCCATAATAAACAGTCTTAATATTGCTCCAGATTGTAGCTGCTAAGCACATGGGACAAGGGTAGCATGAAGTATATAATTCACAGCCAGATAAATCATGCGTACCTAGATTTTTACAAGCATCACGGATAGCTTCCATTTCAGCATGGCAAGTAGGGTCGTGTTTTATAAGAACACGATTATGTCCACGGCCTATGATTTTTTCGTCTTTTACAATAACAGCACCAAATGGGCCACCTTCATTAGTAGTTAAATTACTATCTGCTTCTTGAGTAGCTATAGTCATTAATTCTTCTTTAGTCATAAAAAATACCTTCTATTAATTAATTTTGTATAGTTTAATATCCATAAATATCATAACGTATTTTCGATTAATAGTAAATGAAGGTGTTAAGAGTAAATTTATAATTTTAGATTAATCAACTTTACTAAAAGCTAATGCTAAATCAGCAAGAATGTCATTAACATCTTCAAGACCAACGGAGAAACGAACCATACCAGCATTGATACCAGCAGCTACAAGTTGTTCATCAGTTAATTGACGGTGTGTTTCACTAGCAGGATGAAGTACGCAAGTACGAATATCAGCAACATGAACTTCGTTGGAGGCTAGTTGTAAAGAATCCATGAATTTTACAGCTTTTTCTTTACCACCTTTAATAACAAAAGTGATTACACCACTACAACCTTTTAAATATTTTTTAGCTAAAGGATAAGATTCATTACTTTCAAGTCCTGGGTACATAACACTTTCGACTTTATCATTACTTTCAAGATATTTAGCAACAGTAAGTGCATTTTCACAGTATTGTTTCATACGTACAGCTAAAGTTTCTAGTCCTAAATTTAATAGAAAGGCAGAATGTGCTGCAGGATAACAACCAAAATCACGCATTAATTGCATTCTAGCTTTTAAAATATAAGCGGCTTTGCCATAAGTTTTAGTATAAGAAAGACCATGATAAGATGGGTCTGGTTCTACAAGTTCAGGGAAATTACCATTATCCCAATTAAACTTACCACTATCAACAATTACACCACCAACTTGTACTGCATGTCCGTCCATATATTTACTTGTGGAATGAGTAACAATATCTGCACCGAAATCAAATGGTTTGCATAAAACAGGTGTAGCAAAAGTATTATCTACAATTAATGGAACACCATGAGCATGAGCAATATTGGCATAACGTTCAATATCAAACACAGTGAGTGCAGGATTAGCTAATGTTTCACCAAAAACAGCTTTAGTATTTGGTTTAAAAGCAGCGTGAATTTCTTCATCAGTTGCATCTTGACCGATAAAAATACATTCGATGCCTAATTTTTTCAAAGTAAAGGCAAATAAATTTATAGTACCACCATAAACTTGAGTAGTAGAAATAAAGCTATCACCAGCATTACATATATTTAAAATTGCTAATAAATTAGCAGATTGTCCAGAAGTTGTACACATAGCGCCAACACCGCCTTCTAAAGCGGCAATTTTTTCTTCGACAGCCATTACTGTAGGGTTAGCAAAACGAGAGTAAATTAAAGATTTGGTAGGTTCATCAAATACAGCAGCAACATCATCAGTGGAATCATACACATATGTAGTACTTTGTACAATAGGAACAACACGAGGCTGTGTATTTTTAGGAGTATATCCAGAATGTAAACATTTAGTAGCATCTTTCATAAAAAAAGACCTCCTTTATAGGTATAATAAATTATTATACTTCAAAATGTGCACTTTATAAAGTGAAATTTTAACAAAATGTGTAAATATGTTTAATAAAAAATATATTTTTAATTTAAAAGGTTATTTATAGTCGATATTGCATAGTTTAATTCATCTTTTGTATGACTAGCGGAAATAGTCAAACGAAGTCTACTTTGATTTTGAGGAACTGTTGGTGGGCGAATAGCTGATAAAATAATATGTTTATTGTAAAGCTTTTGGGCAATAGTAAGGGCTTTTTGGTTATCATGAATGATGATAGGAACAATAGGTGTAGTTAAGTTTAAATTTATATGATATTGTTTTAGTAAATTTTGTGTATAGGATATATTATTATATAAATTTTTTACTAGACTTTTATCATTTAAAATAAGAGAAATAGCCTCTATACTAGTGGCAATATCAGCTGGAGTAAGAGCTGTAGAAAAAATAAAACTACGAGCTTTATTGATTAAATAATCAATAAAAATTTTTTTACCAGCAACAAAACCTCCAACAGAAGCAAGTGCTTTACTTAATGTACCTAACTGAATATCAATTTTCCCTTGTAAATGAAAATGCTCTACACTGCCATGACCATTACCTAAAACACCTGTAGCATGAGCATCATCAACCATAGTTAATGCATTATATTTTTTTGCTAAATAAGCTATATTATCTAAAGGAGTGATATCACCGTCCATACTAAATACACTATCAGTGATGATTAATTTCGTATTGGAGTATGGTAATTTTTTTAATATATTTTCTAAATCAAGCATATTTTTATGACTATAGATTAAAGTTTTGGCTTTGCTAAGTCGACAGCCATCAATGATACTCGCGTGATTTAATTCATCACTGATAATATAATCATTAGCATTAGTCAATGCGCTGATAGTACCAACATTAGCCATGTATCCAGTGTTAAAGACTAATGCTTTTTCTGCAGATTTAAATTCAGCAAGTGTTTGTTCTAATTTTGTAAATAAAATATGAGAGCCAGATATTAAACGCGAGCCACCAGAACCTGTGCCGTATTTTTCAATTGCTGTGATAGCAGCTTTCTTCACTTGTGGGTGATGAGTAAGTCCTAAATAATTATTAGAGGCCATCATCAAGAATTCTTCATTGTCTTTTAGAACTTTAGTGGCAGAAATAGGAATATAAGATATAGGCTTTCGATATAATTGTTGTTGGTGCAAAAAATCTATTTCAGTTAAATATTTATTTAAATTATCTTGCATGATAAACTCCCTTTTAAACTATAAATTAATATCTACAAGTATGGGCTGTCGTTCAAGATAATTTTGTAAAACCGTGATATCTACAGGCGTTTTTACAAAAAATACTCTACCACCTTGATTACTGTGCAATGGTTTCATTTTAGTAATGCGGTGGTAAATATTATTAGCAGATACATAACCGATAATATAATTAGGGTCATCAGACCAGCATAATTCACCTATGACGTTAGGTGCAGATAAAACTTTACTAGCTAAGACAAGCGCTTCTTGTACATGATTATCTGTATAACCCAGTTTATCAAAATGTTTTTTTGCTTGTAGTGTATCTTTAAAATCCATGCGACTAACACGAATCCCTCTCATGCCGGTATTATCTAATCGTTTTCCTGTGGTAGCATCAATTAAGATAGCACCACGCATATTTTCTTGTAGGGATAATAAAGAAGACATAGCATTATCTATAGCTATTTTAGAAATATCTGCATTTGTTAAAAATTCATAAGCATTTTTATGACCATCATTCATATCAGTAGCGTTATATGTTTCCATTTTTAGCATGGGAACAGTTATAATATCTTTTTGTTTGACCTCTTCAATAGTAAGGCGGATAAAATCGGCTCGACCTTTTTCATGAGTTAAAGCTCGTTTAATTAATTTTTCAGTAATTGTTGATAAATCTTGTGAGTTAATTAAACGTTCAGCACCTGAAATATGATGTCCACCTTGTTCGTGAGCACCACCTTGAGCTGAACGCATGCGAATACTATAAAGCATACTTATTATCTCCTTTTACGAATTATTTTTTGATATTTACTAAAATGAGGGAAAGTTATATCAGCGAAAAATATATTGTTAACTATTTAATAATTTTGGTTAACATTTTAAAAGAATAGGAGACAATTGTCAAATAAAAAACAGATATAATTTTCATAGGAAAAATATATCTGTAGTTTATTTTTATTTAATTAAAGATTTTTTTTAGTTTTGTAAAAGGTATAGCTAATAAACCTAAAGCAAATAAAACTAAAAATAAACCGATTAAAGATAAAATGGTAGGGATTTCTTGATAAAAGAAAATACCAAAGAGCATGGCGGCAATAGGTTCACCAGAGGCTAAAATAGCCACGGTGCCAGCTTCTACATAATTTAAAGCAATAGTAAAACATATATAAGGTAAAACAGATGTTACTAAAGAATGAAGTAGTAAAAATCCACTCATTGGGAGCGGATCAGATTGAACAATTGAAAATACACAATTCCAATCAGTAAATGGTATTAAGGCTATACAAACAGACATTAAACTATATACTGTAACAGTAAATGAATGATAACCGCGAAGCATGGCTATTTTGGAAAAAATGCCGTAAGTACCATAAAAAAATCCACCTAAAGCACCAACAATAATGCCAATAGTCGTCCATTTCATAGCCCCTGGAGTTTCTAATACCCCACTAGATAAAACGCAGCCAATTAAAGCTAAAATAGCACAAGTGATTTTTTGTATAGTTAATTTTTCTTTAAATAAAATATTAGCTAAGATTAATACAAAAATAGGGGCTAAACTGAGTAGTACAGCAGATAAAGATAAAGTGAGTTCATTTATGGCAAAGTTATAACATAAATTTAACCCCAACATACTAACAATTCCTGCACAAAGAAAAATCCAAGCATCAGATAATTTTATGTATAGTAATTTTTTGTCCAATAAAAATAAACCAGCAATAATAATAGCTACAGCAATAATAATGCGGATTTCTACAATAGTAGCACTGTTCATACCCATTTCATCAAGTAAACGAACGAAAACCCCACCAGAGCCCCACATAATTCCAGAGAGAATTGGAAAAATTTTTATCCAAGAGTGCAATGTACAACCTCCTAAAATAAATTATTTATTATGTATAAACACAAAAATCTTATATATCCATTATAACAGGATATTTAAGATTTTGTTAAATATTATATTGATATTTTATGACAAATAAAAAGAACTTACTAAACAATAATTTAGTAAGTTCCAAGATGATTATGTTAATAATAGTTTGTATAAGAAATTTTATTATAGACTGTGTGCACTGTGATAAGAATCTGCTTCACTATCTTCATTGTCTTCAGAAGTAAGAGCTTTGTAAACTGCAAGATTTGCAATAAAACCAAGGCATACGATACCTAATGTTAATGCAGTGATAGTAGTATTTTCTATATAAAGAGAAAGAAAGAAACTAGCGATAGCAATGAATAAAGCACGAATAATAAAAAATGTTTTCATGATAAAATCCTCCAATTAATTAAATAAAAATCAAAAATAAGTTATATAAAATATTAAATATTTGTTTACAATATTTATTTCGATTCTTATTATAGCCGTTTAAAATCAAGAGTCAATGAGTTTGAAGAAAGTTTATATCTTAAAATTCTTGCTAAATATATATGTATTCAGACGATTTAATTAAATGTTATATTAGTATATTAAAAATGAGTATATTGGTTACATTAATACTTAAATATAACCATGTTTTTGGCGAAATTACATAGTTAATAATAAATTATATAAATTTTTTGATAAATAAAATAAATCTAAAAAGCAAAGGATATTTACGATAAAGATTTATAATTTTAAAATATTGGCAACTAAAAGATATTTTATGTTAAAATGAAAAGAAAATAAATGTGGAAAATTTTTATAAAGATAAATATAAACGAGGAGTGTTATGGAAAATATAGATAACAAAATTGCCTATGAGCATATAGATTTTTCAGAGATAACAAAAGTTCGTTTTTGCACTTTAGTGGAAAATTGTAGTTATATACCGAATCATTGGCATCAGTCCATAGAGTTTATTTATTTGATAAAAGGTGAACGTTTGGCAACAGTAGATAATAAATCTTTTTTATTGCATGATGGAGATTGTGTTTTAATTAATGCTAATGCAATTCATTCAATGAAATTAATGGAAACTAATACGATTATTTTGTTACAAATTCCTTTAGATTTATTAATGCAATTTGTGCCAGATATTCAAGAAATAATTTTTGTATTAAATAATAGTAAGAATACACCAAAAAAACAAGAACATTTAAATAAAGTAAAAAGTATTTTATTAGAAATGAAACGTGTATACGATAATCAACAAGATGGATTTTTATTGAAATTTAATAGTTTACTATTTGCATTATTATTTGAATTAAAACAAAATTTTAGTGTGAAATTATTAAATGTAAATTTAGGACAACAAAAGAAAGATTTAGCAAGACTTACTATTATTTTAAAATATATTCAAGAAAATTATACAAGAATTATAAGTTTAGACGAAATAGCAGAAATATCTTACTTGCAACCAAATTATTTTTGTAGGTTTTTTAAAAAACATTTGGGTGTTACGTTTATTGAATATCAAAATCAACTAAAATTGTCATATATTTATCGGGATTTGATTAATACAAAAGATAATTTATCTATTATTTTAGATAAGCATGGTTTTCATAATTATAAATTATTTAGACAGTTATTTAAAAATCATTTTGGCGGAACACCTATGCAAATTCGTAAACAAGTAACAAATAAAAATAATAATATAAAATAGCAAAAAAAAGAGAGTTTTTATAATAAAAAAATATTATAAAAACTCTAAATGAGAGATTTACTATAAATATAAATTTATAGTGAGTATTTTATGTATTATATAAAACTGTTGTTATATATAATAATAAAAACAATATGTATATACTATAACATATTAATGTAGATTACAATAGGTGAAATTTTATCTAAAGATTAGGTCTATAGTATCTTATAGGGAGTTGGCAAGATGGAAGAAAAAGATATAATTTATGAAAATATAACTTTTTCTAATATAACAAATGTAAGATTTTCTACGTTTATGGATAAAGGTGATTATGCACCAAATCATTGGCATAGAGCTATAGAGATTATGTATGTAATTGAAGGCGAATTGATAATTTATTTAGAGCAAAAAACAGTAGTAGTAAAGCAAGGACAATGTATTTTAATTAATGCCAATGTGATACATGCTAAAAAGTCTATAGCAAATAATAAATTTATTTTACTGCAAATTCCCATAGAATTTATGAGTAAATATATTAATATACAACAGATGATATTTAGCTTAAATGATGGATTAGAAAATAAATTTAAACAGCAAAAAATAAATAACATAAAAAATTTATTATTAAAAATGGAAAAACTAAATAATAGTAATGAGGAAGGCAAATTATTAGGTTTTAATCAATTATTATTTCGTGTTTTAGGTATTTTACAGCGATATTTTAGTGTGAAAGTTTATAATACAGATATTGGACAAAAAAATAAAGATTTGGCAAGATTAAATATTATTTTGGCATATATTATGCAACATTATCGAGAAAATATATCTTTAGAAAAAATAGCACAAGTAGCGATTTTTCAACCTAAATATTTTTGTCGCTTTTTTAAAAAACATATGGGAATAAGTTTTTTGATGTATCAAAATGAATTGAGAATATCATTTATTTATCGAGATTTAATTAATTCAAACGATAGTATAAACACTATTTTGGAAAGGCATGGTTTTTCTAATTATAAATTATTCATGCGAATGTTTAAGGAAAAATTTGGTGATACGCCATCTAATATACGTAAACAGTTGAAACAGTCCAATAAATAAATATTATAAATCTAGCATAGCAGATAAAAAATATCTAGCTTTTAGTGCATATTCAAATGGATTGGAAAGTTCGGGATTTAATTCAGCTTCTACAATTAACCAACCTTGATAATTTATTTCATCAAGTGCTTGAAAAATTTCCAAAAAATTTATATAACCATTACCATCACCTGGCACAGTAAAACAATTTTGGCGAATTGCTTCTCGAAAACTAAAATTTTCTTGTTTTGCTTGATACATTTTTTCAGAATAAACATCTTTTAGGTGTACATGAGCTATACGAGGTGCAAATTCATGAATAAAAGAAATAGGGTTTATATCCGCAAGTATTAAATCAGCTGTATCTAAACATAAATATACAAATTTGGAATCAGTATGATTTAGTAAATAAGAAATTTCCTCATAAGTTTGAATAACCGTACCCATATGGTGATGATAACAAAGTTTAATATTATATTTTTGAGCTAATTTGCCTAAAATATTTAAATTAGTGCACAAGGTAGACCATTCAATATCAGATAAAGTTGGTTTATTAGTAAACATAGATTTATTTGAACGAAATAAATTATAGCTTAAATCACATACATTGATACAAGAGGCATTAAGAGTTTTTAGTTTAATTAATTGATTAAGAAAATTTGGTTGAATAATATCAATTTTTTCGGTAGATAAATAGGCACCGAACCATTGGCTAGCAATTTTTAAATTACGTAATTTAGTATGATAAATGAGTGTATTTATATCTTGAGGAAAGGTAACTCCAATTTCTACACCAGAGTATCCTGTTAAACTAGCTTCACTTAAAATCTGTTCAAAAGTATTAGTTGAGCCTAAATTAGGCATATCATCATTAGTCCAATTTAATGGAGAGATACCGATAAAAATATTGTTTTTAGAAAAGAACAAGGGTAACGCCTCCTTTTTGTAAAATAAATATATAGTTAATATTTTATAAAAATTGCTTAAATATTACAATATGAAAAGAGGAAGATTCTATGGCTGTGCGAGAACCAGGAGTTATTTCGCGAGAAAATATGTATTTTCGTAGTGCAAATTTATTTGCTAAAGAAAATTTATTATATATTTTATGGGGTTCTTTATATTTAGTTGATAAACCATATAGGGTAAAACGAAATTATATGGATGCATATATGTTGCAATATGTTGTCGAAGGTGAATTATATTTTGAAATTAGAGGACAAAAATATATTGCTCAAAAAGATGAAGTGGTAATTTTGGATTGTAAAGAAGCTAATCATTATTGGGCAGAAGGTTTAGCAAAAGTAAAATGGTTTCATTTTGATGGGAAAATAGCTAAAAATTTGGTGGAATATATTTATCAAAACAATAATAATAGTGGATATTTTACTAAAGAATATGCAAAAAAAATAGAACCATTAATAAATAATATTTTTATGTTGTTAGATAATAAGCAAACAAGCGATTTTCAAATATCACATAATATCTATAGAATTTTATGTGAATTAGCAACACCACCACCTTTAAAAGTTTCTTTAATTGAAAATAGCATAAGAAAATCTGTAAAATATATGAAGGATAAATATATGCAAAATATATCAATAAAAGATGTAGCGGAATATGTAGGATTAAGTGTATTTTATTTTACAAGATTATTTAAAAAAATAATGAGGATTTCACCACATATGTATTTAGTAAATTTACGTTTAGATAATGCGAAAAATTTATTGACATACACATATTATAGTATAGATGAAATTTCAGGATTATCAGGTTTTCAAAGTTCATCTCATTTTATACGGGCATTTAAAAAATCAACAAATATGACGCCCAACCAATTTAGAAAATATATTACAGCAAAAATGTATGAAAAATAAATATAAAGTATCAAATAAAAGGTACTAAAAAGATAGTTTTTATAGTAGATAGCATACTAAAAATAAAACTATCTTTTTTTATATTTAAAAGAGCAAAAAATGTATATTTTATAGCAAGGTAATTTAATGACAAGTAATATATTTCTTGATATTATGAAATTACAGAAAATTAAGTAACAAAAAATCAATATCAAATATAGATTTTATTGAGGAGGATTTTAAAATGAAAAAAGTAAAAGTAGGTATTGCAGGTCTTGGTCGTTTAGGAAAAGAGCATGCTAAAAATTTAGCATTTAAAATAGCAAATGCAGAACTTGTAGCAGCTTGTTCTATTGTTCCAGCAGAACTTGAATTTGCTAAAAATGAATTAGGTGTAAAAGATGTATATGCTGATTATAATGAAATGCTAGAAAAAGCAGATATTGATGCAGTAGTAATCGTAACAACAAGTAGTCAGCATTGTTGGCAAATTGCAGCTGCTCTTGATGCAGGTAAACATGTATTTACAGATAAACCTCTTGGTGTTACTGTTGAAGAATGTAAAATGGCAGAAGCTGCAGTAGAACGTCATCCAGAACTTACTTTCTTTTTAGGATTTATGCGTCGTTTTGATCCATCTTATGCCTATGCTATGGAAAAAATTAAAGCTGGTGTGATTGGTAAACCTTATATGGTAAAAGCTACAGGTATTGACCCAGAAGCTTTAGTAGAAGGTGCAATAAGATTTGCTCCAACATCTGGTGGTATTTTTATTGATATGGCTATTCATGATATTGATCTTATGCGTTGGTTCTTGGGCTCGGATCCAGTAGAAGTATATGCGACTGGCTCTACATTTAAACATCCAGAATTTAAAGAATGTGGTGATGATGAAACTGGTGTAGCTATGTATAAATGTGAAAATGGTGCTATTGGTTTTGTTCATGTTGGACGTACAGCACCTCATGGTTATCATGTAGAAACAGAAGTAATTGGCACAGAAGGAACTCTTCGTATTAGTCCTGTTCCAGAAAAGAATTTATGTATGATTTATGATAAAAATGGTGCAGTAAAAGAATGTGTAAGTGGTTTCCCTGAAAGATTTGCAGAAGCTTATCGTTTAGAAATGGAAAACTTTATTGATTGTGTACAAAAAGGTGTTCAACCAGAAGTTAATGTATATGATGGTACAAAATCTACACAAATTGCTTTTGCAACAACAGAAGCTTATAAAAATGGTGGCATTTTAAAAATTGAATATTAATTGATAACGAAATTTAAGAAATAAACATATATTTAAGGCTCTATTAGTGATATTAATGACTAATAGAGCCTCTTTTTATAAAATATTATTTAATTCGTCAATAGATTCTTGTGGGGTTGCCCAACTTGTAGCAAAACGTACAACAGTGTGATTTTCATCATATTTTTCCCAAAAACTAAAACTAATTTGTTGACGGAGTTTTTCTATTTGAGTATTTTCAAGAATAATAAATTGTTGGTTGGTATCCGTTTCTAAATAAAATTTATAGTTTTTTGCTTTTAAAATTGTTTTAAGTTGCTCTGCTTTATCAATAGCATTTTGAGCAATTTTTAAATATAAATTATCGGTAAATAAGCAATCAAATTGAATGCCAAGTAATCTACCTTTAGCAAGTAATGCACCGTGTTGTTTTATAATAGTAAAAAAATGAGGAATTAAATTGGGTTTTGTAATTACAACTGCTTCACCAAATAATGCACCAACTTTTGTACCGCCAATATAAAAAACATCACAATATTTAGCAATATCAGATAAAGTAACATCGGTATTTTGAGCACAAAGACCATAACCAAGTCTAGCACCATCTAAGAATAATGGAAGGTTGTATTGCTGACAGATTTGAGCTAAATCGGATAATTCTTGTTTCGTATATAAAGTGCCCCATTCTGTAGGATGTGAGATATATACTGCTCCTGGGATAGTCATATGTTCAAAACTTGTATCGTTATAGAATTTATTAAGGTATTCAGCCACATCTTTAGCTTGCAATTTTCCATTATTTTCAGGAAGAGTAATGACTTTATGACCTCCAAATTCAATAGCACCAGCTTCATGTACTTCTATATGAGCACAATTAGTAGCAATAATTCCTTCGAAAGATTTTAATATACCATCGATAACTGTGGCATTTGTTTGTGTACCGCCAACAAGGAAATGAACTTGAGCATCAGGACAATTGCAGGCAGTACGTATTTTTTGGCGAGCACTTTCACAATATGTATCTGTACCATAACCAGGAGTTTGTTCAAAATTAGAGGCAACTAATTTGTCTAAAATATTAGGATGAGCTCCTTCAAGATAATCACTATCAAAATATAACATATAATCACATCTTTCTAATATAGAATAGTATAATTATATAAAAAATCTTAAAATATTCCAAGAAAAAGTATTGAATCTTGTTTAAATAAAAATAGATAATAAAATCTATAGGTTTTTGATGAAGTGATATTTTTTCTATGATATAATTTAATATAAAGAAATAGGCAAATTAGCGAGGTAGAGGAAATACGATATGAAACAAGAACTATATGAGAATTATATAAATATTTTAGAAGAAGAATTAGTCCCAGCCTTAGGTTGCACTGAACCAATAGCTATAGCTTACGCTGGAGCAAAAGCACGTGAAATATTGGGTGAATTTCCTCAAAAAGTAATTATAAAATGTAGTGGAAATATTATAAAAAATGTAAAAGGTGTTACAGTACCCAATTCAGGTGATATAAAAGGCATTGATGCAGCAGCACTTTTGGGCATAATTGGTGGAAATGCTGATATGCAATTAGAAGTATTAGAAAGTGTTACTGATGAAGATAGAATAAAATTAAAAGAATTATTAAAAGCTAAAATTTGTACTTGTGAATTGCAAGAAGGTACAGATAATTTATATATTGATATAAAAGTAATTGGTAAAAATCATACAGCAAAAGTAATTGTGTCAGATTATCATACAAATATTATTAAGATAGAAAAAGATAATGAGATTTTATTAGATAAAATTAACGAAGTGAATAATAAAATAGAAATAAAACCAGCTGATAGAAATTTACTAAATGTAAAAGATATTATTGAATTTGCAGATACAGTAGATTTAAGTAAAGTAAAAGAATTATTAGATACACAGATAAATTATAATATGGCAATAGCAAAAGAAGGTTTAACGAATAATTTTGGTGCTAACGTAGGTTTGAATTTATTAGCATTATATGGTGAAAGTTTACCTGTACGAGCTAGAGCAATGGCGGCTGCTGGTTCAGATGCCAGAATGAGTGGGTGTGCTCTTCCTGTAGTGATAAATTCAGGTAGTGGAAATCAAGGTATGACAGTATCCATTCCATTAGTAGTGTATGCAAAAGAATATACAATTGCTCCAGAAAAACTTTATCGTGCGTTATTAGTAAGTAATTTATTAGCTATTCATCAGAAAAAATATATTGGTAAATTATCAGCATTTTGTGGTGCAGTAAGTGCAGGTTATGCTTGTGGTGCAGCTATAACATATATGCTTGGTGGTAATTTTACACAAATAGCGCATACAATTACCAATACATTAGCCAATACAAGTGGAATTATTTGTGATGGGGCAAAACCCTCTTGTGCAGCTAAAATTTCAGTTGCTTTAGATGCGGCATTACTTGCACACACTATGAGTATGCACAGTGATGTATTTAAAGCTGATGAAGGTATTATAAAAAAAGATTTAGAACAAACTATTCGTGCAGTAGGACATATTGGTAAAGAAGGAATGAAATCTACTGATATAGAAGTTTTAAATATCATGATTGATAAAATATGTCCATGATGAATGATTTAAATATATAGTAATATTAGGGTGTGTAAGGATTGTTTTTTGAGCATGATTGTATTGCATCAATAAAGAGTGAAGAATCCATTTTGTTTTTTGATTTAGAAATGACTGGTGGAAATACTAGATATGATGAAATATTGCAACTAAGTATTGTAGATTTACATGAAGGAGTAATTTTTGATGAATATTTTAAGCCACGTAAATGTAAATCATGGAAAGATACAGAATCGATACATCATATTACCCCAGAAATGGTAAAAGATTGTTTTAATATATCTTCATATCAATATGAAATAAATAAGTTATTAAAAAAAGCAGATATGATTATTGGTTATGGTATAGAAAATGATTTACGTTTTATGAAAAAAGAAAAAATAAGTGCAGGAAAGAGAACTATTGTATATGATTTGCAAAAATCTTTTTCTAGAATTTATAGTCATGATAATAATATGCCTAGTCTACAGTCATGTGCGAAGTATTATAGATGTCCTGAATTGGGTCGATGTCATAATAGTCTTATAGACACATATATCTTAGCGTACTGTTTTATAAATACTTATGGATTAGAAATTCCTTTATGGTTAGAAAAGATAATTAAGCAAAATAAAAAAAATGATGAATAAGTATAAAAAGTTTATGTATATATATATTAATGGCTCTGTCACAACAAATGGTTGATTTTGACGAGAAATAGCGTATAATAATAG
>Garnier_p2__coassemble_1286_pt1 | contig 26810 bp, 25 predicted proteins | sample Garnier_p2__metabat2_low_PE_022 | metagenome-assembled genome bin Garnier_p2
AGAAACCTCTGGTATAAATACATAAGTACTAAGTATGCTTTATTCCCAAGAAACTCCCACTTCTTAAGTGGGGGTAGTTCACCTATACAGCTCATTTTTCTTATTTATATTTCATTCCAATATTTACCTAATAACTCAGGATTTTTTATATTCAATATTGGCACCAAATTTTCACGTAAAAATTCCAAGAAATTTTGTATATAACCTCGAATATTCTCCTTCGGCATTTCTTCATGAAAAGTATGCACCAAACCAAATACAAATATCTTTGCAATCTTATCTACATCTTTACACATAAAAAGTTTTTCTTTATTACCCTGTTTGATAATCGGAATAATCACTTCGATTAATTCTTTAGATATACTATCCAAACGATCAGCTCTCATCGCACTTATTCTACTATTAGCCTCAAATTCACCATGTTTAATAATATATTTAAATAAACGTTGAATAGTAATATTTAACTTATCCATAGCATTCATTTTTTCAGGAAAAGGCTTTTTTATTTGTTGCATTGTTTGCTGTGCATAAAATTCAGCTGTCGCTATAAATAAATCATTTTTAGATTTAAAATATCGATAACATAAGCCCTGAGATATATTTAAATATTTAGCAATATCTTGAATTGTCGTATGCTCATAACCTTTTTGTGAAAATAAATATAATGAAGCTTCAATAATTTCTTGTTTTCGTTCTTCAGGATTTTTGATAATTCTTACATGCGGATTTTTCATTATTTCCACTTCTGCCTTTCTTTAACTAATCATAAATATTATTTTATCCTATTTTTCTAAATAAAAAAACCTCTAATAATATGATACTCATACTATTAGAGGTCTATATTTTACTTAAGCATAATACATACTTGCATTTATCGCATTAATTATTTCTTTTTCTGTTCTTGCTTTTTTCGATGCTTTAAGCTGAGCAGGTGTCATTGGTTGAACATATTTAGAGAAATGATTTCTAATAAATCTTGTATCAATATCACCAGTACAGAAATACTCATTTTTCAAAATACGCTGATGAAGCGGAATTGTAGTTTTAATTCCATCTACTTTAAATTCTTTTAAAGCTCTACGCATAATTTTTATCGCATCACCACGAGTACGTCCATGAACAACAATTTTAGCAATTAATGAATCATAATAAGGAGAAATTGAAAGTCCCGCACATACACCACTATCTACACGTACACGAGGGCCACCAGGTTCTAAGAAGAAATCTATTTTACCTGGAGATGGCATGAAATTATTATCTGGGTCTTCAGCATTTATACGACATTCAATAGCATGACCTGTGAATTTTACATCTTCTTGTTGTAAATCTAAAGATTCACCAGCTGCTATACGAATCTGAGTACGTACTAAATCCACACCAGTTACAGCTTCTGTTACACCATGTTCTACTTGAATACGTGGATTTATTTCCATGAAATTAAATTGATTTGTTTTTAAATCTAATAAAAATTCAACAGTACCTACATTATTATAATGAACACTTTTTGCTGCTTTAATAGCTAAAGCACCAACTTCTGCTCTACGGTCTGGAGTAAGAGCAATTGATGGTGATTCTTCTAATAATTTTTGATTACGACGTTGAAGTGAGCATTCACGTTCGCCTAAATGAATTACATGACCATAGTTATCAGCTACAATCTGCACCTCAATATGACGAGAATGTTCAATATAATGTTCAAAATAATATTTTACTTTATTTATATCAATAATATTTAGGATATTGATTAAATCTTCTTCATTATTAGCGATAAGCATACCCTTACCACCACCACCAGCAACTGGTTTTAAAATGATTGGATAACCAACTTCTGTTGCTTGCTTAATAGCATCTTCTTTACTAGTAAGCGGAGTACTACCTTTTGACATTGGTATTCCTGATGGTACCATAGCCGCTCTAGCTTCATCTTTATCGCCGACTTTACGAATTGTATCTGCCCATGGACCAATCCAAGTCATACCTGCTTTAGTTACCATTTCGGCAAAATCTGCACTTTCTGATAAAAAACCATATCCAGGATGGACAGCATCTGCTTCTGTATCTTCAGCGGCTTCCATTAAAGCATCAATATTTAGATAGCTTTCACTAGCATCAGCAGGTCCAATATTATAACTATAATCGGCTAATCTTACATGCATAGCATCAGCATCTTCATCTGAATAAACTGCTACAGTTTCTATACCCATTTCTCTACATGCTCGTATAATACGTACAGCGATTTCGCCACGATTAGCAATTAAGACTCTTTTAAACATACTGTTTTGACCTCCTACAAGCCAATTTATTATCCCATTGGTTTATGTTTATTATTAAAAGAGATATCATAAAAGAGCCTTATCCATATTACGATAGATATAAATATTACAATTTTCGGCTCATTTTGTATAAAATCCATAACATTTTGTTATTAATCTTATACATTATTTACATAACTAAATTTATTATAACATAATAAATTAAAATATCAATTAAAAAATCTATGTATATATGTATACAAAAAACTTGAAAAAACTTAATATTGACACACTACTCAAGATATTTCAAAATAAGAACTATATATTATTATAGAAAGAAGGTTTATTTTGTGATAGATATTTTAGACGCACATACACATACCATTGCTAGTGGACATGCTTACAGTACACTTCAAGAAATGATTACTTCTGCCCAAAATAAAAACTTAAAACTTCTAGGTATTACTGAACACACACCAAAAATGCCTGGTAGTTGTTCAGAAATTTATTTTTATAATTTCAAAGTTATACCCAGAAAACAAAATAATCTATTAATTCGTCTTGGTGCAGAAATCAATATTATGGATTTTGATGGAAATATGGATTTATCCGAAAAAGCATTTAATAACATCGATTATGGAGTTGCCAGTCTTCATGATTTATGTATTGAACCTGGAAGCCAAGAACAAAATACTAATGCAATTTTAATGGCAATGAAACATCCCAAAGTAAAAATCATAGGTCATCCAGATAATGGTTTTTATCCTATAAATTATGAAAAAATTGTTCAAGCAGCCAAAGAATATCATGTTCTTTTAGAATTAAATAATAGCTCTATTCATCCTCAAACAGGTCGTTTAAATTCTCGTGAAAATATGCAAACAATGTTAAAATATTGCATGCAATATCAAACAAATTTAATTATTAATAGCGATGCACATATTGCTAATGATGTAGGTAATCACCAATATGTACATGAAATTTTAACAGCAATGAATTTTCCATCCACATTAATTGTGAATACATCTGTGGATAAATTTAAAGAATATATTGATTAATAATAAATTTACAATATTTATCCACAAAATAAAATAAATTTGTGAGTAATAAATAAAAAACTGTGTATATCTTTTTAGATATACACAGTTTTTTATTTATTACTTTTTTTATTATCCCAAAAAGCCATATCATAACGTAATTTTGTTAAAACATCTTTTATAATATAATCATTTAAATTACTAGGAGGAATAGATTTATATAACATCACCAATTTTATAGCCTCTAAGCTAGTAAAATCATTTGGTGATAATCTACTAGCTAACGTTTGTATCAACTTATCTCGCTGTTTCTTTACTAATTCCTTACTACATTGAACCTCTTCACAAATATCTTGATACGTAGCCCATGGCATTTCCTGAAAAATTTCTGTAATCAACTCTTCTTTTTCTTCTTTTAATTCTCTTAAACAATTAAAGCAAATTGGTTTATCTTTTGGCGTTAATCTTCCACATTGTGTACAACTTATCCACCCATAAGCTTCTTTTAATTTCTTTAATTGGATATTTTTTAAATATACAGCTTTTAATTTTGCTTTTAACTCTACATCATTTATTTGTTCAACTTTCTTTTCAGCAAAAATTAAATCTGTATTAGTCAATGGTACTTTTTTTACATATTTTCCTAAATCAATTTTTTTTTCTAAAATTGTTGAATATTTATCTGTATTTTTATAATTTGTCCTAGTAAATTGAATATCTTTTACAAAATTTTTCCCTAAAAAATCATTTATTTTTTCAATTATTTCTAACTTTAAATATTGAAAATTATTTGCCCAAACAGAAGACGTAGCATATACATATAATATAGAGAATTTTAATTCTTGGGGGATTACATGCTTTCCCATTTCTTTACCAACAATATCACCCCATGAATAAAATATTTTATTTTTTTTATATTCATTAAATAATCCTAAACTCTTCATTGCTTTAGGAATTATTGTATCTCCTGTTTCAAATAATTTATTTGAATACATTCTTTTCATTAACAATATTTATCGAGGAAGATTTCACCCCGTCCTCCTTTTATGAAAAACTTGTTACATTTCCGTTTTCTACTTGAAAAAAATGATTTTTAGGATTTGTTGTAAATAAATCTTTATCCGTAGCTGTAATTAATGTTTGAATATTTTTTTCTTGTAGTAACGTTAAAAGATTTTCTCTACGATGAACATCTAATTCACTCATCACATCATCTAGTAATAAAATTGGATATTCACCAGTTTCCCCCTTTAAAAATTCTAACTCTGCTAATTTTAAAGATAATACTGAACTACGTTGTTGCCCCTGTGAGCCAAAAGATTTTAACGATATATCATTTATATAAAAATCGATATCATCTCTATGGGGGCCAACACTTGTTGAACCACGAAAAATATCTTTATTTCTATATTTATTTAAAGTCACCCTATAAAAATTATATAGTTCTTCTATAGTTGGTATTTCAGTATTTACAATGTTTTTATCAAAATTATATAAATTATATTGTACATTTAATATTTCTTTTTGTTGCGATATTTCCTGATGAATTATTTTTGCTATTTCTGATATTTTTTTCATACCCCTAAGTCGCATTTCCACAATAAAAGCAGCAACTTTCGCAAATTGTTCATCCCACATATCTAACATATCTACAAGTTTATTATTTTCACGAATTTTTTTCAATAAATTATTTCTTTGTTGTAATAATCTATTATATTGTACTAATTCATTGTAATAACGAGAACTAACTTGAGATAATTCTATATCTAAAAAACGTCTTCTTTGTAAGGGGGCCCCTTTTATTAACATTAAATCTTCTGGAGAAAATAGCACCATTGTTAATAATCCAGGCAATTCTTTTTGCTTTATATTATCACCATTATAATTTAATTCTTTTTTAGTAATTTTATCCAATTTAATATTTATTTGCGAGAGGATTTCTCTTCTTGTAAATTTAATATTTATACTAGCTTTATTATCACCCCAATAAATCAAATCCTTATCAATTCTAGTGCGGTGAGATATTCCTAAAGAGGCTAAATGAATAGCCTCTATAATATTTGTTTTTCCTTGTGCATTAAAACCAGTAAAAATATTTATATTGGGAAACAACGTTAAATTTAATTGTTTATAATTACGATAATTATATAAATTTAATACTTGTATATTCATAATTTTTTACATTGTTTTTGTACGAACAGGGGTGACAACATAAGTAAAGTTTTTATTTTCAATCTGTGTTATTGATGCTGTTGTTAATGGTTGATTAAAGGAAAATATAAAGTTTTCTGCATCAATTGCTTTTAAAACATCAATAATATATTTTGCATTAAACGAAATATTAATACCCGGTCCTTCAATATCTACATTTATAGTTTCTTCTGCTTTACCAATATTAGGATTATCTGAAGAAATTCTTACAATATTATCCACAAATTCAAAGTGAATAATGTTATAATCACCCGAACGAGAAATTAAAGATACACGATCCAATGCAGATTGGAATTCATTTTTATTTATTGTTACATGTGTTTTAAAATCTTTAGGGATTACACGATTATAATCTGGAAATTGTCCTTCAATTAAACGAGATATTACATAAATGTTATCATAAGAAAAACTAATTTTATTATGTGTGCAAGATATTTTAACGTCTGATGGCATTTCTGAATTAAAAATATGCAAGAATTCATTTAATATTTTTGCTGGAATAATAATTTTTATATTTTCATCAGATAAATAATTTTTATCTTCTTTTATTAATGCTAATCTGTGCATATTTGTTGCTGCCATAATAATTTTTTCATTTGTAATATCCATTAAACAACCTGTAAATACTGGTCTAGATTCATCTGTAGAACAAGCAAATGATGTTTTACGAATAAAATTTAAAAATATATCATTTTTTAGATTAAAATTAATTTGTCCGTTTAATGGTTCAATTACTGGAAATTCATTTTCTTGCATATTTAATAAATTAAATTGTGCTGAGTTTGAACGAATGTTTATAGAATTATCACTGTTATTATTTTTTATTTCTACATAATCACCTGGTAATGTGCGAACTACTTCATATAGATATTTACCTGGAAGAACAATAGTTCCTTCTGTTTCGATAATTGCATTGATTTTACAAATAATACTTATTTCATAATCAGTTCCTTGTAATTCAATGAAATCTTTGTGTGCTTTTATATATATACCAGATAATATTGGCATTTGTGGTCTACTTGGTATTGCTTTAAGAACAGTTTGAATTGCTTGTACTAATTCTTTTTTTTCACATGTTATTTTCATGGGTTATTCACTCCTATGTTATTATTCTATTATTAATATATATATATAATAAATTAGTAGTATTAGTAGTAGGTTGCTGTGGATATGTTGATAAGTTACTTAAACGCCTATCTGATAAGGCCTAATGCTTGTTGATATCTTGTGGATATTTTGTGACAAATTATCCACATATCCACAAAGATGTGGACTTTTTTTAGTTATACACATGTTGTGCACAGTTTATCAACATACTTATCCACAAGAGTTGTTGATATGTTATTATGATTTGATTATTTGGCTGATTTCATCAATGATTTTAGCTGTTTTATTATTTTCAGCATATTGTTTTTTTATTTTATCATGTGCATGCATTACAGTGGTGTGATCTCTACCACCAAAATTTCCACCAATTCTAGGCAAGGAGGCATCAGTGAGTTCTCGAGAAAGATACATAGCAATTTGTCTAGGAAATGCGATATTTCTATTACGTTTTTTTCCGTTTAATTCTGCAAGGGTTAGTTTAAAATATTTTGCTACAGTTTCTTGAATTAAATTAATGCTGATTGTTTTATTATTTTCTTCAGATTTTGTTTCTGCTGGTGCAATTGTATTTTTTAAAACCTCTTTAGCTAATTCACTAGTTACGGGGTAATGTTTAAATGAAGCATAGGCAACAACTTTAGTTAATGCCCCTTCTAATTCTCTAACGTTATTATCAATATGACTAGCAATATATGTCATAACATCAAGGGGGACATCTAAATTATCCAATAAGCTTTTTTTTCGTAAAATAGCAATTCTAGTTTCTAGGTCGGGGGCTTGTACATCTGCAAGTAAACCACCCTCAAAACGAGAACATAATCTATCTTCTAAAGGCTTTATTTCTTTAGGGGGTCTATCACTAGATAATATAATTTGTTTATTAGCATCTTTTAATGCGTTAAACGTGTGGAAAAATTCTTCTTGAATACGTTCTTTTTTGGCTAAGAATTGAACATCATCAACAAGAAGTACATCAATGTTTCGATATTTTTGACGAAATGCTGCAGATGTACCATCTTTTATGGAGTTTATTAATTCATTAGTGAATTTTTCACTTGTTGTGTATAAAACTCTTTTTTGTGGATGATTTTGTAATATTTTGTGGCCAATTGCGTGCATTAAATGTGTTTTTCCAAGTCCGACTCCGCCGTACATAAAGAATGGATTATAATCTTTAGCAGGATTTTCGGCAATAGCTAGTGCTGCTGCATGAGCAAAACTATTAGAATTACCAATTACAAAACTTTCAAAAGTATATTTGGGATTTAGTGAAGATTTGTCACCAGGATTAACAGGGATTGGTGTTTCACTCAAATCATTTGGTGCTTGCATTGCTTCAGTTAATGTTGGCTGAATTAAATCATTAGATTGAGTTAAATTGCTAGCTTTCTTTTTGGTACGAATACGAGTGTTTCGTTTTTTGAGCTGTTGTTGTTTTAATTCTTCTTGATAAATTACTTCACTATTTTGTGATAATTCTAAATTTGTAATAACTATTTCTAAATGAGCATTAGTTACTTCATAACAAGAATCTGTAAGAAATGGTAAATAATATTTTTTTACCCAATCTTTAGTAATATTATTAGGTGCACCTAATTCTAAAAATTTTGTTGTTAATTTTAATGGTTTTAATGGTTTTAACCAGTTGTTACAAACTAGTTTTGATAATGATTTTTCAAGATTTTTGAGTATTTCTTCCCAAGTAGCTTGTAATTGAATATCCGTCATGAAGCAAATCCTTTCTAAAAATTTTAAAATGTTTAAAAGTCAATATTTTATAGTAATTATCCACATTTATCCACAATTTAGTAAAAGTCTGTGGATAAGTGCATAATTATCTTATCAAAATGGGTATAAGATATCAACAAGTATTTTTTAAATCTGTTGACACGAAAACGGCAGTAGTCTATAATTCTAATAGCTATAATTTGTACTATTATGGTGTTTTTTAAGGAGGTGTTAAAATTGAAACAGACATTTCAGCCAAATACTCATTGGAAAAAGAAAACTCATGGTTTCCGTCAACGTATGAAAACTAAAGGTGGTCGCCTTGTTTTAAAAAGAAGACGTACTAGAGGAAGACATAAGTTATCCGCATAATAATAGGTCACTACGGTGGCCTCTTTTTCCTTTTGTCATAAGTAGAGATAGTGATATTCACTATCTCTATCCTTGAATTTTCGTTGATACTTTAGATTTTTGTTAAGAAAAATTGTAAGTATAAACATCAGATTAACTTCCTGAGTGAGGATAATATGAAATATACTTTACAAAAGAAAATTATTGTTAAAGAAAATAGTGATTTTCAAAAAATTTATCGTTATGGCCGTTCATTAGCAAATAGAAATATGGTCATATATTATTGCAAAGCATTTAATCCTCGTTGTAAAGTAGCTTTTGCTGCTGGTAAAAAGTTAGGTAATGCTGTTGTTAGAAATCGTGTAAAACGATTGCTTAGAGAAGTATATAGACTTCATCGTCATGAAATAAAAGATGATTATTGTCTTTTACTTGTAGGCAGAGCGGCAGCTGTAGATTTGAAATCTACAGCTTTGGAAAAATCATTTTATTCATTATGCAAACGTGCAAACATTTTGAAAGATGAGGTTAATAAAAAGTGAAGCGGATTTTCATTGGTTTGATTTTGTTTTATCGAAATTTTATATCGCCATTGAAGCCGCCTTGCTGTCGCTATATTCCGACTTGTTCAGAATATGCCTTGATCGCGGTAGAAAAATATGGTGCTATTCATGGTGGTTGGATGGCCATAAAACGCATTTTGCGTTGTCATCCTTTTCACAAAGGTGGATATGACCCTGTAAAATAGATTTGAATTGTAGTTTTCGTTGGTACTTTAAAAATAACTTTAGGATGTGATGAATTGGAATTTATTTCTTCTATTTTTGAGCCTATTGTCCAATTATTAGAGTTGGTATTAGGTTTCTTTCATGATTTTTTGGGCACAGCAGGTATTGAGTCTTACGGTGTATCAATTATTGTATTGACTATTATTATAAAAATGGCATTTTATCCGTTAACTAAAAAACAGGTACAATCCATGAAGGGCATGCAAGAATTGCAGCCTAAAATGAAAAAACTTCAAGAAAAGTTTAAAAATGATCCTAAGCGTTTACAGCAAGAAATGGGTGCATTATATAAAAGTGCAGGTGTAAATCCTCTTGCTGGTTGTTTACCTTTATTGGCACAGATGCCTATTTTAATGGCAATGTTTTATGCTCTACAAAATATAGATTATGGTGGAGATCCGTCTTTCTTATGGATTACAAATTTATCTCTACCTGATCCTTTATATATTTTACCTGTATTATCAGCGTTGAGTACTTATGTGGTACAAAAACAAACATCTTCTGCTTCTAATTCTCCACAAATGCAAATGCAGATGAAAATAATGTCTGTAGCAATGCCTTTATTTATCGGTTGGATTAGCTGTAGTTTTGCTGCTGGTTTAGTAATCTATTGGATTGTAAATAACATTATGCAGATATTACAGCAATGGTGGATGTATAGACATGAAGATACATCTACAAAAAAGGAGTCATAATGTATGCCAAGAGTTATTGAAACAACTGGTAAGGATATTGAAGAAGCCAAAAAAGCGGCTCTTAATCAGTTAGATTTACCAGAAGAACGTGTTATTTTTGAAGTATTGGAAGAACCTTCCAAAGGTTTTTTTGGCTTAATAGGTACACGTGGAGCTAAGATTAGAGCAACAGAAAAAGAACTTTCACCAATTGAAAAAGGTCAAGAATTTTTAAAAGCTGTATTTAAAACTATGCATAAAGAAATTAAAATTGAATGTGTAGAAGAAGATATAAATTATAAATTTAATCTTATTGGGGAAAATTTGGGTGTACTTATTGGTAAACATGGACAAACATTAGATTCTTTGCAGTATTTAACAAATATGGCTGCAAATAAGAATATTAATGGTGCAAGAGTTCGTATTGTTTTAGACGTAGAAAATTATCGTATGCGTCGTGAAGAAACTTTATGTCAATTAGCAGAAAGACTAGCAAATAAAGCTAGAAAATATAGAACTAAAGTTGTTTTAGAACCAATGAATCGCCATGAACGTAAAATAATTCATATGGCACTTCAAGATTATGCAGATATTATCACTTATAGTGATGGTGTAGAACCACATCGTAAAATTGTAGTCGATGTAAAGCATAATAAAAACGAAGATTTAGTAATTTAATAGTAATTTAAGGCTGTGAAAGGGCTGTTTCCAATTTTGTTGATGATTTGGGGCAGTCCTTTTGTGTCTAATTGGAGGATTTTTTATGAGAAATTTCGGTGAAAATGATACTATCGTGGCTATTGCTACACCTCCAGGAGAAGGTGGCATAGGTATTGTTCGTATTAGTGGAGAAAATGCAGGAGTAATAGCAAATAATTTATTTAAGGCGTTTAATCCTAAATATACATCTGTAGAAGAATTTTCAAGTCATCATGCTGTTTATGGTAAAGTTATAGATGAACAAAATCAGGTTATTGATGAAGCTTTGTGTATACCAATGTGGGCACCGAATTCATATACAAAAGAAAATGTCGTAGAAATTCAAAGTCATGGTGGTAGTTTAATCGTTCGTCGTATTTTAGAATTAGCGTTACATTATGGGGCAAGAATGGCAGAACCTGGCGAATTTACAAAAAGAGCATTTTTAAATGGTCGTTTGGATTTATCACAAGCACAATCGGTAATGGATGTTATTAGAGCAAGAACTGATGCATCTTTACGTATGGCAACAGGTCATTTGGAAGGGCGTTTTTCCAATGAAATAAAGGCTATGCGACATGACATTTTAGAGGTAATTGCTCATTTGGAGGCCTCTATTGATTTTCCTGAAGATGATATTGAAGATGTAGCGAAAGATGAGGCTAGAAATAAAGTTGAAAATATAAAAAATCGTATTAGTGAAATGCTTTCAACTTTTAAAACAGGTAAGATTTTACGTGATGGTTTAGTTACTGCAATTATTGGTAAACCAAATGTAGGTAAGTCTAGTTTATTAAATGCGCTTTTACGAGAAGATAGAGCGATTGTTACTGATATACCAGGGACAACACGTGATAGTTTAGAAGAATATGCAAATATTGGCGGAGTTCCTTTAAAAATCATTGATACAGCAGGTATTCGTGAAACTAATGATAAAGTAGAACAAATAGGTGTAGAAAAGTCTAGAGCTTATTTACAAAAAGCAGATTTGATTTTAGCATTATTTGATAGTTCGAAAGAATTAACGGCTGAAGATGAAGAAATCATAGAGTTATTACAAAACAAAGAGGGTATAATTTTATTTACGAAAAATGATTTACCTAGAGTTTTAGCTAAAGAAGATTTACAAAGTAAAATACAAGGTGATTTTAAATATATAGATATTTCCATGATTAATCGTGAAGGATTAAAAGATTTGGAAATAGAGATTGTAAATCGAGTTTATTGTGGTACAGTAAAACAAGCAGAAGGCGTTTTTGTAAATAATGTGCGTCAGGCAACTGCACTTAAAGAAGCTGAAAAATATTTAGATGATTGTTTAAGAACCATTGAAATGGATATGGCAGAAGATTTTATCGTGATAGATATTCGTTCTGCTTGGGAAAAATTGGGTGAAATAACTGGTGATACAGTAGATGAGGATATTATTGACCAGATATTTAGTCAATTTTGTATTGGTAAATAGTTTATAAAGATTAGTAAACAAGATAGAAAATGTGAGATATTAAATTTAAAAGTTAAAAGTTAAAAGTGTGGGAGGCTTTATTTTGTTTATTGCAGGCAATTATGATGTAGTTATTATAGGGGCAGGTCATGCAGGCGTAGAAGCAGCATTAGCTAGTGCACGTATGGGATGTAATACTTTGCTTACAACTTTAAATATGGATAATATTGCGATGATGCCATGTAATCCATCAGTAGGTGGCCCGGCTAAAGGTCATTTGGTACGTGAAATTGACGCTTTAGGTGGCGAAATGGGTGTTAATGCAGATAAAACTTGTATTCAATATCGTATGTTAAATACAGGAAAAGGCCCAGCTGTGCAAGCTTTAAGAGCACAGGCAGATAAAAAATTATATCAAAATACAATGAAAGAAACTTGTGAATTACAGCCAAATTTAGATGTAAAACAGTTGCTTATTGATGATATTTTGTTTGAAGATAATAAAGTAACAGGTGTGGTTGTAGAAACAGGTGAAGTTTATACTTGTAAGGCAATCGTATTGGCATCAGGAACTTATTTAAAAGGTCGCATTATCATTGGGGAAAATACATATGATGGTGGGCCAAATGGACAAAGAGCAGCGGTGAAATTATCTGCTTGTTTAGAAAAAGCAGGTATTGAATTAATGCGTTTTAAAACAGGAACTCCAGCACGTGTAGACCGTCGTTCTCTGGATTTTTCGAAGATGATAATTCAACCAGGTGATGATGAAGTTCATAATTTTTCTTTTATGAGTGATGTAAAAACTCGTGAACAAGTACCTTGTTGGCTCACATATACCAATGAAGAAACACATAAAATTATTCGTGATAATATTGAGCGTGCTCCAATGGCAAATGGTATTATTACAGGCGTAGGGCCAAGATACTGTCCATCTATTGAAACTAAAATTGTACGTTTCCCAGACAAACAACGTCATCAATTATTTATAGAACCAGAAGGGTTAAATACGGAAGAAATGTATGTACAGGGTATGTCTACAAGTATGCCAATTGATGTACAGATGGAATTTTTGCGCACAATTCCTGGGTTAGAAAATGTAAAAATCATGCGTCCAGGTTATGCGATAGAATATGATTGCATTAATCCATTACAATTAAAACCATCTTTAGAGTTTAAAACTATAAGTGGCTTTTTCTCTGCAGGACAAACAAATGGTACTTCTGGTTATGAAGAAGCAGCAGCTCAAGGTTTAATCGCTGGGATTAATGCCGCATTAAAGATACAAGGTAAAGAGCCATTAATTTTAAAACGTTCAGATGCTTATATTGGTGTTTTAATTGATGATTTAGTAACTAAAGGAACAAATGAACCATATCGTGTAATGACTTCTCGTGCAGAATATCGTTTGTTACTTCGTCAAGATAATGCAGATTTACGTTTAACAGAAAAAGGCCGTCAAGTTGGTTTAGTATCTGATGAACGTTATGCTCGTTTCGTGAAACGTCGCGATAGCATAAAAGATACAATTGCTTTATTGAATGAAATTCGTATTCATCCAAATAAAGAAACTTTAGCCAAAATGCAAGAATATGAATTGGGAGCAATTCACAATACCGTAACAGCAGCTGATTTATTAAAACGTAAAGAAATTAGTTATGATAAATTGGCTAAAATTATTGAACTTCCAGAGATTGCCGAAGATGTAAAAAAACAAGTTGAAATTATTTTAGTATATGATGGTTATATTAAAAAACAACTTGAACAGGTTGAACGTATGGAAAAATTGGAAGAAAAATTATTACCAGAAGATATAGATTATGACCAAGTATCTAGTTTACGTGATGAAGCTAGAGAAAAATTAAAAGCAATAAAACCAATTTCCATAGGTCAAGCAAGTCGTATTTCTGGTGTTTCTCCAGCAGATATTTCTGTATTGCTTGTATATCTAGAGCAATATCGTCGACAGGAGGAAATTTAATGGAATTCATAGAAGAACTAGACAGTGTAGCTAAAGAATATGGTTTAGAGTTAACTACAGCCCAGCTAGACGATTTTAATAAATATTATGAGTTACTTGTCGAATGGAATGAAAAAATCAATTTGACGGCGATTACAGAGCCTAAAGAAGTAGCGATAAAACATATAGTTGATTCTCTTAGTTGTTATCAAGAAAAATTATTCACAGGTGATGTGAGTTTAATTGATGTAGGAACAGGTGCAGGTTTTCCAGGTCTTCCGCTTAAAATATTTTGTCCAAATTTAAAATTGACTTTACTAGATTCTTTGAATAAACGTGTAAAATTTTTACAATTAGTAGTTGATGAATTGGGCTTAAAAGATGTTGAAGTTATCCATGCACGTAGTGAAGAGGCAGCAAGAAATAAGAAATATCGTGAAAAATTTAATCTAGCAACAGCTAGAGCTGTTGCTAGATTACCAATTCTTTGTGAATACTGCTTACCATTTGTAAAATTAAATGGTACATTTATTGCTTTAAAAGGTCGTCAATACGAAGAAGAAATAGAAGAAGCAACTAAAGCAGTAAAAACGCTTGGTGGTAAAATAATAAAAGCTATGCCGGTAAAACTCCCTGAATTAGAAGATAAGCGAGCTGTTGTATATATAAAAAAAGAAAAACCAACACCAAAAGTTTATCCACGAAAAGCAGGAACTCCGGAAAAAAATCCGATTATCTAAAAATAAAAAATAGGCTCTAAACTATGTTTAGAGCCTATTTTTTATTTATCTAAATCCACTTTAAATTTAAAAACATACGTAACTATAAATGCAACTACAGCAGAAACTAAATAACTAAATAAATATATACCAAAACCTTCACCTAAAAATACAGGTAAAGAAGCTAAACTTGGAAGTACAAAGGCAACTGCTTTAGCACCTGAATATCCAGCAATAGCACCACCTACGCCACCACCAATACAAACAGCAATCATCGGTTTTTTACGTGGTAGATTGATTCCAAATAAAACAGGTTCTGTAACCCCAAATATAGCAGAAAGAATAGAAGAGGCACAAAGTGATTTAAATTGAGGATTTTTACTTTTTACTAAAACAGCAAGACCTGCACCTACTTGAGCAAAAACAGCAGGCCCAATTAAAGCTAAGATAGTATCAGAGCCAAGAACAGCAACATTATTCATAGCAACAAGTAAAAAACTCCAATGAAAACCGAAAATAACCATTGGTTGAATGATTGCACCTAATAAAATACCCGAGAGAATAGGTGAAAAAGAATAAATTAATTCATAAATAGAAGCTAAACAATCACCAATAATAGCACCTAATGGCCCGAATAAAAATAAAGTAATGAAGCCAACAACGACAATAGATAAAAGTGGTGTTAAAAAGCTTTTAACTAAATCAGGGAAAATTTTATTAAAAAAACGTTCTACATAGCCAAGTGTAGCTGTAGCTAAGATAATTGGAATAACGCTAGAATGATAAGTTACACCTTTTAAAGGAAGACCAAGAAAATATATAGTTTTACCAGATTCTAAAATTGTATTTAATGCAGGATATAATAAAATACCGGCAATAACAACAGCAGTAAAAGGATTTGCATTGAATTTTTTGGCAGATGTATAAGCTAATAATATTGGTAAAAAGTAGAATAAACTATCAGCCATAGCATTTAAGACAAGATAGGTATCGCTATCAATGGATAGGACGTTGGTTGTGGTTAAAATAATAATAAAGCCTTTTAAAATACCAGCGGCACTAAGTAAGCTTACGATAGGTAAGAAAATTGCAGATATTCCATCAATAATCTTGTTTACAAGAGATGAAGAATTTGCTGGTGAAGTTTGAGAGTTAGTTTGCATATAAGTCTCCTTTAAATTAAAAATTTATATCATACATAGAGATTTTTAGTATAGATATAAGCTCTCAAAATGTCAAATAGATAGTTTTGTTAAAATGTAAATAATGTATTAATAAAATAAATACTATATATAATAAAAAAACAGGGGTAATTAAGTTAAAATATAAATAATATATTAATAAAATAGCCCAAAACAACTAAATCTAAGCTGTTTTGGGCTGTTATTTATGAATTTAATTTTTAAATTAATGATGGAATAAACGGATACCTACAAATGCCATAGCCATATTGTATTTATCACAAGTTTCGATAACATTATCATCACGGATAGAGCCACCGCTTTGTGCTACGAAATCTACACCAGATTTATGAGCACGTTCGATATTATCACCGAATGGGAAGAAGGCGTCAGAGCCTAAGGATACACCTTTTACTTGAGCAAGCCAAGCTTCTTTTTCTTCTTTAGTAAATACAGGTGGTTTTTCAGTGAATACACGTTTCCAATCGTCGCCACCAAGTAAATCCATATATTCATCGGAGATATAAACGTCAATAGCATTATCACGGTCAGGACGACGAACGTCAGCTTTGAATGGTAAATTAAGAACTTGTGGAGCTTGACGTAAGTGCCAAATATCTGCTTTATTACCAGCAAGACGAGTGCAGTGTACACGAGACTGTTGACCAGCACCAATACCGATAGCTTGACCATCTTTTGCATAGCAAACAGAATTGGATTGAGTATATTTTAAAGTGATTAAAGCAATGAGTAAATCACGTTTTGCTTCATCTGTGAAATTTTTGTTTTGTGTAGGGATATTTTGGAAAAGTTCTTCAGTGATTTTGATATCATTACGTTTTTGTTCAAAAGAAACACCAAAAACTTCTTTTGTTTCAAGTTCAGGAGCAACATAATTTGTATCCATTTGGATTACAAGATAGTTACCTTTACGTTTTGTTTTTAAAATTTCTAGAGCTTCTTCGCTATAAGATGGAGCAATAACACCATCAGATACTTCACGAGCTAAGAAACGAGCTGTAGCAGCATCACATTCGTCAGATAAAGCTGCAAAGTCACCATAAGAAGACATACGGTCAGCACCACGAGCACGGATATAAGCTGTAGCCATAGGTGTAAGTTCAACACCTTCAACGAAATACATTTTTTTCAATGTTTCAGATAAAGGAACAGCAACAGCAGCACCAGCAGGGCTTACATGTTTAAAGGAAGCAGCAGCAGGAAGGCCAGTAGCTTCTTTTAATTCACGAACTAATTGCCAACTATTAAAGGCATCTAAAAGATTAATATAACCTGGACGACCATTTAAGACAGTGAACGGTAAATCTTGTCCATCTTTCATATAAACACGAGCGGGTTTTTGGTTAGGGTTACAGCCGTATTTTAATTCCATAGAATCCATTTAAGATATTCCTCCAGTTAAATAATTATAAATACTATTAGATTATTGCCCAGACGGTCGGCTAAAGAAATCTATGCTTCATGTGGTTAATTCCACTACCGTCAGTTACATAGACTATTATTTAAATTTTATAATTTATAGCTAGAGATTGTCAAGTTTAGAAAATTAATTATATCTAAAAGGATTTTGCATATTAATTAGAGAATTAATTATTTGGGCGAATTTATATATTTTTTGTTTTGGGAGGGTTTTTCTATGTTAGTTGAAAATATTGCTGTATTAACAAGTGGTACAGACGCACCAGGAATGAATGCAGCGATTCGTGCTGTAGTAAGAACAGCTATTAGTAATAATGTGCGTATTTGGGGCGTTATTGATGGATATAGAGGGCTTGTTGATGATAATATGGAAGAAATGACATCAGTAACAGTTTCTGATATTATCCAACGTGGTGGTACTTTTTTAGGCACTAGTTTTTGCAAACGTTTTTATACTACAGAAGGTCGTAAACAGGCTTATGATAATTTGAAAAAACACAATATCGATGCACTTATCGTTATTGGTGGTGATGGTAGTTTACGTGGCGCAGAAGAATTTGAAAGAGAAACAGGTTTTTCTGTAGTATGTGTGCCTGCTACAATTGAAAATGATATTTGGGGTACTGATTATGCTATTGGTACAGATACAGCCGTAAATACTATTTTGAAAGCTATTGATGAAATTCGTGATACAGCAAAAGCACATCGTCGTACTTTTATTTTAGAAGTAATGGGAAATAAATGTGGTTGGCTTGCTACGTATTCAGCAGTTGCCGGCGGTGGTAATATGGTTATTGTGCCAGAAGAAGAATATGATAAAGAAAAAATTATCAATAAGGTACAAGAATTACATGATGGTGGAAAATCTTATTTAGTAATTTTGGCTTCAGAAGGAACAGCAAATATGCCAGAGTTAGTAAAAGATTTAGAAGAAAGAACAGGTATTTCTACACGTTTAACAGTATTAGGATTAGTACAGCGTGGTGGTTCACCAAGTGCCAATGACCGTGTATTTGCTAGTGTATTAGGCGAACAAGCAACATTAGCAGCTTTATCTGGCTTACACAATATTGTGTTTGGTATGGAACGTGGCAGAGTAGTTTGCATAAACTTACATGACGCAGTGCATAATAAAAAAGAATATCCAGAAGAATTACGTCATTTAGCAGAAGTAATTTCTTTATAAAATGAACTGCACCCCAAAAGTTGTACATAAAAACAACTTTTTGAGGTGCAATTTTTTATAAAATCATCTTTTATTTTGAATTATATAAATACCAGTTATAAATTAAATTAGCAATATTTTTTAAATGGATGTATGCTTGGAGAAAATCATTATGATTATAAGCTATAGTTAATATATTTAATTCATTAATGATCTGATAATTAATAATATTGTTATGGTCGTATTCTAAATTATTCCAATAGCTAAAAAATACTCTATCTGCATGGTATTTTATAGGTTGTTCATAAAAAATACATTTCCAGCCTTGAGGGTTATTTTTTAAAACAATAATTTGATCAAAAGTAAAACGATAATTCAATAAATCAAAATGATAATTAAGAAAACTATCATTATTAGGTTTAAACGGTTGAATAATAAGAAAATCAATGTAAATAAGATTAGGATCATTTTTATCAATACGTTGATCGATTATTTTTATAGATAGTATAGGTTCAACTTCTTTATAATTTTTAAATTTATAATATAAAGTATCGTAAACATCTTTAGTCATTATTTGTTGTATATGCTCATCGAATGGTTGTTTTTTTTGAATAATGGATGTTAATAATGTATCTTCCAGAGGAATATATTGAGTATAATTGTAATGCGTTAATCTATAAGTATAATAAGAATTAGAAAGAGCAAATTTAATAGGATCTATAAAATGAATATTAAAACTATATAATGTTGATTTGATTGTTAATAAAATTAATATTAATATATATAATTTTTTCAAAAAATCGTCTCCTTAAAATATCTTTAATTAACATTATAAATCTTTTAAGAAAAATTTTTTAAAAATATTTATATATAGAAAAAACTGTAACTCAAAATTGTTTTTAATTTTAAGTTACAGTTTATAAAATCAAATAAATAACATTTCGATAAGAAATACGGAAAAACAACAAGATACTGCTACTTGGAATAAATTTGCTCCAAACCAAGCTAAAATAATACCAATAATTAAAGCGATAGCTCCAGAAATAGGGCTTTGGGTAACTTCAATGATTGCTGGGAAAGTCATGACTGCTAGAGTTATATAAGGTACATAGTATAAAAAAGATTTTAAAAATGGATTTTTAATTTCTTTTTGAATTAAAGTTAAAGGTAAAATGCGAATAGCAAAACTAGCGAGAGCCATAATTAAGATATAAATATAAACGTCAGGCATTATTTTCACCATCTTTCGTAGTTATCGGGAATAAAATACTAGCAATAGACGCTAAAACAACGGTTAAAATAATGATTCTCGTAGCATCAGAAAAGTCACAGATGTAAGGTAAGTAATTCGCTAAATAACTAGATATAAAGCTAAGTATAACAAAGATAGCGATAGGTTTATGTTTGCGAGCAGGTGGGATAATCACCGCTAAAAACATACCATATAAAGCTACGCTAAAAGCACTAATTAAAGCAATAGGCAGTAAATTACCAATAATAATCCCTAGAGCTGTTCCTCCAGCCCAACAAGGCATAGTGATGAACATTGCTCCAAAATAGTAATAAGGATTTAAATATCCCGAGCGAGCAACAGAAATAGCAAATAATTCATCAGTAACATCAAAGCCAATGAGCATTCGTTGATACCAAGGAATATTATTATTTAATTTTTGACTTAAAGCACAACTCATGATTAAATAACGAGAATTAGCGATTAAAATAACAAGTAAGATTTCTAAATAAGTTGCAGAAGTGGCGATAGCTGTGAAACCGGCATATTCACCAGCTGAGGCATTTACGAAAAAACTAGTAAAAAAGCCTTGAAAGGCACTAAGTCCTGCATTTTTTGCAGTAATACCTAAAGAGAAGGAAACTGCTAAATAGCCAAGAGCAATAGGAATACCATCATGAATACCGTCTTTGAAAGCTTGTTTATTGATGGATGGGGTTGTTGTGTCGGCATGTATATCTGCTGGACAAATTTCATCAGTAGAACTTAATTCATTCATAGCGATTTCCTCCGTTAAAATTTAAAATATATTTATGAAAGTATAGTTTTCATAAATATTATAGCAATTATATTTACATTAAGAAAACGAATATTTATAATGATTTAATAAGAAAAACTTATGAGGTGAAATGATGATTTCTCGTTATAAAATTTTTTGTAAAGTAGTGGAGGCTAAGAGTTTTACCAAGGTAGCTCAGCAGATTGGTTATTCACAAAGTGCAGTAAGTCAAACGATAAAAGCATTAGAGCAAGAAATGGATACGACTTTGATTAGTAGAGGTAAAGAAGGTATAGAGCTTACTAAAGATGGTAAAGAATATTATCCGTACATACAAGCAATTGCAAGTGCCGAAACAGCTTTGCAGCAAAAACAACAAGAAATGCAAGGTCTTGAACATAGTGTTATTCGTATAGGGACATTCACCAGTGTGAGTAGAAATATCTTACCGCAATTAATGAAGGAATTTAAATTAAAATATCCGAACGTTAATTTTGTCTTAAAACAAGGCGAATATACAAGTATAAAAAAATGGATTCAAAAAGGTGAGATAGATTTTGGCTTTGTAAATAGCGATGTAGTTTCGGGGATAGAAAAAGAAATATTATATACAGATGAAATGTTAGCAGTATTACCAGAACAACATATTTTAGCGAAGAAAGAAAGTATTTCGTTAAAAGAATTAGCCAAAGAATCATTTATTTTATTAGATGAAGGTAAAGATAGTGTAATCATGCATGCTTTTATTAAGCATAAAATTCAACCACATATAGATTATAAAGTATATGATGATTATTCTATTTTAGCGATGGTTAGCCAGGGATTGGGAATTTCGGCTATGTATAGTTTAGTATTAACTGGCTTTGAAAAGGGATTAGCAATCAGACCAATCAAAGAATGTCCAGAAAGAAATGTAGCATTAGCGTGGAAAAATTGGAAAACAATGTCAATTGCTTCAAGGAAATTTATGAGTTTTATTCGAAAGAATTTTACGAAAAAAAAATAGCGTAGAGCAAAGCTCTACGCTATTTTTAACGTACGATATTTAAAATATCTAATGGTTTTTCAATAATATAATCAGCCTGTACTTCTTGTAATTCATCATAAGTACCATAACCATATGTTACACCAATAGATGCTAAATTAAATTTTTTAGCTCCTAAAATATCATATTTACGATCACCAATCATGATACATTCATCAGGATTTTGTATATTCATACTAGTTAATACATGATTTAAAACATCATCTTTACGTATACGACTGCCATCAAATAAACTACCACCGATAAAAGTAAAATATTTTAATAAATCATGCTCTGTCAAAATATCATGAATGAATTTTTCCGGTTTAGATGAGGCAATTAAAATATTTACATTATCTTTTGCTAAAGTTTGTAAAAGTTCAGGGATTCCAGGGTAAACAGTATTTTCTAAAATTCCTTGTGTTGTGTAATATTCACGAAAATATTTTATAGCTTCTAAACTTTTTTCAGGACTAAAATCATAGCAATTCATGAATTGTTCATTTAGTGGTGGGCCGACAAAACTTTTTAAAACACTATAATTATTTTCAATAATACCATATTTGTTTAAGGCATATTCTACAGCATGAATAATTCCAGGCCCAGAATCAATTAATGTACCGTCTAAATCAAAAAAAATATGTTTATATTTATAATTCATTAAAAAAATCCTTTGCTTATTTATTAATTAACTGTTTAGCGATTTCTACAGCTTCTACACCATCACTAGCATATGCATCAGCACCTACATTGTTGGCATATTCTTGAGTTACGACAGCTCCACCAATCATGACTTTGGCAGATAAATTACTTTGATTTACAGCTTCAATAACTTTATCTATTTGAGTAATAGTTGTAGTCATTAAAGAACAAAGACCAATCATATCAGCATGATGTTCTTTAGCTGCTTGAATAATATCTTCTTTATCAATATCTTTACCGAGGTCAATTACTTTAAAACCGTTATTTTCAAGTAAGGCAGATACGATATTTTTACCTAAATCATGGATATCGCCTTTTACAGTAGCGATAACAACAGTACCTTTATTATTTACAGTATCGGCAGGAATGCGTTCTTTAATTTTCAAAAAGGCTTCACGCATAGCTTCAGCTGAAAGCATTACTTGTGGTAAGAATATTTTCTTTGCACCAAAATCTTTACCAACAACATTCATTGCGCTACTTAATGCTTTATCTGTAATTTCATTAGGTCTATGACCTTCATTGAGAGCTTGTTCAACCATTTCAGCAATAGATTCTTTTTCACCACTGATAATACAATTTTTGATATCTTCGATAATATCGTCAGAAGTTTTTAGATTTTTTGCTTTAGCTACAGGAATATTTTGCCCAGAATGAGAAAGACTATAATCTCTACCATTAGGGTCTTTACCAAGTAAAGCATTAGAGGCAGATAGTGCATTTTGCATAGCTTCATCGTATGGATTCATAATTGGAGCATCAAGACCGTAAGCTAAACACATAGTGAAGAAAGTGCTATTGATTAATGGTCTATTTGGTAAACCAAAAGAGATATTACTAAGTCCCATAGTAGAAGGTGCACCAATATGTTCACGATAAAGTTTTAAGGTATTTAATACTTCATTGCAAGCATCTTTATCGGCAGCAATAGTCATAACTAGAGCATCTAATAAAAAATCATTATCTTTTAAGCCATGAGCTTTGGCTTCTTTAATAATTCTTTGAGCTACAGCTAAACGTTCTTTACCAGTTTTTGGGATACCTTCGTCGGATAATGGTAAACATAAAATAGCTGCACCATAGCGTTTAGCAAGCGGTAGAAAGTATTTCAATCTATCAGGTTCAGCACTTACAGAATTGATAAGAGCACGACCAGGATAAGCTTTCAGTCCAGCCTCTAAAGCTTCTACATCACTAGTGTCAATTGCAAGAGGTGTATTTACTAATTGAGAAATTTCAGTGATAGCTTTATGCATAGCAGGAGCTTGGTCAATACCAGCAACACCCATATTTACATCAAGAATTTGAGCTCCAGCTTGAGTTTGCTCGATAGCTTCACGTTTTACCGAGATGAAAGAGCCAGATTTTATTTCAGCGGCAAGTTTTTTTCTACCAGTAGGATTAATACGTTCGCCGATTAATCTTGTAGGTAAATCTTTGCCAATAAAAACTGTTTTTGAGCGACTAGCTAAGGCTAAATTAGGATTAGGCGCTTTACGAACTGGGTCAGGGAGATTTTTTACAGCATTAAAAATTGCTTTAATATGGTTTGGTGTAGTACCACAGCAACCACCAATATAAGTAGCACCAGCTTCAATGAGTTTTGGTGCCCAATAGCCCATATCTTCTGGTGTAAGTGGAAAGATAGTTTGACCGTTTTCAAGATGAGGCATACCAGCATTTGCCTGAACACTTATAGGGCAAGAGCAATTATCTGCTAATTCTTGAATAATTGGAATTAATTGTTCAGGGCCTAAAGAACAGTTTGCTCCAATGACATCTGCTCCCATAGCTTCAAGGATAATAGCAGCAGATTGTGGGTCAGTACCTGTAACAGTGCGACCATCTTCGCTAAAAGATAATTGACAAATAACTGGTAAATCACAAGCATCTTTAGCAGCAAGTAAAGCAGCACGCATTTCTTGGATTTCAATGCAAGTTTCAATTAGGATATAATCAGCACCAGCTTGAGCAAGAGCCTTAGCTTGTTCATAATAATTATTATAAACTTCATCGAAAGTTAATTCGCCTAAAGGTTCAATAAATTGACCTGTAGGGCCCATAGCACCAGCAATTTTTACCTTACCATTAGTAGCAAGGCGAACATTTTCTACAGCAGCAGCATTGATTTCTTCTACACGGTCGCCAAGTTGGTATTCATTTAATTTTATGCGAGATGCACCAAATGTATTAGTTTCAACAATTGTAGAACCTGCCTCATAGTAAGCTTTATGAACTTGTTGAACTATTTGGGGTTTAGTTATATTTAAAAGTTCAGGGCATTCACCAGGTTTCATACCAGCATTTTGTAACATAGTACCAATAGCCCCATCAAAAATATGTATCATAATAAAAACCTCCCAGATTGAGTAATAATTTTGTAGTTAATTAGCCATAAAATTAATTATGGCTAAAACAATAATAAAATTTAAAGATTTTGTTGAGCTTTAAAAGCCTCAGGGTCAAATTCTTTTATGCGGAAATTGCAATTAGGATTTGGACAGAATTTACAAGATTGTTTTTCTGGCTCAGTATCTTCATTTTTAGGAATAAGACCAATAATTGCCGTAATAGATTTTCTAGGTGTAAGCATGAATGAAGAAGTAAGACTCAAATTTATTTCATCAGCTTTAGCAAGGCGGAGCATTTCAGGTTGACATTCAATAGGCCAATCCCCATATCCTGGGCTGAAACGCCAACGGCGAACGAGTCCTTTCATTGCTATTTTTTGGTCAATAGCGTGTTCAATACCATCTGCAACTTGTTCTACAGCTGTAGTAGCAGCAGCGTCCATAAGTACAGCTAAAGTATATTCACCGTCTTTGAAGCGGCGAGAAATTTCTGTTTCTACTGTTTCACCGATAGTTACAGCAATAATAGCAACTTTAGTAGCACGGCAAAGATGTTTAGTGACTTTTTTTCCAGCTAATTTAAATGGAGTGTCTGCAAGCACAATCCCATTTTTGGCATCATAATCATAGATTTCCCAAATTCCTTGTGGCTCAGAAATATATAAAACTTCACGACAAGCTTCTAAAATAGTTTTTTTATTAAAGTTAGGGGCTTTATTTAGTCCTGCATAGCGTCTAGTTTCGCTAGGGTCGATAGACATTAAAGCGGCATTATATTTAGGCATAGCGAAACACTCCTTAATGTTTTATATCTTTGATAACTGTTAAAATAACTAAAATAATATTTTTGAATAAATATCTTAGAAAGAATTTTATCATAAAAGTTAGTATAATTATACTGTTATTAGGTAAATTAATTTTTTATGATTAGTTATAGTTTCAATTTATAATGAAAATATATCAATAATAAGTTAAAATAATTAGATATTAAGCAAAGGAGATATTAACGAATTTTTATGGAGTATTTAGAAATTGAAGAAATTTTACCCAATCCGTTCCAGCCACGTATTCAATTTGATGAAGAAGAACTTACACAATTAGCCAAATCTATAGCAGAATATGGCATTATTGAACCTTTAATTGTGCGTATAAACAATAATGATAAATTTGAATTGATTGCTGGTGAACGTAGATTAAAAGCGGCCAAAATAGCAGGATTAAAAAAAGTACCTGTGATATTAAAAGATTATGATGACCGAAAAACAGCACAAATTGCCTTGATTGAAAATTTACAGCGTAGTGATTTAAATACTCTTGAAGAAGCTAATGCTTATCAAGTTTTATCCACAAAATTTTGTTTAACACAAGAAGAAATTGCCCGAAAAGTAGGTAAAAGTCGTTCATATATTGCCAATTTTTTACGTTTATTAAATTTGTCAGACGAAGTAAAAGCTTTATTAATAGAAAATAAGCTAACTATGGGGCAAGCAAAGCCTTTATTGGCGATAAAAGATGAAAAATTACAGTTAGAATTGGCAAATTTAATTAGTGAGCAAGAATTATCTGCAAGAAAGGCAGAGGCTTTGGTAAAAAAGGCTTTAGCTAATGAAATTGTAGTGAAAGAAGAACAACCAAAGCCAATAAATGAACAAATTTATTTTGATGATGTAAAAGAAAAATTAAAACGTATTTTAGGTACGAATGTAAATATAAAACAAGGTAAGAAAAAATCTCGTTTGGAAATTGAATTTTATCATGAAGAAGATTTAATGCGTTTAGTCGATTTATTATTAGATAATAAAGAGCATGATTTTAATAAAGAAATAAGTAGTTCTAAAACTATAAAAAATTTCAGCATTTAACACAACGGGCAAGAAGTCGCCCACCTCTGTAGGTGGCGCGATGAATTGCCCTATTGTTTTTAGAGAATATGATATAATATAAGAATAATTAAGTTGTAAGGAGGTA
>Garnier_p2__coassemble_1297_pt1 | contig 26472 bp, 27 predicted proteins | sample Garnier_p2__metabat2_low_PE_022 | metagenome-assembled genome bin Garnier_p2
GTGATATTGCAGGACTAAAAAATAATTACGATATTACTGTAAAAGAAGGTACATCTAGTGTAAGTAAAGCTAAATTGGATATAAATGTTAATGATGTAACTATTTCTCAAGGGGATAAGCCTCAGTATAGTGGGCAAGTTGGAGAATTAGTTAATGGTGACACATTAGATAACGTAAATATTCATTTTGGTGTAGCTGATTCTACAATTGAAACAGTTGTTGGTGAGTATAAAGATGATATTGGTATTTGGATTGATGGAAAATATTATGATAAAAATCAAGTACCAACATCAGGAGTATGGAAGAACTATGAAATTTCATTAAATCCAGGAGATTTAACTGTTTTAGCTAGAGATTGGAAATCATGGGAAACAGAAGATAAATATACTTGGAGTAAAAAACGTGAAGAACGTGAACGTAAAGCAGAAATTCATTTTGTTGATGGTGGACAAATAATTTCTGAAAAAGTAACAAAATAATATTGTTGTTAGTAGATTAAATTAATATAGTTATTAGATTGCACTTTAAAAGTTAGAGATAAAATAATTTTTAAAGTGCAATTTTTTTATGTATAAATATAAAAAAGGACTTAGTCTATTTGAATATAGAACTAAGTCCTTGAAATTTATTTAATAAAATTGTTTATGCTTTAAAATTAGAATAAACCAGTGATTTTACCGTTGATGTCGATATCCATGTTTTCAGCAGCTGGTTTTTTAGGAAGGCCTGGCATAGTGAGAACATTACCTGTTAAAGCAACGATAAAGCCTGCACCTGCACTGATACGGAGTTCACGAACTGTGATTTTAAAGCCAGTAGGTGCACCAAGTTTGAATTGGTCATCGCTTAAAGAGTATTGTGTTTTAGCCATGCAGATTGGCATTTTATCGAGACCTTCGTTTTCAAGTTCAGCGATAGTTTTTTCTACAGCTGGAGTGTAATTTACGCCGTCAGCACCGTAGATTTTTGTAGCTATTGCATTGATTTTATCTTTGATAGAATCATTTATGTCATACATGTATTGGAAGTTAGAAGGTTTTTCAGTTGCTTCAATAACTTTTTGAGCAAGGTCGATAGCACCTTCGCCACCTTTTGCCCAAGCTTCGGAAATACTTACAGAAGCCCCCATAGATTCGCAAAGAGCTTTTAATTCTTGAAGTTCGTTTTCTGTATCAGTAGGGAAAGCATTTATAGCTACAACGATTGGTAAACCGAATTTTTGAATGTTTTCAATATGTTTAGCAAGGTTAGTCATACCTTTTTTGAGTGCTTCGATATTTTCAGTAGCAAGTTCAGTTTTTGCAAGTCCACCATGCATTTTTAAAGCACGAATTGTAGCAACGATAACTACTGCATCAGGTTTAAATCCTGTGAAACGACATTTAATATCAAGGAATTTTTCAGCACCAAGGTCAGCACCGAAACCTGCTTCAGTAATAGTATAATCAGCCATTTTTAAAGCATATTTAGTAGCCATTACACTGTTGCAACCATGAGCGATATTAGCAAAAGGGCCACCATGAATAAGAGCAGGAGTACCTTCAAGAGTTTGTACAAGATTTGGTTTGATTGCGTCTTTGAATAATAATGTTAAAGCACCGGTAGCGTTTAGTTCTTCAGCACGAACAGGACGACCACTTCTTGTGTAACCAATAATAATATTGCCAAGACGTTTTTTCATATCTTCAAGGTCAGAAGTTAAGCATAAAATAGCCATCATTTCAGATGCTACAGTGATATCAAAACCTGTTTCACGAGGTACACCATGAGCTTTACCGCCTAATCCACAGATGATATTACGAAGTGCACGGTCATTTAAGTCAACAACACGTTTCCAAGTAATACGACGAACATCAAGGTCAAGAGCATTACCTTGTTGGATATGATTGTCGATAAGAGCTGCAAGTAAGTTATGTGCAGATGTAATAGCGTGGAAATCGCCTGTGAAATGAAGGTTGATATCTTCCATTGGTACTACTTGAGCATAACCGCCACCAGCAGCACCGCCTTTCATGCCGAAACAAGGACCTAAAGATGGTTCACGAAGAGCAATAGCTGTTTTGTGACCAAGTCTATGGAGAGCATCACCAAGACCAATGCTTGTAGTTGTTTTACCTTCACCAGCAGGAGTAGGATTGATAGCAGTAACAAGAATTAATTTGCCATTTTCTTGTTTGCTTAAAGTAGAGTTCCAGTAATTTAAAGAGATTTTAGCTTTATATTTTCCGTATAATTCAAGTTCATCTTCAGGAATTTCAAGATGTTGAGCAATTTGAGTAATAGGTTGCATTATAGCTTCTTGAGCAATTTGAACGTCTGTTTTCATGTAAATAAATACCTCCAATAATTAAAATAATTTAGTTTTTGATAGTATTTTTTGATAGTATTATATATTTAGCAAACGGCAATACCTGTTTGCTCAACATATACTTAGACATAAAAAAACGCCTGAGCATATGTTATTATGCCCAGACGGTCGACTTTGTATTGAATAGTATAGTTCACGTGGTTAATTCCACTAAAATCCGTCAGTCCCATACTATTTATGAATTTCTATGTTCATTATAACAAAGACAAATTTATTTCGCAAGTTGTAATTTAGCAGCTTTTATGGCATTTTGCATAAGCATAGCGATAGTAAGTAGACCAACACCACCAGGAACAGGTGTAATAGCTCCTGCAACTTCAACAGCATTATCAAAGTCTACATCACCCACTAATTTTTTAGGAGCAATACGATTGATACCTACATCAATAACAGTAGCACCAGGTTTTATCATATCAGCAGTAATGAAATGAGCTCTACCGACAGCTGCTACTAAAATATCAGCAGATTTACAAATTTCTTTTAAATTTTTTGTATGAGAATGACAAACAGTTACTGTTGCATTTTGAGAAAGTAATAATTGTGCCATAGGTTTACCTACAATATTACTACGACCAACAATGACAGCGTTAGCACCATCAATATTTATATTGGCAGATTGGAGCATTTTTAAGCAACCATAAGGTGTACAAGGAACCATACCGTCTTGTTCGCCAATCATTAATTTACCAACATTTACAGGGTGAAAACCATCAACGTCTTTAAGTGGGTCAATAGCATTCAAAATGTCAGTTTCTTCTTTGGCAATAGCCTTAGGAAGTGGCAATTGAACTAAAATACCATGAATATCTTTGCGAATATTTAGTTCATTGATTTTTTCAATGAGTTCTACTTTAGTGGTAGTTTCTGGCATTTCGATAACTTCAGAGTAAATACCTACTTCAGCACAAGTACGATGTTTATTAGCAACATATACTTTGGAAGCAGAGTTTTCACCAACAATAATAACAGCAAGACCTGGAGTTACATTATATTGTTCTTTTAATGTTAAAACTTCTTGTTTAGCTTCGTCTTTGAATTCTTGAGCAAATATTTTGCCGGATAAAATTTGTGCACTCAAAAATAACACCTCACTATATTAGGTTAAAATAAGTTAAGTTAAAATATCTATTAATGTAAAAATAAAAATAACGATAGATACGATACCATTACGCATAAAGTATACTTGCGTTAAACGGCTAAAGTCAGTTGGCGTAATCAGGCTATGTTGATAAATTAAAGTTAAAATAGCAATAATTACACCAATATAATAAATAAAGGATAAATCAAAATAAATTCCAGCACCAATAAAACATAAAATTGAAATGAAATGGAAAACTGCTGCAATTTTATGAGCATTGGCAACACCAAATTGTGTAGCCATAGAATGAAGATGATGGTCTAAGTCAAATTGACGGTCTTGACTACCATAAATTACATCAAAACTACCAATCCATAGACAAACGCCACCACTTAATAAAATAATGCCTAGTGGCAATTCTCCAGTAACAGCAATATAACCACCAGCAGGAGCCATAGCTAAGGCGATACCCAAAAAGTAATGACATAAAAAAGTAAATCTTTTTGTATAAGGGTAAAATAATAAGAAAAATAAACAAATTGGTGTTAATTTTATACAAATAGGAGTAAGTTGATAAGCGGAATATAAAAATAAAGCAAGGCTGACGATGATGAGAATAATAACTTCGATAGGTTTTATAGCACCAGATACTAATGGACGTTTGGACATACGAGCTTGTTGTTTATCAAATTTTAAATCAACGATATTATCCATAGCAAGTGCAGAGCTTCTAGCACCAATCATAGCAAGTGTTACCCAAATAAAGTCGTGAAAAGAAGGGAGACCCTTTGCCGCAAGGAAAAGTCCCATATAAGCAAAGGGTAATGCAAATACTGAATGATGCAGAGCTATATTATTTATATGTGCAGATAATTTATTCAAGACCTAATTCCTGCCATTTAGCATCTACTAATTTTTTAATATCGTCAGACATATTTATTTCATCAGGCCATTCACGAGTATGACCTTCTTCTGGCCATGTTTTTGTAGCATCAATACCTACTTTTGTGCCCCATTTTGCCATTGGAGAAGAATGGTCAAGAGCATCAAGTGGACCGTCTACCATGACAATATCATGTTTGGCATCAATATTGTTAAATACACGCCACCAAACTTCTTTTTCGTTTTGGACATCAACATGTTCATCAACAACAATAATCATTTTTGTAAACATCATTTGTCCCATACCCCAAATAGCATGCATGATTTTTTTTGCTTGTTGAGGATATGTTTTTTTGATAGAAACCATTACGCAGTCATGGAACACACCTTCGAGAGGAAAGTTGATATCACGAATTTCTGGTAAAGTTTGTTGTAATAATGGTAAGAAGATACGTTCAGTTGCTTTAGCCAAGAAACAATCTTCCATAGGTGGTTTACCAACGATAGTTGCAGAGTAAATAGGATTTTTACGATGAGTAATACAAGTAATATGAAATACAGGATAATCATCAGCTAAAGAATAATAACCTGTATGGTCACCGAAAGGCCCTTCGCGACGTGTTTCGCCGATATTTACATAACCTTCAAGTACGATTTCACTACAAGCTGGTACTTCAACATCAACGGTTTTACATTTTACCATTTCTACAGATTTTTTACGTAAAAAGCCAGCAAATACCATTTCATCGATATCACGAGGAAGCGGAGCAGTAGCAGCATAAGTAATTACAGGGTCAGTACCAATAGCTACAGCAACTTCGATTTTATCTTTGCCCATTTCTTTATAAGCACGATAGTTACTAGCACCATCTTTGTGTAAATGCCAGTGCATACCTGTAGTATTGCTATCATATTTTTGTAAACGATACATACCAACATTACGTTTACCAGTTTTTGGATTACGTGTGAAAACGAGTGGTAAAGTAATGAATGGGCCACCATCTTGAGGCCAGCATTTTAAAATTGGGAATTTATCTAAACTTGGATTATCAGTGATTACTACTTCTTGACAAGGTGCTTTTTTTACATATTTTGGGAAATTAATAGCACGTTTTGCAGTTGGAATAATATGAATTAAATCCATTTTATTTTGTAAGGAAATATATGGTAAGCGTAAAATTTCACGAAGTTCATTCGGAATTTCTTCAATATCATTTACGCCAAAAGCTAGAGCTAAACGTTCCATGCTACCAAAAGCATTCATAAGAACTGGCATATCATAACCTTTAACATTTTCAAATAATAAGGCTACATTTTTATCGCCTTCCATTTTGGATACACGGTCAGTAATTTCTGTGATTTCTAAATTACAATCAACAGGAGTTTTAATGCGCTTGAGCATGCCACGGGACTCAAGGGCATCAATGAATTCTCTTAAATCATAAAAAGCCAAAAAAATCGCTCCTTTAAAATTAAACGTTAAATTTTATTTTTTCATAACAAAACGAACAATGACATAGCTGATTTCATAAAGTAATATCATTGGAATAGCAATCATTGATTGAGAAAAAACATCTGGAGTAGGTGAAATAATAGCACCGATTACAAATGTTAAAAAGATAACTAAACGTTGTTGTTTTGCTAAAAATTTTGAATTAATAATGCCTACTTTAGCAAGTAAAATAATAGCTAAAGGCATTTCAAAAATAAAACCAAATGGCAACAAGAAAGCAATTACAAAATCAAAATATTGCTTTAAAGAAAACATTGGTTGAAGCTCTTCTGTGCTAAAGCCCATTAAAAACTTTATACCGGCAGGCATAACAAAGAAGAAGGAAAAGGCAAGACCTGCCATAAATAAAATTAAAGATATAGGAACAATTACTGAGATTAAATAACGTTCCATACCAATAAGGGCAGGTAAAATGAATCGCCATATTTGATATAAAACTATAGGTAAGGCGAGTAAAAATCCGACAAATACAGCAACTTTAATATACGTAAAAAATGCCTCTGCTGGTTGCATATAATATAGCTTACCAGCAGGGCCTGTTAAGATGTGCATTATGTCTTCAATAAAATAATAAGCAACACAGCTACCAATACCTATAGCAATTAAGGAACGTATAAGACGTTTACGTAGCTCGGTAAGATGAGCAATAATGGACATACTACCATTGGTTGTCGTAGTTTCAGGAGTGGAATTTACCTGTGTACTAACTTCATTAGCTTCATTATTAGAATCATTTGTTTGATTAGTTGAAGTTATATTGATAGATGTAGTGGAGGTGTTTTCCGTAGTAGTTACGTTAGTTTTAGTAGTATCAGTAGAAGTATGTTCATTCATATCTTGAGACATAAATCGCTACCTCACTTTTTATCTTTTTTGTCATCTTCAATTTTTTCAGTTTTAGTTTCGTTTTTAGCATCGATAGTTTTTTCTTCATTAGAAGCTGAACGGAATTCACGAAGACTTTTACCTACAGCTTTACCAATTTCAGGTAATTTACCAGGACCAAAGACTACTAAAGCAATAACTAAAATCAATACAAGTTCAGGAACACCAATACTATACATTTAAATCACCTTTGCTTATTTAATATAGTTTTTATTTATTAATAGTTTGTTCTTTTTTTTCAGCTGTTTGAGTTGTTATAGTAGTTGCAGCTACAGTATTTGTAGTTGTTGGAACTTCTTTTTTATCGTTCATAAATACAGGGGCAACTGCTGGCTGATCTGGATTAGCAGGATTAGGTGCTGTAGATGTTGGTGTAATAGAAGCATTATTAGCATTACTATTAACCGAATTTGTTAAATCAGTTGTAGCTTTTTTGAATTCTTGTAAGCCTTTACCAACTGCACGACCAATTTCAGGCAATTTACCAGGACCGAAGACCACAAGACCAATAATTAAAATAAGGATAAGCTCAGGAAAGCCGATACCAAACATCAAAATCACCTCAATATTTTTTTATATTTTTTATAAATGATAGCATAAAAATTAATATTCTCGATTACCAATAAAGTCTGCAATTTCAATAAAAGATGTTTTTACTGATTTTGGTAAACTATCGGGTAAAACATTTTTTGCGCGATTCAAGAAATCAACTACAGTTTGTTTGGCAAATTCAATACTATTGGAAGCTTTGACAATTTCTATAGCACGTGCTAAATCTTCAGTTGTCATTTTACGGTTTTCAATAATAGATTTTAATTCTTTATTATCAGCACTATGATTATAAGCATAAATTACAGGAAGTGTGATAACACCTTGTAAAATATCATTACCGGCAGGTTTACCGATTTTTTGTGAATCAGATGTTAAATCTAAAATATCATCAACTATTTGAAATGCCATACCAATACAGTAACCATATTCGCGAAGAGCTAGTATATCTTTTTCGGAAAGTTTGGCCACAATAGCACCAATTTCACAACTAATAGCAATGAAATTAGCTGTTTTTTTGGCAATACGATCATAATAAATGTCTAAAGAATTTGGAATACTATATCCAAAATGATTTTGGAGAATTTCACCTTCACTTAAATCACAAAGAATGGTTGCTAAACATTCGGAGATACGAGGACCATAATCATTTTTTGCGATGGCTGCAAAAGCTTTGGCAAATAAATAATCTCCGGTAAGTACTGCGATATTATTACCCCATTTTGCATTAGCTGTTGCTGAACCACGACGAGTAGCAGCGTTATCAAGTACATCGTCATGAACAAGCGAGGCTGTATGAATCATTTCAAGTGCCATAGCAAGAGGCATTACATAATTTTTATCTAAATTGGGATTACTTTTGGTCGCTAGAAGATATAGTGCTGGGCGGATTCTTTTTCCACCAGAACTTATTAGATGATTTCCGATATCTGTTATAAGGTCAACTTGAGAAGAGACCGTTTCATGTAATAAATTTTCTAGCGATGATAAATCTTTTTTAATAGTAAAAAACATTTTGTTCGTTGTTAACAAATTATATCACCTGCATATTCGAATTACTAACTTAATTAAGTTTACTACAAAATGTAGGTGTTCGTAAATAACAATTTGGGAAACCATAGCTTTTTATTTATTATATTAGAAGAATTTATTCTAAAGTATTATTGATTTTTATTTTAAAATAATTATTTTTTGGTCAAAGATACAACGATGAATTTATAATTATGCTATAATATTTATGAAATATTAGCATAATAAACGAGGTGCTTTTTTATGAGAAAGTTAATATTACTAGGAACAGGCAATGCAATGGTTACGAAATGTTTTAATACTTGTTTTGCTTTACAAATAGATGAAGAATATTTTTTAGTTGATGCAGGTGGTGGCAATGGTATTTTGGCACAATTAGAAAAAGCTAAAATCAATATAAATCAAATACATCACTTGTTTGTAACACACGCTCATACAGATCATATTTTAGGTGTTATTTGGGTAATTAGAAAAATTGCTACACTTATAAATCAAGGAAAGTATCAAGGTATATTCCATATTTATTGTCATAATAAAGTAAAGAATGTAATTGAAACAATTGCTAAGTTAACTTTAAAAAAGAAAGATTTGGCACAATTAGGTAAAAATATTGTTTTTGATATAGTAGAAGATAATGACCAACGCGAGATTTTAGATATGCAAGTCATTTTCTTTGATATTTTGTCTACGAAAGAAAAACAATTTGGTTTTTGTGCAGAATTTATAGATGGAATGACTTTATGCTGTTTAGGTGATGAACCATATAATGACCAGTGTGAAATTTATGCCAATAAAGCAGATTGGCTTTTAGCAGAAGCATTTTGTTTGTATCGTGATAGAGATATTTTTAAACCATATGAAAAACATCATAGTACAGTAAAAGAAGCTTGTGAACTTGCAGAAAATTTACAAGTAAAAAATCTAGTGTTATATCATACAGAAGATAAACATATTGCTCAGCGTAAAGAATTATATACTGCTGAAGGTAGAGAATATTATTATGGAAATCTTTTTGTACCAGATGATTTAGATGTAATAAATTTAAAATAAGTTAAGAATAAACATTGATTTATTCATAGTAAAGTGCTATGATGAATTTATAATTAAATAAAGCAGTCTTTGGGGCAGGGTGTGATTCCCTACCGGCGGTAAAGCCCGCGAGCGTTATGCATGATTTGGTGAGATTCCAAAGCCGACAGTATAGTCTGGATGAGAAAAGATGAATGGTTATAAATTATTTAGAAATTATAAAATAAAGATTTAGTTTTAAGTTATAAATCATAAGATACTATTTAAGCTGAATTGATATTTAATAAATAAAATAATTAATTTATAATAGAGCTGATTAGGCTGTTAATTGCTATGCATTTAACAGCCTTTTTTGTTTAATTCATTAACACCAAAAGACTCAAATAATAAAATAGTAGAGAAAGAATGGTGATTATTTGAGTTATAACGAAAAATATATGCGTTTAGCTAAAAAATTGGCGGGAAATGCAATAGGAAGAACATCACCTAATCCTTTAGTAGGAGCGGTTATAGTAAAAGATAATCGTGTAGTGGGCTGTGGTTGGCACAAAAAAGCAGGGACACCTCATGCAGAAGTACACGCATTAAGACAAGCGGGAGATTTGGCAGAAGGTGCAGATATATATGTAACTTTAGAGCCATGTGCACATTATGGGAAAACACCACCTTGTGCTAAAGCATTAGTTGAGGCAAAGGTAAAAAATGTTTATGGTGGTTTATTAGACCCAAATCCTAAAGTAGCAGGAAAAGGTTTTAAAGTTTTAAAAGATGCAGGCATTCATGTTGAATATGGATTTTTGGCTGATGAATTAATGAAACAAAACGAAGTGTTTTTAAAATGGATAAAGCAAAAACAGCCATTTATAGTATTAAAGATAGCAATGAGTTTAGATGGGAAAATTGCTACAGCAAGTGGTCAATCAAAATGGATAACTAATGAAACTTCAAGAAATTATGGTTATAAATTACGTGATATTTATGATGGAATTATGGTGGGTATAAATACGGTAATAGCAGATGACCCTATGCTTACGGCTAGAGTAGATGGTGGGAAAAATCCTATTAGAATTATTGTTGATAGTAATTTAAAAATACCAATGAATGCGAAAGTAATTCAAGATAAAACGGCAAAAACGATTGTAGCGACTACTGATAAAGCAGATAAAGAAAAAATTAGTCAATTTATCCAATTAGGTATTGAAGTTTTGGTAATAGATAAAGATAAAAATAATCAAGTAGATATCACTAAATTGGTAGATATATTAGGACAAAAAAATATTTGCAGTATCTTAGTTGAAGGTGGTGCAACATTACAAGGTAGTTTTGTAGAACGAAAGCTAGTAGATAAAGTATATACGTTTATTGCACCAAAAATAATTGGTGGTGAAAATGCCAAAGTAGCTGTTTTAGGAAATGGTATTTTGAATTTACAAGAAGCATTATCATTAAAAAATATAAAAATAGAGAATTTATCGGGAGATATTTTAATTACAGGTAGAGTATAAGATTGGGTGAAAATATGTTTACAGGTATTGTAGAAGAAATTGGTATTGTAAAAGCTATAATGCCAGGAGTAAATTCAATAAAGTTATCAATAAAAGCAAGTAAAGTATTAACTGATACAAAACTTGGCGATAGCATAGCAGTAAATGGTGTTTGTTTGACAGTTACTTTTTTGGCAAGTGATTATTTTGTGGCAGATGTAATGCCAGAATCTATGCGAAAAACGAATATGGGATTGTTAAAAATTGGAGAGAAAGTCAATTTAGAGAGAGCATTAACTTTAAATAGTAGATTAGGTGGACATATTGTAAGTGGACATATTGATGGTACAGCAAAAATCATTGATATGAAAAAAGATGATAATGCTACAAGAGTAACACTAAAAGCTCCAAATAAAATATTAAAATACATTATTTCTGAAGGTTCAGTAACATTAGATGGGGTAAGTCTTACTGTAGCCAAATTGAATACAGATAGTTTTACTGTGTCTTTGATACCGCATACTTCTGAGGTTACGACTTTATTAAGTAAATCGATAGGTTCGATTATTAATATAGAAAATGATGTTATAGGTAAATATGTAGAACGTTTATTAAATTTTAAAGAAGATACAAAACAAGAAAAATCCTCACTTAGTTTAGCTTTTTTACAAGAAAATGGTTTTTAAAAATAAATAAAAAATAATAAATAAGAAAAGAGGGCAAGTTATGGAATTTAAATATAACACAGTTGAAGAAGCGATTGAAGCGTTTAAACAAGGAAAAATGGTATTAGTTACTGATGATGAAGACCGTGAAAATGAAGGCGATTTAATTGTTGCAGCGGAAAAAGCTACTCCTGAAATAATAAATTTTATGGCTACTCATGCTAAAGGGCTTATTTGTGTACCAATGTCTGCGGAATTGATTGATAAAGCAGGACTTAATCAAATGGTAGAAAAAAATACAGATAATCATGAAACAGCATTTACTGTATCTGTTGATGCGGTAGATACTACAACTGGTATTTCTGCATTTGAAAGAGCAAAAACAGTAGAAGTATTAATTAATGATAATGTAAAACCAGAAGATTTACGTCGTCCAGGACATATGTTTCCACTTCGTGCCAAAGAAGGTGGGGTACTTTGTAGAATTGGTCATACAGAGGCTACGGTGGATTTGGCAAAACTTGCAGGATTTAAACCGGCAGGACTTTGTTGTGAAATTATGAAAGAAGACGGGCATATGGCACGTACGCCAGATTTAATAAAATTTGCTCAAAAACATGATTTAGTATTTATTACAGTAGCTCAATTAGTAGAATATCGTAAAGCAAAAGAAAAATTAGTAGAAAAAATAGCAGAAGCAGATTTTCCAAATAAATTTGGTCATTTTAGAATAATGGCCTATGAAAGTAAATTAGATGATAAATGTCATTTAGCCATAGTAAAAGGCGATGTTCGTGGCAAGAAAAATGTATTAGTACGTGTACATTCAGAATGTTTAACTGGTGATGTATTAGGTTCTATGCGTTGTGATTGTGGCGACCAACTTCATTTAGCTATGCAAAAAATAGAAGAAGCGGGAGAAGGCGTATTATTATATCTTCGTCAGGAAGGTAGAGGCATTGGTCTAGCTAACAAAATTAGAGCATACACACTACAAGACCAAGGAAAAGATACAATTGAGGCTAATATCTTATTAGGCTTTGCTCCTGATGAACGTGAATATGGTGTAGGAGCTCAGATTTTAGAAGATCTAGGTCTATCTACTATTCGTTTATTGACAAATAATCCAGCTAAAAGAGCAGGTCTTGAAGGTTTTGGCTTAGAAATTGTGGAAAGAGTACCATTACAAATTCCAGCAAATAAATATGATGCAGGATATTTGAAAGTAAAAAAAGAAAAAATGGGACATTTACTTAAATAAGTTAATAAAAAATAAATAATAAACAAAAGGGAGAATTTTTTATGACTAATATATTAGAAGGATATTTAACAGGTAAAGATTTAAAAGTAGGTATTGTAGTTGCACGGTTTAATGAATTTATTACTAATAAATTATTATCAGGAGCGATTGATACACTTCGTCGTCATGAAACAAATGAAGATGATATTGATGTAGCTTGGGTGCCAGGAGCTTTTGAAATTCCAGTAATTGCAAAAAAAATGGCAGAAAGTGGAAAATATGATGCGGTTATTTGTTTAGGTGCAGTAATTCGTGGAGCAACTAGCCATTATGATTATGTATGTAATGAAGTGTCTAAAGGTGTAGCTCAAGTAGGTATGAATACTGGAGTACCTACTATCTTTGGTGTAGTAACTACTGAAAATATTGAACAAGCTGTAGAACGTGCAGGTACAAAAGCTGGTAATAAAGGCGTTGATGCGGCTATGGCGGCAATGGAAATGGCAAATTTAATTAAAAAAATTTAAAGCAAAATTTAAAATAAAAGAGATTTCTTAGTATTATTAATTACTAGGAAATCTCTTTTTTATAATTATTGAATTTTAAATTTTAGATAATAATAGAGAAGTGTATATTTTTAGATAAAAAAATGCTAGAATAATTTTATTATATAATATAGAAATCTTATAAGAGGTGCTAAAAATGAAAATAGGAATAATTAGTGATACACATGGTTGCCATGAACGTTTTTCACTCGCTTTTGATAAATATTTTAAAGATGTAGATATGATTATTCATGCAGGAGATGTATTATATCATGGGCCACGTAATCCAATGCTTGGTGATTATAATCCAGCAAAATTAGCAGAAAAATTAAATAACTGTAAAATGCCTGTAATTATTTGTCGCGGTAATTGTGATAGTGAAGTAGATACATTGGTATTGGATGTGCCAATTCAAGCTCCATATACTTATGTAGTAGCAGAAGGCTTAAAAATCGTTACAACTCATGGCCATTATGTAGAAACAGACGAAGAAAAAGATAAAATGGCTAAAGCTTTAAAAGCTGATTTATTTATATCTGGTCATGTGCATATTAATGTATTAGAAAAAAGAGGAAATACTGTATTTTTAAATCCAGGTTCTCCATCACTTAGTAAACGAGAAGACAAAAGAGCGACAATTGCCTTACTAGAAGATAAAATTATAAAAATTATAGATATAGATAAAGATGAAGTAATAATGTCTTTGACATTATAAAAAGAATTGCTATAATAACGTAGTGTAATTATTATAGTAATTTAGTGATTGCTAAAATAATAGATAAAAGATAAGAATAAACGAAGAAATGGTAGGTAATTATGTTCAAAATTAAGGAACATAGGACTTTGCGGCGTATGGATTTGCCATTAGTCCTAGCTATAATTGGAATTTTAATTGTGGGATTAGTTACTATCGCCAGTGCTACACATGTAAATACTCCAAGTGATGATAGATATTGGTATTTACAACGACAAGGAATGTTTGCTATTGGTGGTTTGATTTGGGCCTTTATGATAATAAATTTTTTTGATTATCGTATTTTGAAAAACTGGGGTAATAAAATATATATTTTTAATTTAATTATGTTATTATCTGTTATGTTTTTCGGTCATGCAGCCCTAGGTGCTCAGCGTTGGATTCAATTAGGACCAATAAGTATTCAGCCGTCAGAATTTTCTAAGGTAATAATGATTATTGCATTAGCAACTTTATTAGAAACTAGAGTAGGGCATTTAAATAAATGGCGAGAGATTGCGCCGGTGGCATTATTTGTTTTAGTGCCATTTTTACTGGTAGCGAAACAACCTGACTTGGGTACAGGTTTAGTATTTTTAGCAATTTTTTTAGGCATGATATTTGTAGCTGGAATTAGTTTACGTATTTTGGGTATTGTATTTGGTGTATTTGTAGCCATGTTGCCGATAATGTGGCAATTTTTACATGATTATCAAAAAATGCGTATCATGGTGTTTATAAATCCAAATGTAGACCCATTAGGCTCAGGATATCATATAATTCAATCTAAAATAGCTATTGGTTCAGGTATGCTTTTTGGTAAAGGTTTATTTGGTGGTACACAAAGTCAATTAAACTTTTTACCGGAAAATCATACAGATTTTATTTTTGCTGTAGTAGGAGAAGAGTTCGGATTTATAGGTGCAGCTTTATTGCTTTTTCTATATTTAATCGTATTATGGCGTGGTGTAAAAATAGCTCGTGAATGTAAAGATAATTTTGGTATGTTATTAGCATCAGGTATTACGTCAATGTTAGCATTCCATGTATTAATAAATGTAGGTATGACTATGGGAATTATGCCAGTAACAGGTATTCCATTGCCATTAATGAGTTATGGTGTAAGTTCATTATTGACGAATGTGACGTGCTTAGGTTTATTATTAAATATTCATTTAAAACAGCAAAGTTTACATTTTTAGTAATTGTTCTTAGAATATATTGGTGAAGATGTAAAATCTTTACCGAAAGAATGAATGTCATTAAAACATAAATTATATAATTCTGTAGCATAAGTATCTATAGCTAACATTTCTTCAAACGTTGTCAATGAATTTTGACAACGTTTTTTGCTATCTAGAAAAGTTGTAGTTTTCGTAATAAGGGGTATAGAAGAGCTTTTTTTTAGTTTTTTGAGTAATTGGGTACCTTGCTGGTTAAAAGCTAGTATACGGGCGTATAGTGGGCCTGTAACATCAATAGTATTTATAAAATCTTTATTAATATCTAATAATAAATAAAGTAGTAGTCGTTGCAAATTGGTCAAAGGATATCTTTTGGATTTTAGATTGGTTAAAAATTCGTGATAAGACGTACTTTGGGTAGCTGATTGAATAAGTTTATATTCTAAACCTTCACGAATACCATAGATACTTTTTAGATTTTCTAGTTTGGCTAAGCGTATTTTAGTAATTAAAGTGCGAAAAAGATAATTTAAATCAGGTAAATCTTGTTTTTGATAAATTTCTTGAAGTGCAAAAAAAGTTTCTTTGGGTACAACTTGTTTAAGTTTAGAAAAATTGATATTATTTGTATATAAAGAATGTCTGATAGCTGTTCCACTAGCAAATTTTTCTTGATAATGCATATCATTATGTCCGACACTAGTTCGAGAAATAATATTTGCATTGATATTAGCATTAGATTTTATAATGGCTTTTAAATATTCAATGCCTAAAATAGTGTTAGGTGATTTTAAAATATCTTCGGATATATTGGTTAATTGGGCTAAAGCAGAGCTAGTGGCTGCTGCATAGGATAGACCTTTTTCAGAGTGTATTTTTAATAAATCTTTAAACTGTGGACTATGTGAGGTTTTAGCTATAGAATATAGTGAATTAGAATCTGTATATTCACTGCCAAAACAAAGTGTATCAACGCAGTTTAAATTTTTTAATAAATCAATACCACCTTGAGCAAAAAATTCTGCACTGCGTACAGCAAAAACAAAAGGCAGTTCTAAAACGAGGTCAACACCGTTTAAAACGGCTAGATTTGCTCGTTGCCATTTATCGAGTAAAGCTATTTCTCCACGTTGGGTAAAATTACCGCTCATGACAGCAATGATATAGTCATTAGGATATTTTTTTTTATGTTGTTCAATGAGATATTTATGACCATTATGAAATGGATTGTATTCGCAAATAATACCAGTTATAGACATAATAAATTCACTTTCTTAATGTAAAATTTTTATATTTTTTTTAGTTATAAAAAATATTTTAACATAGAAGCTAAATTTTTCCTAAAAATTTTACTTCTACGTTTGACAAAATAAATAGCTGCGGCTATAATGAATTGAGGTTGATTGCAATGATGAAAATAAATGTATCGGAAATAGCTGAACAAATTGGTCATGAATTGGCTTTTAGTTTTGAGGCAAAACCCGAAGACATAGGGCCACTTTTAGATGACTGTGAGTTAGAAGGTCCCATCATGGTCAAAGGAACCGCAACGAATACTGGCACTTGTTTCCGTATAGATGGACTAATTTCTTGTACTATAGCTGAAATATGTGATAGATGTTTAGAGAAATTTAGAACTGATAATGAATATTCTTTTTTCGAAGAATTTTCAAGGGACGAAGAATTTGCCAAAGTCAAAGAAATAAATTGTTTTAACGGCGATATTATTGATATCGGCGATTTAGTGCGTGATATTATAATTTCTGCTCAGCCAACAAAACATTTATGTTCTATAGACTGCAAAGGATTGTGCAGAGTATGCGGTGCTAATTTGAATAAGACCGAATGCGGCTGTGATAGGATGAGTATTGATCCTAGACTTGCAGCTTTGCAGGATTTATTGAAAAATAGGTAAAAGCAGTTTTGCTTAATAGACCTTTAGTTATTTAAGGAGGTGTGTAGTAAATGGCAGTACCTAAGCGTAAAATGTCAAAAGCTCGTCGTGACAGACGTCGTGCTAACTGGAAATTAGAAGCTCCTGGTTATGTTGCATGCCCTCAGTGTCATGAACCAAAAATGCCTCATCATGTTTGCACTGAATGTGGTTATTATGATGGTAAAGAAGTTATCGCTTCTGCAGAATAATTTTCTGGAGCGAATTAGTATGCTCCCTTTATAGATATAGTGATTAGTTGATTCTCTATCTATAAAGGGAGCATATTTTATTTTTTGGTAGATTTTATTAAAAATATACATAAAAAATATATTAAAATAATAGCTGAAGTATTAAATAGTTAAAAAGTCAATAGCTTTCAAAGATTTTAGACTTGCCAAGTATGGAAAAAATTTGTATAATAACCAATTGTAAGTGATTATATTATCTGGTACTAAAAGTTGGTGTGAAGGATGGCACGTGAAAAAAAGAGAATAAGACAGAGTCTATTAATAGATTATGTGAAATCCAAACCCTTCTTTACGGATGAGGAATTAGCAAAGCTTTTGAATGTTAGTATACAAACTATTCGATTAGATCGTTTAGAGCTGGGTATTCCAGAACTTCGAGAACGTATAAAGCAATTAGCTGAAGCTACACAAAAGAAAGTAAAATCTATTAGTAGTAATGAAATTTGTGGAGAGCTTTTAGAGTTAGAACTAGGAAAATCAGGGATATCTTTGATTAATATTACTGAAGATATGGTTTTTAAAAAATCTAAAGTAGCCAAAAGCGAATATATGTTTGCACAAGCAAATTCCTTAGCTTTAGCTTTGATTGATGCTCCAATGGCAGTAACTGGAGTGGCTAATGTAAAATATAAAGCTCCAGCACATATTGGCGATAAATTAGTTGCCAAAGCAGAATTAAAACACAAACGAGGAAATAAATTTTTTGTTTGGGTGAAAATTAAAAATGTGACAGAAGAAGTTTTTCGAGCAAAATTTATTCTTGTTTCATTAGGAAGTAACGGAGGAACCGAGGTATGAAAATTGCAGTAGATGCTATGGGTGGTGATTTCGCACCAAAAGAAATTGTAGCTGGTGCGATTCTTGCCACTAAACGCTATGATTGTGAGATTGTACTAGTCGGGGATCAAGCTCAAATTCAAAAAGAGTTAGATAAAACATATCCACAATGGCGAGATAGTTCCATAACGATACATCATGCAAGTGATGTGATTGGTATGGATGAGCATCCAGGAGTTGCAGTACGCAGAAAAAAAGATTCTTCAATAGTTGTAGCTACTCGTTTAGTTAAAGAAGGAGTATGTGATGCTGTGGTATCTGCTGGTAATACAGGTGCAGCAGCAGCATCAGCACTATTTATTTTAGGCAGAATAAAAGGAATAGATAGACCTTCAATAGCTACACCAATTCCTACAGGAAAAGGCGGAGTAACATTACTTTTAGATTCTGGTGCAAATGTTGATTGTAAGCCAAAACATTTATGTCAAAGTGCATTAATGGGTTCTATTTACGCAAAATGTATTTTAACCAAAGAAAATCCAGCAATAGGTTTATTAAATATTGGTGAAGAACCTACCAAAGGAAATGAGCAAGCACAAACAACATATGTTATGCTAAAAGCAATGAAAACTATAAACTTTAAAGGCAATGCAGAAGGTAGAGATATACCAACAGGTCAATTTGATGTAGTAGTTTGCGATGGCTTTGTAGGTAATATTGTACTAAAATTTGCCGAAGGTTTAGCAAAAACATTGATGAACCTAGCCAAAAACGCTATAAAAAATGGAGGCATCTTAGCTAAAATTGGTGCAGCATTATTAATGCCAGCACTCAAAAAGCTTAAAAAAGATATTGATGTTTCTGAATACGGCGGAGCTCCTTTACTAGGAGTAAATGGTTGTTGTATAATATCTCATGGTAGCTCTAATGCAAAATCTATTTGCAATGCAATAAAACAAGCACATAAATATGTAGAAAATGACGTATTAGCTCAAATTAGAGATAATATTGATAAGGAGGAGATTTGTCGCCATGACACTGAAGTTAAATAGTGCAGGCATTATTGGAATAGGATATCATGTTCCAGAAAAAATCCTCACTAATGCAGATATTGAAAAATTAGTAGATACAAATGATGAATGGATTACCGAAAGAACAGGTATAAAACAAAGACGTATCTCGGCTAAAAATGAGCCAACATCTGAATTAGCGTATAAAGCAGCTGTGAAAGCTTTAGAAGATGCTAATGTATCTGCAGATGAGTTAGATATGATAATCGTAGCAACTATTTCTGCTGACTGTAATACACCATCTACAGCATGTATATTACAAGATAAATTAGGTGCAAAAAATGCAGCCGCTTTTGATTTATCTGCAGCATGCTCTGGATTCGTTTATGGTTCAGCTATTGCTACACAGTTTATTGAAACTGGTGTATATAAAAAAGTATTAGTTATAGGTGCAGAAACATTATCTAAATTTGTAAATTGGCATGATAGAAATACATGCATAATCTTTGCTGATGGTGCTGGTGCAGCAGTATTCGGTAAAGTAGATGATGGATATGGTATGTTATCTTTCGATTTAGGGGCAGATGGTAGTGGTTCATCTACTATCGAAATTCCAGGTGGCGGAAGTAGACATCCAGCAGATCAAGAATCTATCGATAATCATATGCATTGTTTGCATATGAATGGGAAAGAAACTTTCCGTTTTGCAGTAAAAGCAATGGGTTCTACTGTAGTAAAATCTTTAGAACGTGCAGGATTAAAGAAAGATGATATTGATTATTTAATTCCACATCAAGCAAATATTCGTATCATTGAATCCGCAGCAAAACGTTTAAGTTTACCGATGGATAAAGTATTTGTGAATATAGAAAAATATGGAAATGCATCAGCAGCTTCAATTCCTATGGCAATGGCAGAAGCTGTACAATCTGGAAAATTGAAAAAAGGCGATATTGTAGCTCTTTCTGGTTTTGGTGCAGGTCTTACATGGGCATCGTGCATTATGAAATGGGCTAAGGAGGACTAAAAATGTTCGAAAACAATCCTATCTGTAAATTATTAAATATAAAATATCCAATTTTCCAAGGTGGAATGGCTTGGCTGGGTACAGCTGAACTAGCAGCTGCAGTTTCTAATGCAGGTGGACTTGGTATTATTGGAGCTGGACATATGCCTCCTGATATTTTAAGAGCTGAAATTCAAAAATTAAAACAATGGACAGATAAACCATTTGGCGTAAATATAATGTTAATGTCTCCTTTTGTTAAAGAAGTAATGCAGGTAGTTGTAGATGAACGAGTACCTGTAGTAACAACAGGAGCAGGTAATCCTGGTGAATACATTCCAGCATTAAAAGAAATTGGAAGTAAAGTTATTCCAGTTGTAGCATCTGTAGCACTTGCAAAACGTCTAGTACGTACAGGTGTTGATGCAATTATTGCTGAAGGAACAGAAAGTGGTGGACACGTAGGTGAAATCACTACTATGACACTTGTACCACAAGTAGTAGATGCAGTAGATATTCCAGTTATTGCAGCTGGCGGTATTGCTGATGCTCGTGGTATGATGGCAGCATTTGCACTTGGAGCTCAAGGTGTACAAATGGGCTCAAGATTTGTAGTATCTGAAGAATGTATTGCTCACGAAAATTATAAAAAATTAGTTTTACGTGCGAAAGACCGTTCTACAGTAGTTACAGGTCGTTCAACAGGTCATCCTGTACGTGTTATCGCTAATAAGTTAACTCGTAAATTCGAAGAATTAGAAAAAGCAAATGCACCTGTTGAAGAGATTGAAAAACTTGGTGCAGGTGGATTAAATCTTGCAGCAAGAAAAGGTAATGTAGAAATGGGTTCTGTCATGATTGGACAGATTGCTGGCATGTTAAATGAAATAAAACCTGTACAGCAAATAATTGAAGATATAGTAAATAATCTTTCTGTTATAGCAGAAAAAACACAAAATACTTGTAAATAATATTATTTACAGGAAAAGTGAAAGGGTGATTATTAAATGAGTAAATTAGCATTTTTGTTCCCTGGACAAGGTTCTCAAGTAGTGGGAATGGGTAAAGATTTTTACGATAAATATGATATCGCTAAAAAATTATTTAAAGAAGCTGATGAAGCACTTGGTTATTCTATTATGGATATGTGCTTTAATGGACCAGCAGAAGATTTAAAACTTACAGCAAATACACAACCTGCTATTTTAACAATGAGTGTCATTTGTAATGAACTTTTAAAAGAAAACGGTATACAGCCAGAAATCGTTGGTGGACATAGTTTAGGTGAATATTCTGCACTTGTAGCAGCAGGTTCTTTAAAATTCGCTGATGCAGTATATCTTGTACACAAACGTGGTATGTATATGCAAGAAGCTGTGCCAGTTGGTGAAGGCGGAATGGCAGCTGTAATTGGTCTTGATCGTGATAAAATCGTAGAAATTTGTGAACAAGTTTCCTCTACCACTGCACTTGTGCAGGCGGTAAACTTTAATTGCCCTGGTCAGATTGTAATTGCAGGTACAGCAAAAGGTGTAGAAGTAGCAACAGAAGAATTGACAAAAGCTGGTGCTAAAAAATGCGTTATATTACCAGTTAGTGCACCATTCCATAGTAAATTAATGGAACCAGCAGCAGAAAAACTTGCTGTAGAATTAGATAAAGTGGTAGTATCTGATGCTATAATTCCAGTAGTAACAAATGTCACAGCTGAAGCTTTAACTAAAGCAGAAGACATCAAAGTAAGTCTTGTAAAACAAGCAGCAAGTCCTGTAAAATGGGAAGATTGTATTGCTACAATGAAAGACTTTGGTGCAGATACTTATGTTGAAGTAGGCCCAGGTAAAGTTTTATGCGGATTTAATAAACGTATTGACCGTAAATTGAAATCTTTAAACGTAGAAAATATAGAATCTCTTGAAAAAACTCTTGACTATTTCAAGGAGGTTCGTTAATATGCTTTTAGACGGTAAGGTTGCATTAGTAACAGGAGCATCTCGAGGCATAGGTCGTGCAGTTGCAATTGAACTTGCAAAAGAAGGTGCAAAAATTGCTATAAATTATGCAGGAAATATTGCTGCCGCTGAAGAAGTAAAGAATATAATAACTGATATGGGCGGTCAAGCAATTCTTGTTCAAGCAGATGTAAGTGATGAACAAGCTGCTAATGAAATGGTAGAAAAAGTAGTAGCAGAATTTGGCCAAGTTGATATTTTAGTCAATAATGCTGGTATTACACGTGATAATTTATTTGTTCGTATGAAATCTGAAGATTGGAATGCAGTTATTAATACAAATTTAACTGGTATTTTCAATTGCACTAAAGTAGTGGCAAAATACATGATGAAAAAACGTTCTGGAAAAATTATCAACATGACTTCTGTTTCTGGTATAATGGGAAATATAGGTCAAACAAATTATTCTGCAGCAAAAGCAGGTGTAATTGGTTTCACAAAATCTTTAGCTCGTGAAATGGCTAGCCGTGGTATTACTGTTAATGCTGTAGCACCTGGTTTTATAGCTACAGATATGACAGCAGCTATGCCGGAAAAAATCCAGGCACAAGTTGTAGGCTCTATTCCACTTGGAAAAATGGGCAAGCCAGAAGATATTGCAAATGCAGTAGTATTTTTGGCATCTGATAAGGCTTCATATATTACAGGACAGGTTGTCAATGTAGATGGCGGTATGGTAATGTAATAATGAATAAATAAATAAATAAAAGGTTATTCTGAGGAGGAGGTGACGAGGAATGGCTACTTTTGATAAAGTAAGAGATATCGTTGTTGATCAGTTAGGCGTTGAAGCTGATGAAGTTAATATCGATTCTACTTTCATCGACGATTTAGGTGCAGATTCTCTTGACATTGTTGAATTAATCATGGCTTTCGAAGAAGAATTCGGTATTGAAATTCCTGACGAAGCTGCTGAAAAAATTAAAACAGTTCAGGATGTTGTATCCTATATAGACCAAAATAAATAATTTTAGCGTTTCCTTAGAAAAGTCCCGTGGTTACTCCACGGGACTTTCTAAAGATAATAGAAGAAAAGCGGATTGGAGGAGTTATTTTTGAAACTTCCTGAATTGAAAATTGGCAATAAAATTGCAAAAGTACCGATTATTCAGGGTGGTATGGCTGTTCGTTTATCAACGGCAAGACTTGCAGCTGCTGTAGCCAATGAAGGTGGTATCGGTTTAATTGCTGCTTCGGGTATGCCTACTGATGAATTAAGGTATGAAATTCGCTTGGCGCGATCTTTAACGTCTGGAATTATTGGTATTAACATCATGGTTGCAGCTAGAGGTTTTAGTGAAATTGTAAAAACTGCCATTGAAGAAGGTATTGACCTTGTAGTAGCTGGTGCAGGTTTTTCCCGCGATATGTTTGGTCTTGGACAAGAATCAGGTACACCAATTGTACCGATTGTTTCATCTGTTAAATTAGCGAAAATATCCCAACGTCTTGGCGCTGCTGCTATTGTGGTTGAAGGAAAAGAAGCTGGAGGTCATTTAGGAACAAGTACTTCTATACGTGAATTGATTCCAGATATTACAAAAGCAGTAGATATTCCTGTTATTGCAGCAGGTGGAGTACTTTCTGGTCAAGATATTGTTGATCTTATAAAGATGGGCGCAAATGGTGTACAAATGGGGTCACGATTTGCTGCCAGTGAAGAATCCAATGCAGCTCCGGCTTTAAAAAGATTTTATTTAAAATCTAAACCGGATGACATTGTAGTTATACACAGTCCGGTAGGTCTTCCAGGACGTGCTGTACGTAATCCTTTTGCAGATAAAATAATGGTTGGCTCTGTTCCACCAAAAGGATGTAGAGCTTGTCTTAAAAGTTGTAAACATAATTTCTGCATAATTGATTCTTTAATCCGTGCAGAACAGGGAGATGTAGAAAACGGTCTGGTATTTACAGGCGAATATATACACAGAATCAAAGAAATATTGCCAGTAAAAGAGATAATTTCTCAGTTAAAAACAGAAATTGCGGCAATAGATTAAATGAGAGGTGTTTGTTTTGACGAATAGAGTAGTAATTACTGGTTTAGGAGCAATTTCTCCTATCGGTATTGGTAAAGATGCTTTTTGGCAAGGTTTAATTGCTGGTAAAAGTGGTATTGATAAAATTACACATTTTGATGCTAGTGAATTTAAAGCACAAATTGCAGGCGAAGTAAAAGACTTTAATGCAGCTGATTTTATCGATAAAAAAGAAGCAAGACGCATGGATAGATATACACAATTTGCTATTTCTGCGACTAGACTTGCATTTGAAGATGCTGGTATGGATTTATCTAAAGAAGATAAAGAACGTATTGGTGTATTTATTGGTAGTGGTATTGGTGGTATTGAAACATTACATGATCAATATAACACAATTTTTCAAAAAGGACCGAATCGTGTAAGTCCATTCTGCGTACCTATGATGATTAGTAACATGGCTGCAGGTATGACATCTATTACTTTTGGCTTACAAGGACCAAGTATTTGTCCAGTAACAGCTTGTGCAACAGGTACAAATGCTATTGGTGATGCTATGCGTGTAATTCAACGTGGTGAAGCTGATGTAATGGTTGCTGGTGGTACAGAAGCATGTATTTCTCCTCTTCCTGTAGCAGGATTTGCTTCCATGAAAGCACTTTGCACAGAAATGAATGATAATCCACAAAAAGCATCTCGTCCATTTGATAAAAATCGTAGTGGTTTTATTATGGGTGAAGGTTCTGGTATTGTTATTTTAGAAAGTTATGAACATGCTGTAGCTCGTGGTGCTAAAATTTATGCAGAATTATCTGGTTATGCAATGACATCTGATGCTTATCATATGACTAGCCCAGATCCAGAAGCAAAACAACCTGCTCGTTGTTTTAGAAATGTAGTAAAAGATGCTGGCCTTGAAATGACTGATGTTGATTATATCAATGCTCATGGTACATCTACTCAATTAAATGAAAAAACAGAAACAACAGCAATTAAAAGAGCATTTGGTGAACATGCTTATAAATTAGCAATTAGTTCTAATAAATCTATGATTGGTCATCTTTTAGGTGCTGCTGGTGGTATTGAATGTATTGCAACTGCATTAACAGTTCAAAACGATATTATTCCACCTACAATCAACTATGAAACACCAGATGAAGAATTAGATTTAGATTATGTTCCAAATGTTGCAAGAAAACAGGTAGTAAATGTAGCTATCTCTAACTCTTTAGGATTTGGTGGTCATAATGCTACTATCTTGTTGAAAAAACTTAAGTAAATCGGGTTTTATAGATGAATTTATCAGAAGAACGAAGAAAAAAATTATTGGATTTAGCTTGTTGCTTAGGTGTAAAATTTGATAATATAAAATTATTAAATCAAGCATTAACGCATACTTCATATGCTAATGAAGCTAAAGACCATAGTCTTCATAATGAGCGTTTGGAATTTTTGGGTGATGCTGTATTAGAATTAGCTTCGAGTACGTATTTATTCAAGACATTTAATCAAATGCCAGAAGGTGAAATGACAAAAGCTCGTGCTTCTGTTGTATGTGAAACAAGTTTAGCCAAACTTGCCACAAAATTGAATGTTGGAGAGTATCTGTTATTAGGTAAAGGTGAAAGATTGACTGGTGGTCAACAACGCCCTTCCATTTTAGCAGATGCTTTCGAATCTATTATTGGTGCAATTTATATTGACCAAGGTTGGCAAGTAGCTTATGAATATGTACTAGATAAGTTAAATGAAGAATTTATCGCTGTAAAAAATGGTTATAATTTAAAAGATTATAAAACAATTTTACAAGAAGTAGTACAAGGAAAAGGGCTTCATGTAGAATATAAATTATTAACTGAATCAGGCCCTGACCATGCAAAAACTTTTGAATTTGCTGCTGTTATTGATAAAAAAATAAAGGGCAAAGGCAAAGGTAATACAAAAAAAGAAGCTGAACAGCATGCAGCTTATGAAGCTTTAAAAACATATGGTGTAGAAAAATAAAAAAAGGCTAGAACAAATGATAAATGATATACATAATTTGTTTACATTTGTTTTAGCCTTTTTATTTATACAAGGTGAATATTGAAAATATCTTAAATTCATTATTGACATGGCTAGTTTAAATATGATAAAATTTCAAGATGTAAGCCTTAAGAAATTAAGGTTTACCAACCGCGCAAAAAGGTTTAAATAGTCTTAGGGCTAACCGTAATTGGCGAGTATTAATTAAGGTAGGTGTAATAAATGTACGCTATTTTCCAAACAGGCGGAAAACAGTATCGTGTTTCCGAAGGTGACGTTATCACTGTTGAAAAAA
>Garnier_p2__coassemble_1316_pt1 | contig 25910 bp, 25 predicted proteins | sample Garnier_p2__metabat2_low_PE_022 | metagenome-assembled genome bin Garnier_p2
ACTCAATAAAGTTATATAAGTTTTTGCTCTCCGATAGGTTTCTCTCCCTATCGGTCTTTTTTTATGCTTTTTATTATTATTTACATCATTTTAGCAATAAAAAAGAAGTCATTATCTTGTTCCTTCAAGCTTTATTTTTATACAACTTTTGAAGGTTCGTATCATTAATGACTTCTTTTTTTACTTTATAAGATTTATCTACAATGATTTATTAATTCCGTTTTATGCTAAAACTTCTGTTAATGCATCAACTAATTTATCATTTTCTTCACGTGTTCTTACTGCAAAACGGACAAAATATTCATCTAATCCTGGATAATTTTCACAATTGCGAATGACAATACCATATTCTAATAATTTGGCTTTTAACTCAGTAGCATTCATTCCTGTATCTTTAATATTCACTAAAATAAAATTAACAGTTGGCTCATATACTTTTAGTTTTTCCAAAGTCTCTAATTCTTCATATAGATAATTTATTTCGGTTCTTGTATATGTCCTACTACGACGTTGATATAATTTATCATCTAAAGCTGCCATACCAGCTATTTGAGCTAAAGAATTTACATTCCATGGGTCTTTCGCCTCATACAATGGGTCTAAAACTTCATGGTCTGTTGCTGCAAAACCTAAACGAAGACCTGGAATCGCATAAAATTTAGTTAATGAATGTAATACTAATAAATTATGATATTTTTCTACTAATGGTAATACCGAAAAAGCCTCACTTGTTTTGATAAAATCCATAAAAGATTCATCAACTACTACAAAACAACCATTATTTTCAGCATGTTCAATCAATAATTCCATATCCTCTACAGTAAATAAAGTCCCTGTTGGATTATTAGGATTTCCAATAAATAAAATATCATTTCCCTTTATATTTACAATCAAATCACGCATAGGTGAATTAAAATCATGTTTTTCTGATAACATTGCGTAATTTATCTTAGCCCCTGCACTTTTTGCAGCTCGTTCATATTCACTAAAACCAGGTGATATAATTAAAGCATTTTTAGGTTTTAAAATATGACAAAGAATATATAACAATTCTACTGCACCATTACCTATGATAATTTTATCAGCTGGTAAATTATACATATTAGCGATTTTTTGACAAAGTTCTCTTGCATTGGGCTCTGGATAATGTATTACATCATCTATATGATTTATAACTTCTTCTTTTATTTTTTTAGATAAACCATATGGATTAATATTAGCACTAAAATCCATAAGATTTTCTACTTGATATTTTGCTTTTATTTGTTTTAAATCTCCACCATGCTCAAATTTTTGCATAATATTATCCTCTTAATACAATTATTTAGATTTTTTATAACCTATATCTACAATTAATCATCGATATTTTCAATAATCATTCCGCCAGAAATCATTTTTACTAAATTCAAAAATTGTAAATCAAAACATTCCTTCAAAATTTTTTCTTTACATTCTTCAATCAAACCTGACTCAGCATTATCATCAAATAATACACCAATCACTGTACCACTATGAGCTACATTTACTCCTACAGCCTGATACTTTTCCGATATCATCATAATATCATCTAACTGTTTTTTATATAAAATATTTTGATTAGCATATGCACTAATTACACAAGCTTTTCCAATATATTTATTGTTTTTTTGTTTAAAACCTAAACGTAAATAATCTAAAGCCTCTTTGATTAATAACTCATTTTCCTTATACAATCTTTTTAAATCTTTTCGGCGATTAAACGATAATGTATCTATTTTACCACCACAGTCAAACATCAAAATTTTTAACTTCGGTGCTAATCCTAAATGTTCTAAGACCTCACCATTTAAATGATTATATCTCACAATACCTTTACAAAAAATACCATCTGTAGGCTCAATACTTGTTGCAATCTTACTTATTTCATCTTGATTTAACTTTCGCTTACAAGAAAGTGCTGTCAATTGACAAATACTTGCTATATCTGCACTACTTGAAGCCATGCCTTTACCTGTTAATAATTCTGTAGTCAAACAAAATTTTGCATAAGATTTGGTATTTAAATAATCAAGAGTTCTATTGCGAGCTAATCGAGTTTTATATGGTAAATATGAAAAATACTTTGTAATACTTGCCTTTGCATACATATCAATTGGACAAGTAACTAAAAAAGGTACATCATCTATCATGCCTTGGACTAATTCGCCACAAGAACCTGGTATTTTAACACTAAAACTCATGCAAAAATGCTCCCTTACCCAATAATAAATTTATCTTCTGGATAACGAATTTTATGTTTCTTTTTACGAATAACTAATGCCATTGCAAAAGAAATAATTCCTATTCGACCCATTAACATTACAAAAATAACAACAATACGACTTGCAGTATTCATTTCATTTATTGTACCTGTTGGCAAACCTACAGTCGCAAACATTGATACTGATTCAAATAAAATTCTAGATAATGGTATATCTTCTGTCAAACATAAAAACATTGACATTAAAAATACAACCACCGCACTAACAAAAAATATACTAAGTGCCCTAAAAATAACAATAGGAGGCACAGTACGTTTAAAAATCACTACATCTTCACGGCCACGCACTAATGACCAAATAGCTGCAAAAATAACTGCTATAGTAGTAGTTTTTATACCACCACTTGTTGACGCTGGCGAACCACCGATAAACATCAAACACATAATCATCAACATACTAGGTTCTGTAAGTGTACTCATATCCAACATACTAAAACCTGACGTCCTTGCCATTGAAGCCATAAACGTACTTACTAAAATCTTATTTGGTAAATCCAAATGACCTAAAGTATCAAAATTTGTATATTCAAAGATAAAAATCCCTATTGTTCCGCCAAAAATTAATACAAAAGTAGTAATTAATACTAATTTACTATTAATATTTAAATCTTCCCAATTTCGTCTTTGATATACATCTATGAGTACAGCAAAACCCAATCCACCACAAATAACTTCTATTAATAACACAATATTAAATAATGGGTGGAAAATATACTCTGAAAAAACACTACCACCCAAAATATCAAAACCCGCATTACAAAAAGCAGATACTGAATGCCAAAAACCATAATATATCGCTAATATTATATTATAATCCTGATAAAAAATTAAAGTTAATAGTACACCACCAATAAATTCAAATATCAATGTTAATTTTACAATAATAATTACTAAGCGAACTACGCCCGCAACCGACCAGCGCTGTAACGATTCTTGAATCAATAATCTATCTCTTAGTTGAATACGTTTTCCCATTACTACTGCCAAAATAGTAGTAATAGTCATAATCCCTAAAGCACCAATTTGTACCAAAGTAATAATTACCATTTGACCAAATATCGAAAAATTATTACCTAAGTCAAATATAGATACACCAGAAACACATACTGCAGATGCTGCCATAAATAAAGCATCTACAAAATTTAATGGTTCCATATCTACCACCGTAATTGGTAGCATTAACAACATTGTTCCTGTAAAAATAATAACTGCATAACTACATAAAACTATTTGATAAGGATTTAATTTTCTAATATATTTTATCATCTCTATAGCCTTAATATTTTATTTAAACACCTATTAGCCCACACCAATGCGTTCTGATGGATAACCAATTTTAACTTTTCTGCGATTTCGCATAGATATAGCCATTAAAAATGTCAAAACCCCTACACGTCCAATCAGCATAATCAAAATCAACAAAGATTTACCATAAACAGTCAAATCAGCTGTAATTCCTGTAGATAAACCGACAGTTGCCATTGCCGAAGTAACCTCAAACAAAATCCTAATAAAAGGAAAATCTTCCGTCACACAAAGGCACATAGTCCCTAAAACAACTAAAGCAGCTGCTATATAAAAAATAGCCAATGCTTTTACAATTAAATCATGTTCTATTCGTCTTTTAAATAAAACAACTTCATCTTTATCACGAATAAGTGATGTTACTGTCGCAAAAATAATAGCAATAGTCGTAGTCTTAATCCCGCCAGCTGTAGACCCTGGTGAAGCACCCAAAAACATCAAAATAATAATAAAAAATAAAGTAACACCATGTAATGCTCCTGTATCCAAAAGTGTATAACCTGCTGTACGTGATGTTGTCGATAAGAAAAATGCACCTAATAACTTGTGACCTAAATTCCAATCACCGATAGTATTAGGATTATTATATTCTAAACAAAAAATTACAACAGTACCCACAGTTAATAAAATAAGTGTAGTTACTAATACAATTTTAGTATGCAAGGAAAAAGCCTGCCATTTATGTTTTGCCTTAACCTCTACAGTTACACCGTAACCAATACCACCTAAAATAATTAAAAAAGCAATTACCAAACAAAATAACGGATTATTATTATAATGAAAAATATTTGTTCCACCAAAAATATCAAAACCCGCATTACAAAAGGCTGAAATTGAATGCCAAAAAGCCATATATATACCCTTTACACCATAATCAGGATATAAAACAAAAGCTAAAAGCACTCCACCTATGAACTCAATACATAAAGTTGTTTTTACTAATAACTTTATTAATTTTACAATGCCACCTACAGTTACCCTATTTAATGACTCTTGTACAATCAATCTACTTCTAAGTTGTATTTTTTTCCCCATAATTACTGCAAAAATAGTAGTTATAGTCATTACACCAAAACCACCAATTTGAATCAATATAATAATTATCATTTGACCAAAAGTGGAAAAATACTGACCTGTATCTACCACAATAAGGCCAGTAACACATACAGCTGATGTTGCTGTAAATAACGCATCAATAAACGTTAAAGAACTACCATCATTTGAAGCAATCGGAAGCATCAATAAACACGCTCCCAATAAAATTAAGCCAGCAAAAGCAAATACTAATATTTGATAAGGACTTAACATTAATAACCAACTTTGATGATTTTTTGGGTATTCTGCCTGTTGCAAAATATTTTCCTCCTATATTATTTAATTATTTACTAATTGTAATAACCAAAAAGCAAAAAAGCCAATAATACCGCCAACAATAGAACCATTTAAACGAATCCAAATCATATCAGTTTCTACTTTATCATAAACCAATTCATTTAATTGTTTATCTGTCAAACCTTCTAAAAACTTACGAGCTAACTCTAAAATCAAATCTTCACCTTTCAATGCACTACGATGAACTACATCTAAGACAAAACGATTTATTTTAGTTTTAAACTCACTATTTACATTTAATTTTTCAATACATCTATCCATCTCATGATTGAATATCTGTTCTACCGCTATATACAATCTAGAACCTTCATTAGCATTAGTTATTAAGTAATTACATACACTACCTATAATATTACTTAAAACTCTTTCTAATGCTCCTATACTGATAAAATTTTCACGTAAACTATCTAAACTATTTAACCAAGACTCATCTTTATTAATATTATTCAATAAATCTGTATATAAATCTAATAAATTCATATATAATACATTATCTTGCTCACTAGCTTCATCTAATAAAGTCACTATACGTTCATGAATTACAATAGATAATTCTTCAGGGTCTAACGCATTGGTAGCCAAAGCAAATGATAACATCAATCCGCCAAGACCACTTTCATATTGTTTTTGATAGTTTTCAATAAATTTATCAATTTTTAACTTACCTTCATGTCCAGCAAAGTAAATTTTAAGTAAATACAAAGTTTTATTCACAGCCACTTGTGCATTTTCAGATTTTACCAAAACATTAATCAAATTAGTTGATATCTTTTCTATAGACTCTTTCAAAATAATCTGAGCTATTTTATCACTATATTTATTAGCTACACCAGCTGAATCTATCTTTGCTATTTTATTTAGCAAAAATTGCATTAACAATCGTATCACATATTGTTTATTTTCTTGTTTATTTATCCACTTCAATCCCTTAGACAAAATATCTGCATTACAAATTCGGCGATAAATTTTTCTTTTTGATAAAAATTCCGTTTGTAATAATTTTATACACGCATTGACAAAAGACTCCCTACGTCTTGGTAAAATCGCTGTATGCCAAGGAAAACCTAATGGCTTTTTAAACAATGCTGTCACAGCAAACCAATCGGCAATACCACCAACTAAACTTGCTTCACTACAAAACAGTAACATTTCAATAAATAAATTATCTTTATAAATAACACGTAACACCAAACAGATTACAAACATTATAAATAAAACACTTAAAGTTTTATCTGCTTTATTAAATTTATTCATCAGCCACACATCCTTTCAACAACAAAGGATATTACATATAGTCCCATACCAGCTATTGCGCCAACTACTGAACCATTTATACGAATCATTTGTAAATCATCACCAACACGACTTTCGATTAAATCTACAAATTCTTCTTGAGAATGTTTCATCAATTCTTCTTTGATATATTCCAAGCTCCATTGAGAATTTTCCTGAATAAATTGTGTCAATTTCTGCATAATTAAATTATTTAAATTTTCCTGTGCCTGTTCATCTACTTCTAATCTTGCCAAATAATCGTCCATATATCCTTCCAATTCTAACCATAAATCTCTACGATTATTCTCATCTTGACAAAAGTTTCTAATCAAATCTGTAAGATTATCACTAAAATCAAATTTCTTTACAAAAAAATAATGTTCCAATTGAGCAATTTTTACTCTATAACCATTTCGTTTACCTAAAATCTCAATTTTTTCTACTAAATAATTCTTTAACTTACAGCGTTCTGGTCGTTCATAATCTAATAATAAATTTGTATATTCATCTACTTTTTTCATTATTTTTTTGATTAAATTTGTACTAGATAAATCCACTACTTCAAACATTAATTCGCGCATTTGACTATCTTTTATATAATTTCTTTTAATAATTGCTACATTATCATCTAATAATTTTTTCACAAAATCTTTTTGTAATAAAGCATAAATTAAATTATTAACTGTACGTATTAAACAATCAATAAATTTATCACTAGCAGGTGATTTTATAAAATCAACCAAAAATTTAATAATTATACCAGCCATATTAAAATTTTTACGGCGACTTTTCAATGCCTTTGCCAATGAAGAACCTATTTTTTCTGTATCTAAAGAATTTATTACCTGCATAGTCAATTCTTTAAAGGCAAATTTGGCTTTATCTTTGCCACCTTTATGTGCATAATCAACTATCATCATTGCCATATTATAATTTTTTATATTATTAATAATATATTCCGGATTTAATAAATCTCTACCAATAAATTTTACAATTTCATCCATAATTCGTTCGCGATTACGTGGCAAAATCTCTGTACGATAAGATATTACGCCTAATGGTTTTCTAAATAATGCCGTTACTGCGAACCAATCAGCTAACCCACCAATTAATGCTGCTAAAAAACCATGATTTAATAATAATCCCCAAAAAGTATCTAATCTATATGTAGCTATAAATCCGATAAACATTAAGCCTAATATCAATGTCGCCTGTGTTTTTTTTGATATATTTAACATAATAAACCTCCTTTTTTGAAAATAATATTATAGTTATTATACCGCAAAAGAAGTATTTATAAAACACACTCTAAATAATAACTATTTTTTATAAAATAAAATAAAGATTATCTAAACTAATATATTTAGCTTAAATAATCTTTATTTATCTATTTTTATTTTTGTTTAAGATAATCTCATTTTAAAATCATCATAACTAAAAGATTTTACTACTTCAATACTATTATCTTCATGAAGTACTGCAATATCAGGAAGTGGCATACCATTAAAAGTATTATTTTTCACCATAGAATAAATCGCCATATCACAAAAAATAATTTTATCGCCTACTTTTAGTGGTCTATCAAAAGAATAATCACCTATAATATCACCAGCAAGACAAGTAGGTCCACCAAAACGATACGTATATGCTTTTTCCTGTGGCATTCCTGCACCAATTACATTCGGTCTATATGGCATTTCTAATACATCTGGCATATGACAAGCAGCAGAAGTATCTAAAATTGCAATATCTATATCATTATGCGTAATTTCTAATACTTCACTAACCAAATAACCTGCATTTAATGCTACTGCTTCACCTGGTTCTAAATAAATTTCTAAATCATATTTTTCTTTCATATGATTAATACAATCTATTAATAAGTCAATATCATAATCTTCGCGAGTGATATGATGACCACCACCAAAATTAAGCCATTTTAAATCATAAAGATACTTACCAAATTTTTCTTCAATAGCATCTAAAGTAGTCTTTAAATCATCTGAATTTTGTTCGCAAAGTGTATGAAAATGAAGTCCACTTAATCCCTCAAGTTTGGTTTCATCAAAATTTGCCAAAGTAACACCAAGACGAGAACCTTTAGCACATGGGTCATAAATATCATGACCTTCTTGTGTAGAACATTCAGGATTTATACGAATACCACATTCTTTTTTCTTTGCTATGGCTATATCTTTATATTTTTCCCATTGATTAAAAGAATTAAAAATTATATGGTCACAAATCTCTACAATTTCTGCAAAGTCTTTTTCTTTATATGCCGGAGAAAATACATGATTTTCTTTATCTTTCATAAATTCATGTGCAAGTTTTGCCTCAAAAATACCACTTGCTGTAGCACCAGCAAGATATTTTCCCATCATCGGATAAAAATAAAACATCGAAAAAGCTTTTTGTGCAAGTAAAATATGACAACCTGTTTTATCTTGTACCATTTTTAAAACTTCAAGATTTTCACGAAGTTTTTTCTCATCCATAACATAACTAGGAGTCGCTACATTTTGTAATTTTTCTTCTAAATTCACTAAATCACTTCCTTACTTTTTATTAATTTTCTATCTTTTACAAGCTGTTCAATTTATCTAAATAAGACAGTACGCCAAAGCATACTGTCTTATTATTAGCTTATATATTATTTTACGCCACTAATCTAGCTTAGTCTACTAAATCAGGATTGAAACTTTCTTGCCATGGAAGGCCCCATTTATTAAGAGCATCCATGAATGGGTCTGGATCGAATTCTTCAATATTATATACACCTGGTTTTTGCCATGTACCATTCATTACAAGCATTGCACCAATCATTGCTGGTACACCAGTTGTGTAAGAAATTGCTTGCGAACCAACTTCTTTGTAGCATTCTTGATGGTCGCAAACGTTATATAAATAATATGTTTTATCTTTACCATCTTTTTTACCACGGAAGATACAGCCGATATTTGTTTTACCTACTGTACGAGGTCCAAGACTTGCTGGATCTGGAAGAACTGCTTTTAAGAACTGTAAAGGTACAATTTTTTTGCCTTCATATTCGATAGGTTCAATAGATGTCATACCTACATTTTCTAAACATTTTAAATGTGTTAAATAAGATTGACCAAAAGTCATGAAGAAACGAATACGTTTAATACCTTTAATATTTAAACCTAAAGATTCTAATTCTTCATGGTGTAAAAGATACATATCTTTTTCGCCAACTTCTGGGAAATTATATACACGTTTAATTTCCATAGGTTTTGTTTCTACCCATTTACCATTTTCCCAATAACTACCATTTGCAGCTACTTCACGAATATTAATTTCTGGGTTAAAGTTTGTTGCAAATGGATAACCATGGTCACCACCATTGCAATCTAAAATATCAATATAGTTGATTTCATCAAAATGATGTTTCATAGCATATGCAGAAAATACGCCTGTTACACCTGGGTCAAATCCACTACCTAAAAGAGCAGTAATTCCAGCTTTTTCAAAGCGTTCACGATAAGCCCATTGCCATTTATATTCAAATTTTGCAGTATCAAGTGGTTCATAATTTGCAGTATCAATATAATGAACTTTTGTTGCAAGACACGCATCCATAATTGTTAAATCTTGATATGGTAATGCTAAATTTAATACTACATCTGGTTTTACTTCATTAATAAGATTGATAAGTTGATTTACATCATCAGCGTCAACTTGTGCAGTAGTAATTTTAGTTTTACCACCACTTAATTTTTCTTTTAAAGCATCACATTTACTTTTTGTACGGCTAGCAATACAAATTTCTTCAAATACATCGCTATTTTGACAACATTTATGGATAGCAACACTTGCTACACCACCACAACCAATAATTAGAGCTTTACCCATTTGGCAAATTCCCCCTTTTAGAAATTTATTTACTGTTTATATTATAATCTAAAGCTAGTAAATATTCACGTAATAATTTTAAAGCAGTAGCTGTAGAAATACCACTATGGTCATACGGTGGCGATAATTCTACCATATCACAACCAACAATATTACATTCAGCAGCCACTAAATTCATAGCTCGACGAAGTGCTTCAAAAGATACTCCCCCAGCTTCTGGTGTACCTGTTCCTGGGAAAACAGCCGCATCTAATACATCTAAATCTACAGTAAAATATACTGGTTTATCGGCTAATTTTGCCACTACATCTTCTAAGCCAGAAAAACCAAAGCGCTGAGTTTGTACATGCTCTTTACCCCAAGCAAATTCTGCACGTTCACCACTTCTAATACCAAACTGAAAAATTTTATTATCCCCAACAATATCCCATACTCTATGAAGTACTGTTGCATGAGATAATTTTGCTCCCAAATAGTCATCACGAAGGTCAGCATGAGCATCAAAATGAATAATATGCAAATCTGGATATTTTTCTGCTACGGCACGTACACTTCCTAATGTAACTAAATGTTCGCCACCAATCATTAGTGGAATTTTATCATCTTTAACAATTTTTCTTGTAAAATCTTCTATATCTTTTAAGGCATTTTCTACACTACCAAAAGGTAATTCTAAATCTCCACCATCAAAAACATAAGCATCTTCTAAATCTAAATTTAAATATGGGCTAAATGTTTCTAATCCATATGACTCTGCTCTCATTGTACGGCTTGCAAAACGCGTACCAGGTCGATATGATGTTGTAGAATCAAAAGGAGCTCCAAATAAAACTATCTGTGATTCATCATATTCTCTATCGCAACCTAAAAAAGTCTCAACGTTTTTCTTCAACATCTTCCATTAACTCCTCTACATAATTTGGTAATGCAAATGACGCATTATGCAAATTTGCATTATAATAACGAGTCTTTAATCCTAAAGAATTCCATTTTTTAGCATCAAAATCTAAAGTTGGATGATATTTTTTAGATGCAAATCCAAATAACCAATGACCTGATGGATATGTTGGAATATGTGCTTGATACACCCTACTGATTGGAAATGATTTTACAATGCGTTGATGAGCTCGTTGCATTGCAAATGCATCTTCATCATAAAATGGACTTTCATGTTGATTTACCATAATACCATCATCTTTTAAAGCTTTATAGCAATTTCCATAAAATTCTTTTGTAAACAGTCCTTCACCTGGTCCAAATGGGTCTGTAGAATCTACAATAATTAAATCATATTCATTATGACAATGACGAATAAATTTCAAACCATCTTCAAAGTAACAATGTAATCTTTCATCATCAAAACTACAAGCAGTTTGCTGTAAATATTTTCGTGAAACGTCCACTACACGTTCATCAATTTCTACTAAATCTACACTTTCTACAGTTGAATAACGTAATAATTCACGAGCTGTCCCGCCATCGCCACCACCAATAATCAATACTCTTTTTGCATTTGGATGTACCGCCATAGGTACATGCACAATCATTTCATGATAAATAAATTCATCTTTTTCGGTAAGCATTACATAGCCATCTAAAACCATCATACGACCAAATTCTTTTGAATCCAAAATATCTATACGCTGAAAGTCTGTCTGTTCAGAATGTAATTGTTTATCTATTTGTACTGAAAATTTCACATATGGTGTATGCAATTCACTGAACCATAAATCCATCTATCTATCACTCCTTGATTACATTTAAATATTTTATATCCATATCCTCAGGACCAGTCATTGAACAACCCTTATCTTTAGCATAATGAATATATTCCAATATCTCAGGAGTAATTAATTCACCTGGCGCCAAAATTGGTATTCCTGGAGGATAACACATTACAAATTCACTACAAACTTTGCCACAAGTTTCATCTAAAGGTAAAGATACTTTTTCACTATAAAAAGCATCTTGTGGACCACACATTACTTTTGGACTAATATATTCTGCCTCTAGCATACCTTTGTGGTCTTTTTTATAATTTCTACGAATTTCAGCTAAAGCACTTACTAAACGTTCAATATCTTTTGCTCTATCACCTACAGATACATACGCTAATAAGTTTCCAATATCCCCAAATTCAGCTTGAATATCATATTCATCACGTAATAAATCATATACTTCAATACCAGCCAGACCTACAGGTAAAGTATAAATAGCCAATTTAGTTATATCAAAATCATAAACACTATCACCATTGATTTTTTCATCAGCATAAGCATAATAATCACCAATATTATTGATTTCTTGACGAGCATATCCTACCAAATCAATAACAAAATCAAAAATCTCACTACCATGTACTGCTAAATTGGAACGAGAAATATCCAAACTAGACATCAATAAATATGAACCACTAGTAGTTTGTGTTAAATTTATAATTTGATGAACATATCCAGCCTTTACATTTTTACCAGTAAGTAAAAATGAACTTTGAGTGAGCGACCCCCCAGATTTATGCATACTTACAGCTGCCATATCAGCACCTGCATGCATTGCTGCTACTGGTAAATTTTTATTAAAATAAAAATGTGTACCATGTGCCTCATCAGCTAAAACTAACATATTATGCTCATGTGCTACTTTTATAATTTCCTTTAAGTTAGAACAAATACCATAATATGTTGGATTATTCACTAATACAGCCTTAGCATCTGGATTTTCCTTAATTGCTTTTTTTACGTCGTCAACTGACATTCCTAGAGAAATCCCCAATTGTTTATCCATTTGAGGATTAATATAAATAGGAATAGCCCCACAAAGTATCATTGCATTTATAGCACTACGATGTACATTTCGAGGTAAAATTATTTTATCTCCACGTTTGCAGGCTGTTAAAATCATTGTCTGTACAGCAGATGTTGTACCACCTACCATAAAGAAAGCATGTTCTGCACCAAAAGCCTCTGCAGCTAATTCTTCTGCTTCCTTTATTACTGAAATAGGGTGGCATAAATTATCCAACGGTTTCATTGAATTTACATCTACCGATAAACATTTTTCTCCCAAAAAGTTTAATAAAGCTCTATTACCTCTACCTCTTTTATGTCCTGGAACATCAAAAGGAACAACTCGCATTTTTTTAAACTTTTCTAAAGCTTCCAAAACAGGCATCTTTTTTTGTGCTTGTCTATCCAATAATTTCACCAGCCTTCTAAAATCTATTATTATATTTAATTAATTAAAAAACATTTGTACCACTAAATATTTCTAACATTTCTCTACGTAAGCGATTGCTAATTTCCAATCTAGTTTTTGGTGGTATCTCATAAATATCTGTATTAAATAGATAATTACTCAATTTAGGTTCTTTTATTAACATTTTTGTATGAAATAAATTTGCCTGATATACATTAATGTCCATAGCATCATAATTTAATAACGTATCCGGCATAATATAATCTTGAATAGATGTTATCTTATGGTCCATAAATAATTTTTTGCCACTAACATCTCGTGTAAAACCACGTACACGATAATCCATTGTAATAATATCTGAATCAAAATTACCAATCAAATAGTCTAACGTGCTAAGAGGTGTAATTTCTCCACAAGTTGAAACATCAATATCAACTCGAAACGTAGCAATACTTGTTTCTGGGTGGTATTCCGGATAAGTATGTACTGTGATATGACTCTTGTCTAAATGTCCTAATACTGTTTTACTACTCACCTCAGATTCTACATTACTATCATCATTTTTAGCTAAACGCATATTTTCATCTGCCAAAAGGATAGTTACACTGGCCCCTTGCGGATCATAATCTTGACTAGACACATTAAGTACTCTAGCACCTATCATTTCTGCTACATTTGTTAAAATTTTAGTTAAACGCTCAGAATTATATTGTTCATCAATATATTTAATATAATCGCGTTGTTCTCTTGGGGTCTTTGCATAGCAAACATCATAAATATTAAAGCTTAAAGATTTTGTCAAATTATTAAATCCATACAATTTAAGTTTTTCGGCCACTTAGCATCGTTCCTCTTTCTATTTATATTCAAGTAGTTTTTTTAGACTCTATTTTTTTCTCTTCAATCTTTCTATGTTCAAAATTTTTAGGATTTTTAAGTGTAAATCCATAACCTGTTACCTCAGATGTATCTGTTACAATCATAAATGCTGTTGGGTCAATTGCCGAGGCAATTAATTTTATTTTACTAATTTGAGTCAAACTAACAACAACAAAAATAATTTTCTTTTCTTCTCTACTATATGCACCTTCACCATACATATAAGTAACACCACGACCTAAATTTTGCATAATTGTTCCAGCCATGATTTCAGCAAAAGGAGATACAATAATTATTAATTTTTTGCGATTAAAACCAGCTACTACTTTATTTGTAAGTTCTCCAACAATATACATATTAATAAGCGTATATAAACCAATTTCTACATTAAATAAGAAAATACCTATTAACACAATAATTAAATTAAACGCAAAAACAACAGTTCCTAAATCAATAGAATAATATTTTTTTACTACAGCTCCAATAACGTCAAAACCACCGCCATTAGAGTTCGCTCTAAATACAATTCCACAACCAATACCTACTAATACACCACCGAAAACTGATGCCAAAAACGGGTCATCTACTAAATGATAATCTCCAATAAAACTTGTTGCATCAATAGCCACAGATAACATTACTGTCCCAATAATAGTATCTACCGCATATAATTTACCAAAAACCTTATATGCAATATATACAATTGGAATATTATAAATAATTAACTGTAACCCGATTGGTAAATCCAGCATGTAATAAACAATAACCGCAATACCACTCAATCCACTAGCAAGTAATTTCGCTGGGATAATAAATGTACTATAACCCAAACCTGCAATCAACGAACCTATAAATATTTTAAAATAACGCCAAAGATGAGTATTTGTTATTTCAGAAATATTTTTCACTATTTATTAGCCTCCTAAAAATTAAATAAATATGTTAACAAGTATGTATTTTAACATATAATATAACTAAATTTAATACTATATATTAAAATACAGAAAAACAGCCACTACCAAGTAAGATAGTGGCTTATATTTCCAAATTCATTATAACATTAACAATTTTATTGTTCAATCATAATCCATGGATTTTACTATATTTTTTATAAAATCCTTTATTTTTGTAAAGATTTTTTTATAAATGCATACAAAATTTATATCTAAAAAAATTTTTAATTTTATTATTATAAACTATTGAAAATGATTATCATTTATGTTATATTATGTATATACTTTTCCTTAGCTCTCCAATATAATATATATACGCAAAAAAAGACACGATATCGTGTCTTTTTTTGCATTCTTTAAATAAAATTATTTTATTTAAAATTAATTATTTTTTTGTATATCTTCTACGGCTTGACCTGCACCCATAATTGCTACCAAAGAATGTTCAAAGGTCAATGCACCTTGAAGATATACATTATATGGTTCACGAATTGGACCATCTGCACTAAGCTCAATAGATGCGCCTTGTACAAATGTACCTGCTGCCATAATAACTTGATCTTCATAACCTGGCATATCCCAAGGTTCTGGAGCTGCATAAGAATCAACTGGAGAATATTTTTGAATACCTTGACAAAAAGCTACTAATTTTTCTTTACTACCCATTTCAATAGCTTGGATAATATCATTTCTTGGAGTGCTTGGTGCTGGTAAAGTTTTAAAACCTAATAAATCGAAAAATGCTGCCGCAAAGATAGCAGATTTTACAGCTTGTGCTACTACATGTGGTGCTAAAAATAATCCTTGAAATAATAAACGATTATTGGATAAAGATGCACCTAATTCTGCCCCCATGCCCGGAGCTGTTAAACGATATGAAGATAGTTCAACTAAATCTTTTCTACCTACAATATATCCGCCAGTTGGTGCAATTCCACCACCTGGATTTTTAATCAAAGAACCCGCCATGATATCAGCACCGACTTCAATAGGTTCTTTAGTATCTGTAAATTCGCCATAACAGTTATCTACATAGCAAATACAATTTGGATTTATATTTTTTACGAATTTGCAAATTTCACCAATTTCATCAACGCTTAAGCTTGGACGCATCATATAGCCACAAGAACGCTGAATTACTACCATTTTAGTTTTCGTAGTAATTTTTTGTTTTGCTACTTCAAAATCTACTCTACCATCTTTTAATGGCACTTCATCATATAAAACACCAAATTCTTTTAAAGATGCTGGGCTTTCTGTAGCATAACCAATAACAGTCTGCATAGTATCATACGGTGTACCAGTAATATAAATCATTTCATCGCCAGGGCGTAAAATGCCAAATAATACTGTAGCTAAAGCATGTGTACCAGACACAAACTGTGTACGTACAAGTGCAGCTTCTGCTTTAAATACTTCCGCATACAATTCTTCTAATTTATTTCTACCAATATCATCATAAGCATATCCAGAAGTAGTATTAAAATGTGCTTCTGAAACTTTTACATTACGCATAGCGTCAAGAATTTTCAAAGTATTGATTTCTGCTATTTCATCTGGACGAGCAAAATATTCTTTACATAGAGCTAAGGCTTTTTGTCTAGTTTTTATAATATTTTCTGAAAATGCCATTTAACTTATTATCTCCTAATTTTACTTTTGATTTAAATTTAAAATTAATCTACTTTAATATATTTGTTTTGCCAATAAAAAATAAGCTGCTTAATTCTAAGCAGCTTATTTTTTATAATGTCCGTTAAGACCATTAAGCACGCTGGATTTTACCAGAACGCATGCAGCTAGTGCAAACATTAACACGTTTAACTTCACCGTCAACTACAGCACGTACACGCTGAATGTTTGGTTTCCAAGTGCGTTTAGTTTTTAAATGAGAATGGCTTACATTCATTCCTGCTCTTTCACCTTTAGCGCAGATTTCGCAAACATTTGCCATTTAGCACACCTCCTTAAGAAATGGAAGATAGAAAATAATTACTAAGTCAATGAACTTGCCAATTAATATGTATAATCAGCTTCTTGTTTAACAAGCTTAAAATCGGATTGTTCTACCCCTATTTGCTAGACAATAAGTTTATTTTTTATCATAAAATCATGTCATGCCTTTTAAAAAACACAGTGCTAACATTATATCATAGATAGATTTAATATTGCAAGCATTTTATTTTTTATATCGCTATTTATTAGATGTATTTACTTGTAATGAAAAACAATTCGTGATATTGTAATATCATAATTAATTCACTACAAAGGCGGTCATTTTATGGTAAAAATCTGCTTCAGTCAAATTGATATTGAGCCTGGTCATCCTGACCTAAATACAGAAAAAATGCTTCAAGCTATTACCGAAGCTAAACAAAATCATACAGATATTATTATTTTCCCTGAAATGTGTATTCCTGGTTATCTTTTAGGCGATACTTGGGAACAAACTGCATTTCTCAAGGATTGTTTAAGTTATGGTGAAGATATTATCAATGCTTCCGATGATATTTGTGTTATTTTTGGTAATATCGCCGTTGATTGGGATAAAAAAAATACAGATGGTCGTGTTCGTAAATATAATGCTTTATATGTAGCTTATAATAAATCTTTAATTAAACCACAAAGTTCTCCATATCCTTTTGTTATCAAAACTTTATTTCCTAATTATCGAGAATTTGACGATAGTCGTTATTTCTTTAGTTTACAAAATTTAGCCAATGAAGTAAATACCTCTTTAGAGAAATTAATTTCTCCAATAAATATTAATATTAATGGCCAAAATTTATCATTAGGTTGTATTCTTTGTGAAGATGGTTGGAGTGATGATTATGCTTTTGCTCCGATTGATGTTCTTTGTCAAAATTATAAGCTTGATATGCTAATTAATATATCTGCCTCTCCTTATACTTTTGGCAAAAACAACAAACGTCATCGTGTATTTGCCAAACAAGCCAAAGATAATAACGTACCTTTAATTTATGTAAATAATATTGGTATCCAAAATAATGGTAAAACAATTTATACTTTTGATGGTTCTAGTACTGTATATGATAATTTAGGTAATATTATTGCTACTTGCCCAGCTTATGCAGAACAAAATTCTTATGTTAAGCTTTTAACAGATACTAAATATAATGCTTTACCTATTCCACAAAATGATGATATTTCAAATATTTATCAAGCTCTTTATTATGGTATAAAAAAATTCCTAAAAAATATTCATATGCAAAAAGTTGTTATTGGTATTTCTGGTGGTATTGACTCTGCCGTTGCTTCTGCATTATATACAAATATTCTAGGGCCTGAAAATGTTACTTTAATAAATATGCCTAGCAAATTCAACTCAAATACTACTAAGGGATTATCTAGCGAACTTGCTCATAATTTAGGTTGTAATTATGCTATTATTCCGATTCAAGAAGTTGTAGATTTTACGGTAAATCAATTCGAACATACTGATATTCAAAATTTAACTACTAATGATATTTCTCAAATAGAAGTATCTTCTTTCGTAAAAGAAAATATCCAAGCTCGTGACCGTTCTGCTCGCATTTTAGCAGGTATGGCTGCAAGTATTGGTGGCGGTTTTACTTGTAATGCTAATAAAGCTGAAACTACTGTAGGCTATTCTACATTATATGGTGACCAATCAGGATTTTTAGCTGGTATGGCTGATTTATGGAAATATCAAGTTTATGAATTAGCTTATTATTTAAATGAACATGTATTTAAACGTGAAGTTATCCCTCAAGGAATTATTGATATCGTACCAAGTGCTGAACTTTCTAATGAACAAGATGTCGATGCAGGAAAAGGTGACCCTATTAAATACCCTTATCACGATTATCTTTTCCGTGCTTTTGTGGAAAGTTGGCAGAAAGTAACACCAGAAGATATTTTAACTTGGTATAGTGAACATACTTTAGAAGAACATCTTGGCTGTAAAACTGGTCTAGTACAAAAATATTTCCCAACAGCTAAAGAATTTATACAAGACCTTGAACGCTGGTGGAACTTATTTACAGGTATGGCTGTAGCTAAACGTATTCAAGCACCACCAATTTTGGCAATTAGCCGTCGTGCTTATGGATTTGACCATCGTGAATCACAAAACGGCCCATATTATACTAGAGCTTATAAAGAACTCAAAAAACAATTATTAGGGGAAAAGATATGAGAATAATCACAGGCTCTGCTCGTGGAGCTAAATTAAAAGCCCCTAAAGGTCAAAATACACGCCCTACTGCAGACCGCATTAAAGAATCTTTATTTAATATTTTAGGCACATTTATTTATGATAAAAATGTTCTTGATTTATTTTCAGGTACTGGTAATTTATCTTTAGAAGCTTTAAGTCGTGGTGCAAATAAAGCCATTATGGTTGATAGCTCTATCGATAGTATTAATACTATTAAATTTAATGCTACACATACTAGACTTATAGACAAAGCAACTATTTTAAAAGCCGATGTTTTTGCTACAATAAAAAAATTGCACACCAAACAAGAAAAATTTGATATAATTTTTTGCGACCCACCATATCATCAAGATTTATGTTTAAAAACATTAGAAACATTAAATAGTTACCCTCTTTTAACTCAAGATGGTATAATTATTATGGAACATGCTTTAACTGATGAAATGCCTACAGAATATGAATCTTTCACTTTACTTCGTAGTCAAAAATATGGTGCTACTACTCAAATCAGTATTTATGAATTAAAATCATATAAAAGCGAGGATTAACTTATTATGACTATTGCTATTTGTCCTGGTAGCTTTGACCCTGTAACTAATGGACATATTGATATTTTTGAACGTGCTGCCAAAATGTTTGATACCGTAATTGTTGGTGTATTCAATAATATAAATAAAAATCCACTATTTTCTGTTGAAGAACGTGTAGCGTTATTACAAGCAGCGACTAAACATATTCCTAATATCAAAGTAGATGCTTTTGGTGGATTACTCACTGACTATGCCCAACAAAAAAATGCTCAAGTAATTGTTCGCGGTTTACGCGATGCTAATGATTTCTTTTATGAATTTCCACGAGCTATGTTACTAAAAAATATGGATTCTAGTATTGAAAGCATATTTTTGACTACAGATAATAAATATTATCATGTATCTTCATCAGCTATTCGTGAATTAGCTCAATTTGGCGGAGATATTTCTCATTTAGTACCTCATTGTGTAGAAATAGCTATTCATGAAAAAATAAAATAATCGTTCTTTATATTTTTCTACACTAAATAATTATTCGCAAAAATAAAAAGGTAGGAAGGATTTATTATGGATCTTTTAAAATCACTTCATGAATTAGAAGAACTTGTCGCTAATTCTTCTCATTTTTTACTCACTAACAAATGTTTAATCAACGAAGAAGAACTCGTTCGTCTAATTGATAATATTCGTAGTGAGTGGCCTTCAGCATTAAGCGAGGCTGAAGAAATCACTCGCAATCGTGATAAAATATTAGCAGATGCTCATGCTGAAGCTAAAAATATCATTGAGCAGGCTAAAGCCTATGCACAAAAGAAAGTTTCTGAACACGAAGTTATAAAATCCGCTAATTCTCAGGCTAAATATATACACAATTCTTCAATGCAATATTCCGGTCAAATTTTTGATTATACAAATAAACAACTTGAAACGTTACTAGCTACTGTAGAAGATGCTAAAAACCGTATTCAACTTGCTAAAGATAGTTTAAAAAATGTAAAACCTATTGAAGAAAATCCTGATAAATCTGCTGAACAAAAAGAATCACCCCAAGAACCACAAAGTTAATTAGTATTTTTTTATATATAAAAGCTACTGTCTTAGGATTTCCTAACAGCAGCTTTTTTCATGAAGAAAGGATATATTATAATTGATTAATTTAACCCCATCTATTTTACAATCTATTACCAAACCAGCTCGCTATACTGGTGGTGAATTAAATGCTGCTCATAAAAATCATGCTGAAATAGATTGTTGTTTCGCTTTATCTATGCCAGATGTTTATGAAGTAGGTATGTCTAATCTTGGTTTAAAAATTCTTTATGAAGTTTTAAATGATCGCAATGATACGGTTGCTGAACGTGTCTATGCACCTTGGCTTGATATGGAAGAAAAAATGCGTGAACATAATATTCCATTATATGCTTTAGAATCATTTACTCCTGTTAAAGAATTTGATTTCCTTGGATTTTCTCTACAATATGAAATGATTTATACTAACGTATTAAATATGTTAGATTTAGCTAATATTCCACTTTGGCAAAAAGAACGTACAGATGCTGACCCATTCATCGTTGGTGGTGGCCCTTGCGTATACAATGTTGAGCCTGTTGCGGATTTCTTTGATTTCTTCATTATCGGTGAAGGTGAAGAAGTTATTAATGAAGTTGTTGATGCTTTTATTACTTGGAAAAAACAAGGAAAACCTGGTACTAGACAAGATTTCTTAAAAAGACTAGCTACAATTGATGGTATTTATGTACCATCTCTTTATGAAGTTCATTACAATGAAGATAATACTTTTAAAGAAATTATACCTACATGTGATGAGGCTAAACCTGTTATTAATAAACGTATTATCAAAAACTTCCGTGATGCTTTTGCTATCAAAAAACCTGTACTTCCTTATATCGAAATTGTCCATGACCGTGTAATGCTCGAATTATTCCGTGGTTGTACTCGTGGTTGTCGTTTCTGTCAAGCAGGTATATCTTATCGTCCTGTACGTGAACGCACTGCTGAACGTTTACACACAATTGCTAAGGAAATGCTCAATAACACAGGTTACAATGAAATGTCTTTAACATCTTTAAGCTCTGCTGACTACACTTGTCTTGGTGAAATCGTTGATGACTTAATGGAAGATTATAAAAACGAACGTGTTTCCTTCTCTTTACCATCTTTACGTATTGATAGTTTTTCTATTGATTTAGCTCATAAAATGCAACAAATACGTAAAAGTGGTCTTACTTTTGCTCCTGAAGCTGGTACACAACGTCTTCGTGATGTTATCAATAAAGGGGTAACTGAAGAAAATCTAATGGAAGCAACTGGTGCTGCTTTCCGTCATGGTTGGAAAACTGTAAAACTTTACTTTATGATGGGTCTTCCTACTGAAACTGATGAAGATATTATCGGTATTGCTGAATTAGGTGCAAAAGTAGCTAGACTTTATCGTTATATCACTAAACGTCGTGATATTCGTGTAACTGTAAGTGTTTCTTGTTTTGTACCAAAACCATTTACTCCATTCCAATGGTTCCCACAAAACACACTTGAAGAATTTCAACGTAAACAACAATTATTAAAATCTCATATTACTGACCGTTCTATTCAATTCAATTATCATACTGCTACTACTAGTATCTTAGAAGGTGTTATTTCTCGTGGCGATAGACGCCTTAGCAAAGTAATTTACACAGCTTGGCAAAATGGTGCAAAATTCGATGGGTGGAGCGAAGAATTTAAATATGATGTATGGATGAATGCTTTCAAAACTTGCAACATTGACCCATATTTTTATAATATGCGTGAATATACTTTTACTGAAAAACTTCCTTGGGAACATACTACTCCAGGCGTTAGCAAAAAATTCTTATTACGTGAATACGAAAAAGCTACTAAAGGCGAATTAACTCGTGATTGCCGTCATGGAAATTGTAACGCTTGTGGTATTTGCCCAACATTAGATACAGATATGGATACTATTAAATAATTTTGATATTAATGGAGGTTTTTCTTTAATGATAAAATATCGCTTAAAAATAACTAAAGGCGAACCAGTCAGATATATTTCTCATCTTGATTTTGCGTCTGTAATGCAACGTGCTATTTGTCGAGCACATCTTCCTGCTGCTTATTCTGAAGGTTTTAATCCTCATATGAAAATTTCCTTTGCCTCTGCATTATCTCTTGGTGTTACTAGCGATGCAGAATATATGGATTTAGAACTCAAAAAAGACATTTGCCAACCTGAACTTTTTGATAAATTATCAGCCACTTTGCCACCTGGTGTACAATTACTACAAGCCAAACAAATTGATATGCGTAGTAAAGCGTTAATGTCCATTGTTGACGAGGCCTCTTATGATATTGAAGTTCCTTGCTTTGACAATTTAGAAATAATTACTGCTAGTATAAAAAAATTCAATCAAGCTCCAGAAATTATTTTTGTTCGTGAAACACCAAAAAAACGTAAAGAAATCGAAATCAAACAATATATTGCACCAATTACTAAATATAGTTTAACTGATAATATATTAAAAATTTCTCTACACATAAAAATAACTTCTACGGGTACAACAAAACCAAATGAAGTTTTATCTACTTTAAAAAATGAATTTAAACTTAATCTTGCTATCGAAGATGCTTTAATTTGTCGCACCGGCTTATATCATCAACATAAAGCTTTAATTGATGTAGATTAATCTACTAATACACCTATGATATTTTTGCATTAAATATCATAGGTGCTATTTTTTATAAAAAATATATATTTATAAATATAGTTCACATATTTTTTTCACATTATATACAAAATTTTTATTTTTATTTCATTTATTTGTAAATAAAAAAAGGAATTTAAAAAAATATCACGAAAATTAATAATATAAGATATATGAAATAAACTTTATGATTTTCATAAGGAGGTTTTTTTATGAGTCAGATTAATAAAATATTAGTTCCTGTAGATGGTTCCGATAATGCGTGCAAGGCAGTTGACCAAGCTATTTCTTTAGCTGAAAAAGCTAATGCTGCTCTTGAGTTCGTTTATGTATCTAGTCATATTAACGAACATATTCCTAGTGATATTATCTTTAACCGTATTTGGGAAAAACTTCCAGCAGGTATTACTGCAACTAAACATGTAGAAACAGGCTCTCGCCCAAAAGCTATTATTCGTATAGCGCAAGAAACTAATTCCGATATTATTATCATGGGTAGTCGTGGTTTAGGTATTTTTAAAGGTGCTTTAATTGGTAGTGTAAGTCAAAAAGTTATTGAAGAATCTCCTATTCCTGTAATGGTAGTAAAATAATCTATTTATTATTAGGAGGAATACTTTATAATGATACAATCTTACAAATCACTTACACCCAAAATAGCAAAAACAGCTTATGTTCATCCTAGTGCTGTGATTATTGGCGATGTTACTATTGGTGAACATTCTAATATCTGGCCTGGTGCTGTACTTCGTGGTGATTTACAACCTATTACTGTTGGTGATTATACTAATATTCAAGATAATGTTACTGTTCATGTAATGAGTCATGCACCAACACATATTGGTAGTTATGTTACTATCGGACATAATGCTGTTATTCATTGTAGCAAAGTTGGTGATAATACTTTAATTGGTATGGGAGCAATTTTACTTGGATATGCTGAAATTGGTAAAAATAGTGTAATTGGCGCTGGTTCTTTAGTTACTGAACACAAAAAATTGCCAAACAATTCCATGTTATTTGGTTCTCCAGTTAAAGTTATACGTGCTTTAAGAGAAGATGAAATTGAAGCACTACACGATTCAGCTAAACATTATTCACTTTTAGCTGAAGGATATAAAGAATAAGTATGTATATTTAGGAGTTGTCATTTATGAGAGAAAGAACGTTGGTATTAATAAAACCTGATGCTGTAGTAAATTATCATATCGGAAATATTATTAACCGTTATGAACAAGAAAAATTCGATATTGTCGCGATGCGAATGCTTGAAATGGATGATTGCATAGCCTCAAAACATTATGCTGAACATGTAGGTAGACCTTATTATCAACGTTTAGTCGATTTTATGGCTTCGGATAGAATTGTGGCTTTAGTTGTTGAAGGGGAAAATGTTATAGAACGTGTTCGCGCTATTCATGGTAAAACCGATCCTACACTTGCTAAGCCAGGTACAATTCGTGCAGATTTTGCACTTTCTAAAACAGTAAATTCTGTCCATGCTTCTGACAGTCCTGAAAGTGCTGAACGTGAAGTTCATGTATTCTTTAGTGAAACAGAAATTTATATACCTAATCACAACATAGATTTTAGTGTTTATAACGGTGATTAAGCAAGGAGTTTTATATGTCTATTTGTACAAAAACAGGAGATAAAGGTACTACTTCTTTATTTACAGGCGAACGTGTAGCTAAAAATTCATTACGAGTTCAAGCTTATGGTACTGTTGATGAAGTAAGTTCTGCTCTTGGTCTTGCTAGAGCTTTTGCGCAAAAAGAAGATATTCAACAATTATTATTAGAACTTGAACAGACTAATTTAAAATTAATGGCTGATTTAGCTAGTATTACAGATAAATACTATATTACTGATGAAGTTATTGCTAATATTGAACAAAAAATTACCGCTTTTGAAGAAAAATTACCACCACTTAAAGCATTTATCATGCCTGGTAATAGTAAAGCTGGTGCATTTTTAGATTTAGCTCGCACAACTACTCGTCGTGCTGAACGTAATGTTATAACTTTAGCTGAACAAGAAAATATTAATAATAATATAAAAGTTTATCTGAATCGATTATCAGACCTTTGTTTTCTTTTAATGCGTACAGAAGAAGAACTTTAAAATTTAAGCACCCTAAATTTAGGGTGCTTTTTTTTGTAAAAATTTACAAAAAAAGAGATTGCAATTGCAATCTCTTTTTGTTTATTCATTAACTTATAACTTAATGGTTCTATAATAAATGTTGGGGTAAGAGAAAATTCTCTTGCTTCAACATTTATT
>Garnier_p2__coassemble_1337_pt1 | contig 25022 bp, 19 predicted proteins | sample Garnier_p2__metabat2_low_PE_022 | metagenome-assembled genome bin Garnier_p2
ATAAAAGCTAATCGATTTGTTGATAAAATATATAATTTTTTGCTATAATGTATTTTTAGATTAAAAAAAGAAGGTGATTAAAATTAATTTTAAAGAGTTGAATATAGAAGATAAAGTAATATTAGATGAATTTTTTAAATTGAATTATCATGAAAATGCTCATTTAAATTTTACTAATTTATTTATGTGGCGTAAACCATATCAAATTATGTGGTGTTTAGAAAATGATATAGTATATTTTAAAGCAACTTATGATAACCAAGAATTTGCATTGCAACCTCTTTGCCTTAAAGAAAAGATATTTGAGGCTATGGATAGTTTAAATATATATTTTAAAGAAAAAAATACAGACTTTATTTTATCAGGATTAGAAGAAGATTTTGTAAAAGAACTAGAAAACTATCCTGGTGGAGAATTTGAATTTACAACTAATCGAGATGATGATGATTATGTATATAATTCAGTGGATTTAATAAATTTATCGGGAAGAAAATTTCATTCGAAAAAAAATCATTTAAATAGTTTTAGAAAAAATTATCCAGAAGCTCAATATTTACCTATTAATAATGATATAATAACATTATGTAAAATTACTATTAATGGCTGGTATAAAAAAAGATTACAATTAACACCTGATGACCCATTTATTAGAGCAGAAAGAGATGCTATTATTGAAGTATTAAATAATTTTGAGCAATTAAAATTAAAAGGTGGAGCTTTATTTTTAGTAAATAAAGTAATGGCATTTACTTTTGGTGAAAGATTAAATACTGATACTGCGGTTATTCATGTAGAAAAAGCAGATCCAGATATAAATGGAGCATATACAGCAATAAATCAAGCTTTCGTTGCTAATGAATGGCAGGATATGACGTATATTAATCGAGAAGAAGATATGGGGATAGAAGGTTTAAGAAAAGCTAAAGAATCTTATCGTCCGGTGAAAATGATTAAAAAATTTACAGCGAAATTTAAAGGATAATTCTCCAAATACGGTTGGCAAGGTATAAAGATTAAGCTATAATAAAACTTAATGTGTTTAGAGGGAGATTATTTATTTAATGAATAAACTTATTGTTAAAATTAACAGTAAACAAAAAGGTAGCAAACAAAATACAATAAAAATGAAGGCTTTAGCCAATAATTATGAAAAAAATGGTATATTGTATGTTATCTATAAAGAATCATTAGATGAGAATATAAAAGTATCAACAATGCTTAAAATCACTAAAGATAGTTTGACGCTTACAAGAACGGGCAATGTAAAACAACAACAATTTTTTTGCTCAGGCAAAGAAAGCATTAGTGATTATGTGACACCTTATGGTAATTTAAAAATGAAAGTAAAAACTCATCGTTTAGAGATAAATTCAGGCATAATTCAAGAAATAAAAATAGATTATGCTTTATATATAAATAATGACTGGCAAAGTGATAATAAACTTGTGATAAAATTAGAGCTAGCTAATTAATGCTTAAATTAGTAATATAGATATAGATAAATAAATTTTAGGAGGATTTTGATTGGATACTAAAGATTTGCTTATACAAGCCATCAAAGATGCAGTGGCTAAAGCTATAGCGGAAAAGGCACTTTCTGAAGGACAGTTACCAAATGTTGTTTTAGAAGTACCACCTAAAAAAGAAATGGGTGATTTTGCTTCAAATATTGCGATGCAATCAGCTAGAGTTTTTCATGTAGCACCAAGAAAGCTTGCTGAAGAAATTGTGAATCGTTTAGATGCTCCGTTTTTAGCAAAAACAGAAATAGCAGGTCCAGGTTTTATTAATTTTTATTTAAAATCAGATGTTATTTATGATTCTTTAGCTAATTTATTAAAAGCGGGCAAAGAATATGGTAATTTACCAAAACAGGAAACACCAAAAATTCAAGTAGAATATGTAAGTGCAAATCCAACAGGTCCTTTACATGTTGGCCATGGACGTGGAGCAGCTTTTGGTAGTGCATTAGTAAATCTTATGCGAGCTGCTGGATATAATGTTTTTAGTGAATATTACATTAATGATGCTGGTAATCAGATTAATAATTTAGCGATGTCTGTAAATGCACGTTATCTTGAATTATTAGGAAAAGAAGTAACATTCCCAGAAAATGGCTACCATGGTCAAGATATCATTGATACAGCAAAACGTATTATTGCTAAAGATAATGATAAGTACTTAAATATGGAAGATGAAGAAAGACTTGCTATCTTTAAAGAATTAGCGCTAAAAGAAAAATTAGCGGCATTAAAAGAAGATTTAGCAGCATTTAACGTACATTTTGATGTATGGTTCAGTGAAAGAACACTTCATCCAGATGCAGTAAACGCAGTTTGTGATAAATTATTAGCTAATGGCAATATGTATAAACATGATGGTGCATTATGGCTAAAATCTACAGATTATGGCGATGATAAAGATCGTGTTGTTATTCGTGATAATGGTGTACCAACTTATTTAGCAGCAGATATTGCTTATCATAATAATAAATTTGAACGTAAATTTGATAAACTTATCAATATTTGGGGTGCAGACCATCATGGATATGTTTGTCGTGTTAAAGCAGCTATGGCAGCACTTGGCTATAATGCAGATGATTTAGAAGTATTATTGTTACAGATGGTTAGCCTTTATCGTGATGGCGAATTGGTTAAAATGTCTAAACGAACAGGTCAAAGTGTAACTTTAGCTGAATTAATTGAAGAAGTAGGCGCTGATGCTGCTCGTTTCTTCTTTATTATGCGTTCTTTAGATAGCCAACTTGATTTTGATTTGAATTTGGCAAAATCTCAGTCAAATGAAAATCCAGTATATTATGTTCAATATGCTTATGCTCGTATCTGTAGTATTTTCCGTCAAATGAAAGAAGCTGGTATTGAAATAAATGAAAATCCAGAGCTTTCTTTATTGACAGATGAAGCAGAAATTGCTTTAATTAAAAAGTTATTGTCTTATCCAGACGAAATTGCAGCTGCAGCTAAAAACAAAGCACCTCATCGTATTGCAACATATGTACATGATTTGGCTTCAATGTTCCATAGTTTCTATAATAAATGTCGTATATTGGGTGTAGATGCTAAATTAGCAGGAGCAAGACTTGCTCTTTGTTTAGCAGTAAAAAATGTATTAGCACATGCACTTGCAATTTTAGGTGTTAGTGCACCTGAAAAAATGTAATTATAAATGTATTATGTTTATCTAAAGCAATAAATGGGAGGAAATACTTGATGGATTTTCTGAAGAGTTCAGAAACAGATGTAGCTTATTACATCTTAAACTTAGCAAATAAACCAATATTTTTTAAAGACCTCATTTTAGAAGTAATTGAAAAAAAATGTAAGCCAGTACAGTCCTTATCTGCTTCAATAGCTGAAGTTTATACACTTATCAATATGGATGGTCGTTTTCAATATACTGGAAATGGTATGTGGGGACTTACTGAATGGAATCCACCAGAAACAAAAAAAAGTAGTGGAGTATCTAGCAGTTCAAGCAGTAGTAAATTAAAAGCAATGTCTAATAGACGTCGTACTTCTTTATTAGAAGGCATTCAAGACGATACTGATAAAGCATAATAATTTAGATTTAGAGGAGGAGTAATTTTAATGGCAAAGTATATATTTGTTACTGGCGGAGTAGTTTCTTCTTTAGGTAAAGGGATTACAGCAGCGTCTTTAGGTCGCTTATTAAAAAGTCGTGGGATAAAAGTAACAATCCAAAAATTTGACCCATATATTAATATTGACCCAGGTACAATGAGTCCATATCAGCACGGGGAAGTTTTCGTAACAGAAGATGGTGCAGAAACAGACCTTGACCTTGGACATTATGAACGTTTTATTGATATTAATCTTACTAAAAATTCTAATGTAACTACTGGTAAAATTTACTGGTCTGTATTAAATAAAGAACGTCGTGGAGATTATTTAGGAAAAACTGTACAAGTAATACCACATGTTACAAACGAAATTAAACAACGTGTATATGATGTTGGTTCTAATGATGATGCTGATGTAGTTATCACTGAAATTGGTGGTACTGTTGGGGATATCGAAAGCTTACCTTTCCTTGAAGCAATTCGCCAAGTAAAAAAAGAAGTAAGTAAACACGATGTTTTATATATTCATGTAACATTAATTCCATATATTTCTGCAGCTGGAGAATTAAAAACAAAACCAACACAACATAGTGTAAAAGAACTTCGTAGTATTGGTATTCAGCCAGATATTCTTGTTTGCCGTACTGAACAAGAACTTTCTCAAGAAATGAAAGAAAAATTAGCTCTTTTCTGTGATGTAGACGCTAATGCAGTAATTCAAAATAAAACAGCTTCTACAATTTATGAAGTACCTTTAATGATGCAAAAAGAAGGTCTTGATAAAATTGTTTTAGACAAATTAGAAATGGACTATCGCCCAGCTCATATGGAAGAATGGGAACGTATGGTTCATCGCATTAAAAACCCTGAAAATAAAGTAAAAATTGCTGTTGTAGGTAAATATGTAGAACTTCCAGATGCATATATTTCTGTTACAGAAGCACTTCATCATGCAGGTATTTACAATTCTACAGATGTAAAAATTAAATGGGTAAATGCTGAAGAAATTGAAAAAGAAGGAACTGATTTAAATGATGTATTTGCTGGTTGCAAAGGTATCTTAGTTCCTGGCGGTTTTGGTGACCGTGGTGTTGAAGGTAAAATTTTAGCTATTCAATACGCTCGTGAAAATAAAATTCCATTCTTAGGTTTATGCCTTGGTATGCAATGTTCTGTAATTGAATTTGCTCGTCACGTTTGCGGTATGGAAGACGCACATAGCTCTGAATTTAATCCAGAAACAAATCATCCAGTAATTGCTTTAATGTCTTCTCAGGTTAATGTAGAAGATAAAGGTGGTACAATGAGACTTGGTTCTTATCCTTGTAAAGTAACACCTGGCACAAAAACTTATGAAGCTTATGGTAGTGAATTAATTCATGAACGTCATCGTCATCGTTTTGAATTCAATAATGAATTTACAAAACAGCTTACAGATGCAGGTCTTGTAATTGCAGGTGTTTGCCCAGACAATGGTTTAGTTGAAATTGTTGAAGTAAAAGATCATCCTTGGTTTGTAGCTTCTCAATTCCATCCTGAATTAAAATCTCGTCCAAATAATCCACAACCTTTATTCCGTGATTTTGTAAAAGCAACATTGAATTTTGGTAAATAATTTTGGTTAGTATAAACTAGGGACTGTACGAAATTTGTACAGTCCCCTTTTATAGTATAAATTTTAAAATTTTTGATATAGTTTGATATGAATTTGTTAAACAATGAGAAAAGGTTGATAGATAAATGAATATACTCTTTCCTGCTTTAGCTAAAGAGCTAACATTGAATAATATAACTAAATGCTTTAATCAACAGTTAGGACAAAGCTATATTTATGGATTAGCGGGTTCACAAAAGCATACTATTGTAGCAGCTGCTTATCAAGAAAATCCTAAAACAACAATTATTATTACTAAAGCTCAAGAAAATATCGAAGATTGGTATAGTGATTTAGGTGCATTACTTCCCAATACTAATATTTTAGAATTGCCAGCATTAGATGTAATGTCAGTAACAGCTACAGCAAAGAGTTTAGAGCTAAAGGCTCGCAGAATGAAAGTTTTAGGGTTACTTACACGTAAAGAGCCAGCTATCATTTTGGTATCAGCAAATGCTGCTATGCAAAAAGATATGTCTAAACAAGATTTTGAAAATGCCAGCATACAGTTAGAGATAAATAAAATTTATGATTATGATAAAATTTTAAAACAATTAGTATCTTTAGGGTATGAGCATACTGATAAAATTGAGCAAATAGGACAATTTTGTGCACGTGGCGGTATTATTGATGTATATCCTATAAATTCAGATACACCTATTCGTATTGAGTTTTTTGATAATGAAATAGAGTCTATTCGTGAATTTGATATTGATAGTCAGTGTTCATTGAATAATATTGCAAAATGTGAAATTTTACCATTGATTCAAATGGATAATAATGGTGTATCTTCTATTTTTTTAGCTTATTTGCATAAGAATTGTAATGTTATTTTAGATGAACCTTTACATTTAAAAGAAGCTGTTATAGGAAGTGTAAAAGAAAATCCAGAAATAAAAGAGTTTGTTTATGAATGGAATTATATTTTAGCAGCTGCCAAAAAACATAATTTAATGTATATTTCATTAATGATGCAACGAATACCAGATACTGAGCCAGAAAGTTTAATTAGTGTAGCTGTAAAATCAACGGCACCGTTTCAAAAACAAATGCACTTATTAGGCGAAGAAATAAAAAATTGGCTAGAACAACAAAATGAGATTTTAATTTGTTTAGGGGATAAAGAAAAAATACATTATTTACAAGATGTATTAGAACAACAAAAAATTTTTGTATCAAGAGCAGATGAGCCGACTGAATTATCTAAAGATAGAGTAACTTTCATTGTAGGGTCTTTATTAAATGGTTTTGAAATTCCACAATCTAAATTGGTGGTTATTACAGAAAAAGATATTTTGGGTCGTCAAAAGAAAAAATTACGACCTAGACAATCTGGTAAAAATAAAAATGAAAAAATAGCTCATTTTAGAGATATAAATATTGGTGATTATGTTGTACATGTAAATCATGGTATTGGTAAATATTTGGGTGTAGAAACTTTAAAAATAGGTAATGTTCATCGAGATTATTTACACATAAAGTATAGTGGTACTGATAAATTATTTGTACCAACAGATCAGGTAAATTTAATTCAAAAATATATTGGTTCAGAAGGTGAAGTACCACGTTTATCCAAAATGAATGGTACAACATGGAAAAAAGCAAAAGCGAAAGCAAAGGCTTCTGTAGAAAATATAGCCAAAGAATTAATAAATTTATATGCTCAGCGTAAAAATGGTAAAGGTTTTGCTTTTGCTCCAGATACACCTTGGCAAAAAGAATTTGAAGATGCTTTTCCTTATGAAGAAACAACAGATCAATTAAAAGCAATATCTGAGATAAAAGCTGATATGGAAAAAGCTGAACCCATGGATAGATTGTTATGCGGTGATGTAGGTTTTGGTAAAACTGAAGTGGCAATTCGAGCAGCATTTAAGGCGGTAATGAACAATAAACAAGTAGCGGTATTAGTGCCAACAACAGTATTAGTACAACAACATTATCAAACATTTAGTAATCGTTTTAATGAATTTGGCCCTAAAATAGGTATCATTTGTAGATTCAATAGTCCCAAAGAGCAAAAAAAAGTTTTAGAAGATTTAGAGTTAGGGCAAATTGATATCTTAATTGGTACTCATGCTATTTTAAATGAGAAAAAAGTAAAATTTAAAGATTTAGGTCTTTTAATTGTAGATGAAGAACAACGTTTTGGTGTAAAACAAAAAGAAAAAATTAAACGTATAAGTAAAAATATTGATGTATTGTCACTTAGTGCAACGCCAATACCACGTACACTTCATATGTCTCTTGTGGGTGCTAGAGATATGAGTGTTATTGAAACACCACCACAAGAACGTTTTCCTGTACAGACATATGTTATTGAAAATAATGATATGATTATTAAAGATGCGATAAAACGTGAAATTCGTCGTGGTGGACAAGTTTATTTTATTTATAATCGTGTAGAATCTATAGAAAATATGTATTTACACCTTACGGCAATGCTTCCTGATGTAAAAATAGGAATTGCTCACGGACAGATGGGTGAAGAAGAGCTAGAAAGAGCTATGCTCAATTTTTATGAAGGTAAATATGATATTTTATTAGCTACAAGTATTATTGAAAATGGATTAGATGTTTCCAATGCAAATACTATTATTATTTACGATGCGGATTATTTTGGTCTTTCTCAGCTTTATCAAATGCGTGGACGTGTAGGTCGTTCTAAACAAATGGCATTTGCTTACTTTATTTATCAAAAGGATAAAATTTTATCTGAAACAGCGGAAAAACGTTTACAGGCTATTAAAGAGTTTGCTCAATTAGGTTCTGGATTTAAAATAGCTATGCGAGATTTAGAAATTCGTGGAGCAGGGGATTTACTAGGTTCTCAACAACATGGACATATTTCTAGTGTGGGGTTTGAAATGTATTGTCGCTTACTTGAAGAAGCGGTTGAAACTTTACAAACAGGAAAACCACCAAAAGAAATTATTGAACCTACTATTGAATTAAAAGAAGACGCTTATCTTGATGGTGAATATATAAATGATGCTACTAATAAAATAGAAGTATATCAACGTATTGCAGCTATTAGAACGAATAAACATGCAGATCAATTAGAAGAAGAATTATTAGACCGTTTTGGTCCAATGACTGTACCTGTAATGAAATTAATGAAGATAGCACGAATTAAAAATTATGCACGTGATTTGGGTATAAAGTCTATTATTGAAAAACCAATGTTTGTAGAATTTTGCTTTGGTGAAACACCCAATATTAATCCAGAGAATATGATTTCATTAAAAAATTATTTTGGCTTTTTATTAAAAATATTACCGCAACAGAATTTATTGCAAATAAAGATAACACCTGTAAATAAACAAGCTTTAATAAATTTATGTTTAAAAGCAATGAAAATTTTATCTGGAGAAAAACTAGATAAGAAAAAATCGTAACAATTTAAATAAAATGTAAAAAAAATTGTAAAGAAAGAGCCTGAAACCTTAGTTTATTGCAATCTTTGATTGACAAATTAGATTTCTTGCTTTATATTTATAGTAATCACAATCCATAGTAACCGCACGGTTTTCCACAGCGGTTACTTTTTTTCTGAAAGAAGTGGAAGGTATATTATGGGACAAATAACAATTGTAGGATTAGGCCCTGGTGATTTTGGTCTAATTACTTTAGATACATGGGATAAAATAACAAATACAGATAGTTTGATTTTGCGTACAGCTATTCACCCAACTGTAACAGAATTAGATAAACGAAATGTAAGTTATATTTCTTGTGATAAATTTTATGAACAAGGTGCTTCTTTTGATGAAGTATATAATAGTATTGCAGAAAAATTGATAAAAGAAGCGAATAACGGTCATGATGTAGTGTATGCTGTTCCAGGTAGTCCGCTTGTTGCAGAAAGAACAGTAGTAATCATACGCCAAAAAGCTAAAGAAGCTAATGTTAAATTAAATATTATGCCGGGTATGAGCTTTATGGAAGTATTGTATCAGCGTTTAAATATTGACCCAATTGATGGGCTTACTATTTTAGATGCTTGTGATTTAGAAGAATTGCCAGATGAGATGCCATCAGCTCTGGTAATCACTCAAGTATATAATCAGCACGTAGCGTCAGATACAAAACTTACATTAATGGATAAATATCCTGAAGATTATCCAGTAACTTTTATTCGTAATTTAAGTTTACCTGATGAAGAAATTCGCGAAATTCCATTATATGAATTAGACCGCCAACCAAATATTGACCATTTAACAAGTCTATATATTGGGAAAATGCCAAAACATGAAGAAACTTTTGATTTATCTCCGTTAGAAGATGTGGTAAAAACACTTCGTAGCCCTGGTGGTTGTCCGTGGGATATTGTTCAGACACATAAATCTCTTCGTCGTAATTTGATTGAAGAAGTCTATGAAGTTATTGAAGCAATTGATTTAGAAGATAAAGATTTACTTTGCGAAGAATTAGGCGATTTACTAATGCAGGTAGTTTTTCATGTACGTATGGCAGAAGAAGCAAATTTATTTTCTATGCAAGATGTAATAGATGGGATTACTGCCAAATTAATTCGTCGTCATCCGCATGTATTTGGTGATGTAAGTGTAAAAGATGCAGATGAAGTTTTATCTAATTGGGAAACCATTAAACAAGCTGAAAAAACAGAAAGAACTTCTGTTTTAGATGGTGTACCAAAAGATTTACCAGCACTTATGTCAGCATATAAATTACAACATAAAGCAAGTAAAGTGGGCTTTGATTGGCCAGATATTGATCCAGTATGGGATAAATTAGATGAAGAACTTCATGAATTAGAAGAAGCTATAGCCGATGGTAATAAAGCACAAATAGAAGAAGAATTAGGAGATGTGTTATTTACATTAGTAAATATATCCCGATTCTTAAAAGTAGATGCTGAAGTGGCGCTTTCTAGTACAAATAATAAATTTAGAAAAAGATTTTCTTATATCGAAGACAAAGTGAAAGCTAAACATCAGAAATGGGAATTATTATCTTTGATTGATTTAGATGAACTTTGGGCTGAAGCAAAAGAAAAATTTAATAATAAATAATAAGGACTTTATTAAGTCCTTATATAATATGATAATAGCTAAAATGAAAAAAATTATTGTCATATTATATGAGGATTTGATAAGATATGATATAATCCTTATATGATGAGAGCTTGCGCCATGGTTTATTTTTAAAAATTAGGCTCTTGTATGGAGGAAATACCTCAATAGTGGCGAAAATATTATATTTTAATAATAATTTTAAAGGAGGCTATTTTCGTGAATAAATCCGAATTAGTAGCAAGTGTTGCTGAAGTAGCAGAATTAACAAAAAAAGACGCAGAAAAAGCTGTTAACGCTGTTTTTGCAAGTGTACAGAAAGCTCTTGTAGAAGATGATAAAGTACAAATCATTGGTTTTGGTACTTTCGAAGTTAGAACTCGTGCAGCTCGTAAAGGTCGTAACCCACAGACTGGCGATACTATCGAAATTCCTGCATCTAAAAACCCAGTATTTAAAGCAGGTAAAGCTTTAAAAGAAGCTGTTAATCAGTAATTCTTAATTAAATAAATTATTAAGAAGAGTAATAAAACCGAGTCCAATAAATTATTTATTGAACTCGGTTTTGTTTTATTTCAATAGAAAAATAATAAGGAAATAAATTTAAATGAAAGAAATTGCAATAATTACGGGTGGTACATCGGGAATTGGACTTGCTACTGCTGAAAAATTTTTAAAAAATAATATTAGTATAATCTTAGTAGGTAGAAATAAAGATAAATATATTGAGGCTAGAAAAGTTTTAAAATCATATATAACTAAAGAAAATATTTGTGATTTTGTACAGGCTGATATTAGTAAAGTTTGCGATTGTAAAATGGTTATTGATACTGTAATTAATAAATATAAAAAAATCAATATTTTAGTGAACAATGCAGGTATTTATCGTGAGCATGCAATTGAAGATGTTGAAGAAGCTGAATTTGATGAAATTATGAATATTAATTTAAAAGGTACATATTTTTTATGTAAATATGCGGTGCCTTATTTAAAACAACAAGAAAAATCAAGTATTGTAAATGTAGCTTCTGACGCAGGTATTAATGGGAATTTTTTCTGTAGTGCATATTGTGCTTCTAAAGGTGGTATGACAATTTTTACAAAAGCTTTAGCGCTTGAATTAGCACCATATGGTGTGCGAGCAAATTGTGTTTGTCCTGGGGATATTGATACTCCGCTTACGAGAAATCAATTTACAGGTGATGTGGAAGAAGGGATTAAAGAAGCTAGTAGTTTATATCCAATAGGAAGAATTGGCAGACCTGAAGAAGTGGCAAATGTAATTTATTTTTTAGCAAGTAGTGAAGCTAGTTTTGTTACAGGCGCGTTATGGAGCGTTGATGGCGGAATTACTGCGTGTTAAAAAAGAGCGAACAATAAAAATAAATTGTTCGCTATACATAGAGGGGAGAATGATATTTAATTAAATGCTTGCTTTAAGTCAGCAATAATGTCTTTACTATTTTCAATACCAATAGAAAGACGAATAGTATTTGGCTGTATACCGCAAGCAGATAATTCTTTTGTAGTCATTTGTGAATGAGTTGTACTAGCAGGGTGAATTACTAAGGATTTGGCATCTGCTACATTAGCAAGTAAGGAAAATAATTGCAGCTTATCGATAAATGTTTGGGCTGTGGAGGCATTGCCTTTGATTTCAAAGGTGAAAATAGAGCCACCGCCGTTTGGTAAATATTTTTGATATAATTTATGGTCAAAACGAGTAGAAATTGATGGGTGATTTATATTTTCTACTTGTGGGTGATTTTGGAGAAAATTAATAACTTTTAAGGTGTTTTCTACATGGCGTTCGACGCGTAGAGATAATGTTTCTAGACCTTGGAGTAATAAAAATGCATTAAATGGAGATATACAAGCGCCTAAATCACGTAATAAAATAGCACGTACTTTAGTTATAAAAGCAAGTTTTCCCATTGTTTTTGTGAATGAAATACCATGATAACTAGGATTAGGTTCTGTAAGCGAAGGAAATTTAGTACTTTTTGACCAATCAAAGTTACCGCTGTCGACGATGATACCACCAAGAGATGTGCCATGACCTCCGATGAATTTTGTGGCGGAATGGATTACAATATCTACGCCATATTCAATCGGACGAATGAGATAAGGTGTAGCAAAAGTATTATCAACAACAGCGGGAATATTATATTTATGAGCGAGCTCAGCGATAGCTGCAATATCTGCAATATCACTATTAGGGTTACCAAGTGTTTCAAAATAAATGCATTTTGTATTTTCTTGAATGGCATTTTCTATTTCTTCAAGATTGTGAATATCTACAAAAGTGGTAGTGATACCAAAATCAGTAAGTGTATGAGCAAGTAAATTATAAGTGCCACCATAAACAGTTTTGGAACAAACAATATGTTCACCCGCTTTAGCTAATGCTTGAATGGTGTATGAAATAGCAGCTGCTCCAGAGGCCACAGCGATAGCACCTGCTCCGCCTTCAAGGCTTGCAATACGTTTTTCTAATACTTCTTGAGTGGAATTGGTTAATCGACCATAAATATTACCAGTTTCTTTTAGCGCAAATCTATCAGTTGCTGATTGACAGTTATCAAATACATAGGAAGTAGTCTGATAAATAGGTACTGCACGAGCATTAGTTAAAGGGTCAGGTTGTTCTTGTCCAATGTGTAATTGTTTTGTCTCAAAAGCCCAGTTATTAGTATCTACAATTTTAGCCATAGTAAAAACTCCTTAATAATTTATGGGATATTATATATAATTATAATGTATACCTATTAAAAAGGTATGCTATATTATAAAAAAATAACTTCATCATAAGAAAAAATATTTATCATGATGAAGTTTAAATAGAGAATTTTTATTAAATATAATAGAAAATTAAAGTGCAAATTTTATTTAATCTTCAAATAAAGCTGTAGATAGATAACGTTCACCAGTATCAGGTAATAAAACGACGATGGTTTTGGCTTTATTTTCAGGACGTTTTGCCACTTGAGTAGCAGCCCATAAAGCAGCTCCAGAAGATATACCGGTAAGTAATCCTTCGGTTTTAGTAAGCTCTTTACTAGTTTTAAAGCCAATTTCGTTATCTACAGTGATAATTTCATCATAGATAGTCGTATCTAAGGTTTCAGGAATAAATCCTGCACCAATTCCTTGAATTTTATGTGCTCCTGCTTTTTGACTAGTAAGTACAGCAGAAGTTTTAGGTTCGATACCTATAATTTTTATATTAGGATTTTGTTCTTTAAGATATTTTCCTGTACCACTTAATGTGCCCCCTGTACCAATGCCTGCAATGAAAATATCAACAGTACCCTTAGTATCTTGCCAAATTTCAGGACCAGTAGTCATGTAGTGAGCTTGAGGATTTATTTGATTAGTAAATTGTCCAGGGATAAAACTATCAGGAATATCTAAAGCAAGTTCATTAGCTTTATCAATAGCGCCTTGCATACCTTTAGCTCCATCAGTAAGTACAACTTCTGCACCATAAGCTTTCATGAGTTTTTGGCGTTCGATACTCATGGTTTCGGGCATAGTAATGATAATTTTATAGCCTTTACTAGCAGCTACAGCACAAAGTCCGATGCCAGTGTTGCCGCTAGTGGGCTCAATAATTACAGAACTAGATTTTAAGATACCACGATTTTCGGCATCTTCAATCATAGCTTTAGCAATTCTATCTTTAGCACTACCAGCAGGATTAAAGTATTCAAGTTTTACTAATAAATTTGTTTTTAAATCATGTAATTTACTGTAGTTTTGAATTTGAACAAGTGGTGTATGACCAACAAGTTCAAGAAAGTTTTGATAAACTGGCATAGAAACTCCTCCTTAAAATTTAAAATATATGTAAATAAATCCATAGTGAAAAAGTATGAATAAATTATAAACGATAAAATAATTTATGTCAAATAAATTTTGTATATTTGTAAACTAATTTTGACAAATTTTTCTTGCTCATTTTAAATTATTGTGATATTATATCAGACGTATAATAGTATAAAATAAGACAATGAAAGAGATAGTAGCTAAAAAACGAACATCACAGAGAACCATGTAACGCTGAAAATTGGTATAAGTAGTTTTTTGGGGAAAATCACTCTGGAGTTACAAGCTGAAATTATTTTAAGATTAAGCTGAGTCGGTTCCCTCCGTTATAAGGGTTGCATATGTTAGTATGTGAAATAGGTGGTATAATGATAGCTTTGCTTTTATCCTGTTTTGGGTAAAGGCTTTTTTTAGTTATATATCAATCAATGGCTCTTGTCCTATTTTGGCAAGAGTCTTTTTTCATATGCTAGAGTTTTTATTTAAACTAAATATTAAAGGTTAAAGGAGAATTGTCTATGTACAACAAAGTAGATACCAATTTGAATTTCGTAGAACGCGAAAGAGAAATTGAAAAATTTTGGGAAGAACATGATATATTTAAAAAACAAGTACATCAACATGAAGGTGCTGATGTATTTACATTTTATGATGGTCCGCCGACAGCTAATGGCAAACCACATATTGGTCACGTTTTAACACGTGTAATTAAAGATATGATTCCTCGTTATCAAGCGATGAAAGGCCATAAAACTATTCGTAAAGCTGGTTGGGATACTCATGGTCTTCCAGTAGAATTAGAAGTAGAAAAATTACTTGGTATTAATGGTAAAGAACAAATTGAAGGTTATGGTATTGAACCATTCGTAGAAAAATGTAAAGAAAGTGTTTGGAAATATGAAGGTATGTGGGAAGAATTTTCCAAAACTGTTGGTTTCTGGGCAGATATGAAAGAACCATATGTTACATACCATAATGATTATATTGAATCTGTTTGGTGGGCATTAAAAGAAATCTGGAACAAAGGTTTATTATATAAAGGTCATAAAATTGTGCCATATTGCCCTCGTTGTGGTACACCTCTTTCTTCTCACGAAGTTGCACAAGGATATAAAGATGTAAAAGAAAAATCTGCATTTGTAAGATTTAAAGTAAAAGGTGAAGATGCTTATTTCCTCGCTTGGACAACTACACCTTGGACACTTCCTTCAAACCTTGCACTTTGCGTAAATCCAGAAATTACTTATGTAAAAGTAAAACAAGGTGAATATACTTATTATTTAGCAAAAGAACTTTGCGAAAAAGTATTAGGTGAAGATTACACTGTTCTTGAAGAAATGACAGGTCGTGATTTAGAATATAGAGAATATGAACCATTATATCCTTATGCTGTAGGTAAATTAAATGGTAAAAAAGCATTTATTGTAACTTGCGATGATTATGTAACTACAACAGATGGTTCTGGTATCGTTCATATGGCTCCAGCATTTGGTGAAGATGACTCTCGTGTTTGTCGTGAATATGATATTGCTTTTGTGCAATTTGTTGATGCTAAAGGTTGCATGACAGAAGAAACTGACTGGCCAGGCGTATTTGTAAAAAAAGCTGACCCTAAAATTTTAAAAGACCTTGAAGAAAAAGGTTTATTATTCTCTGCACCAAACTTTGAACATAGCTATCCACATTGCTGGCGTTGTGATACTCCACTTTTATATTATGCACGTGAAACATGGTTTATCCGTATGACTGCAGTTCGTGATAAATTAATTGCTAATAACAAAACTATCAATTGGATTCCTGAATCTATCGGTAAAGGTCGTTTTGGTGATTGGCTTGAACACGTACAAGATTGGGGCTTATCTCGTAACCGTTATTGGGGTACACCACTTAACGTTTGGGAATGTGAATGCGGACATAAACATGCAATCGGTTCTATTGAAGAATTAAAATCTATGTCTGATAATTGCCCAGATGATATTGAATTGCACCGTCCATTCATTGATGCTGTAACTATTAAATGTCCTCATTGTGGTAAACAAATGCACCGTGTACCAGAAGTTATTGACTGTTGGTTTGACTCTGGTTCAATGCCTTTTGCACAATGGCATTATCCATTTGAAAACAAAGAACTCTTTGAAGAACAATTCCCAGCTGATTTTATTTCTGAAGCAGTAGACCAAACTCGTGGTTGGTTCTATTCTCTAATTGCGATTTCTACTTTACTTTTCGACAAAGCACCATATAAAAACGTTATCGTATTAGGTCACGTATTAGATGCTCAAGGTCGTAAAATGAGTAAATCCAAAGGAAATGCTGTTGAACCTATGAAAGCTTTAGCACAACATGGTGCTGATGCAATTCGTTGGTATTTCTATGAAAATAGTGCACCTTGGCTTCCAAATCGTTTCCATGATGCAGCAGTACAAGAAGGTCAGCGTAAATTCATGGGTACATTATGGAATACTTACGCGTTCTTTGTACTTTATGCTAATATTGATAAATTTGATGTATCTAAATATACTCTTGAATACGATAAACTTTCTGTATTAGACAAATGGTGCTTATCTCGTTTGAATACTTTAATAAAAACAGTAGATAATGATTTAGCAACATACAAAATCACAGAAGCAGCAAAAGCATTACAAGAATTTGTAGATGAACTTTCTAACTGGTATGTAAGAAGAAGTCGTGAACGTTTCTGGGCAAAAGAAGTTGACCAAAACAAAATCAATGCTTACATGACTTTATATACTGCACTTACAACAGTAATTAAACTTGCAGCTCCAATGATTCCATTCATGACAGAAGCTATTTATCAAAATATCGTATTAAATAGTGAAGAAAATGCTCCTGAAAGTGTACATCTTTGTGCATATCCAGTAGCAAAAGAAGAATTCATTGATACTGAACTTGAAAAAACTATGGATTTAGTATTAAAAGCTGTAGTTTTAGGTCGTGCTGCTCGTAATGAAGCTAATATTAAAAACCGTCAACCAATCGGTCTTATGTATATTAAAGCTCCATTTGAACTTAATGAATTCTATACAAAAATCGTTGAAGAAGAATTAAACGTAAAACACGTAGAATTCAAAGATAACATGGATGAATATTTAAATTATGAAATTAAACCACAATTTAAAGTATTAGGTCCTAAATTTGGTAAACAAATGAAAGAAATTGCAGCAGTTTTAGCCAAACTTGATGGACAAAAAGCAAAAGTAGAATTAGAAACTACAAAAGAATTAAAATTAGCTTTAGCATCTGGTGAAGTTACTCTTGTAGCTGAAGATATCGATGTAAAAATGACTCAAACTGAAGGCTTTGCAGCTCAACGTGATGGCGATGTAACAGTTGCAATCTCTACAGTATTAACACCAGAACTTATTGAAGAAGGTTTCGTTCGTGAAATCATTAGTAAAGTTCAAACAATGCGTAAAGAAAATGGTTTTGAAGTAACAGATAGAATTACTGTATTTGCTCAGGGAAATGAAAAAATTGCTCAATTAATGCAGGATAATGCTGATACAATCAAAAAAATTACTTTAGCTGATGAACTTGTATATGATAAAGTAGATGGTTTTGCTAAAGAATGGAATATTAATGGTGAAAAAGTAACTTTAGCTGTAAAATAAATAAAGTTATAAAGTATAAAAAACCTCTTATCTATTAGATAAGAGGTTTTTGTTTATTCATAAATATATTGTTGTCTTGGACGATTTAAAGATAATAATTTATAAAATTTATCAGTTACAATACGATTATAAGGTTCAAGTTCCATATTTTTTTTGAATAACATGAAAGAAACTTCGTTAGAAGTTACATATTTAGCTAAACCTTTTTCGGTGAATTCATGTAAAATATTCAAATCGGAGATATCAATATATGGAATAAATAATTTCATTTTATTATTTAACCAACGAATATCTTCATTAAGATTTTTATTAGAATTAATTCTTTGATGAATATAATCTAAATAACGTTGAGCAACATGAGCAAAAACAGAAGGTAAATTACCTTTGATGAATGATGTTAAAGCTACAGGGTCATTAGATTGATTAATTGGCATACCGTTTAAGAATATATCAAGGCGTAAAGCAAAATCTTGAGCTTCTTGTAGTTTATTTTGTTTTAAAAATTTACTAAGCTGAATAGCTTCTAAATCCCAGCCATGTATGTTCAAAAATTCACTATAATGGCGGAGAACTAATTTGTTATATGGGGATAACTCAATAGTTTTAATAAATATCATATTAGCTAATTCAATATCTTTTAAACAACTAGCCTGACCACTTTCGGTGAAACGTAATAATAAATGTAAATCAGTAAGACAAAGACGGAAACAATCTCTTTTCATAAGTTCTTCATAAGCTAAGAGTAAATGTTTTGCTTCGATTTTATTTACTTCAGAAAGTTTATCAAATGACTCTATAGTTTTTAGGTATTTTGTACCAGCTTCTAAAAATGACATAATAAAGGCCCCCAGTATTATCGAAATTTATGATTTAATTAATTATTTTTATATTCAATTACGATATATAAATAATACATCATTTTTTTAATTTTTGCAATAATTTTTTAAATTAAAATTAATCTAATAAGTAAAAATACAAAATACAAAATAATACATACTAAATGGGTATAAAAAATAAAGTCTAGCTATAAAACTAGACTTTATTTTTGGTGAGTTTTTTTCTTAAGCAATATTATTGCTTGAAATAAGTTTTTCTTTTTTATTTGTTTTTATTTTTAAAATTATAGCTATGATAAAGCTAATAATAAATAAAAATGCGAATGTATATAGGCATAGTGCATAGCTTTGAGTGGTTTCACGAATAATTGATAATAAAAGTGGGCCACAAATACCTGCCATACCCCAAGCTGTTAAAATTCTACCATGAATAGCACTAAGGCTTTTTGTGCCAAATAAATCGCTAAGATATGCTGGCATACAAGAGAAACCACCACCATAGCAAGATACAATGATAAGTACTAATAATTGGAAGAAAAAGGCATCAGTTGTATTAGCTAAGAAAGTAAAAGCAAAGATTTCGATTAAAAAGAATAAAATATAAGTATTTCTACGACCAATAAAATCAGAAATACTAGACCAAGCAATACGACCTGCACCATTGATAAGACCAATAACACCTACCATAGAAGCGGCAGCAATCGGAGTCATATGAGCTACCTCTTGAGCCATTGGTGAAGCTACAGCTAATAATCCGATACCACAAGTAATATTAGTAAAGAAAATCCACCATAAAGCATAGAATTTCCAATCACGGGTGGCTTCATTGACACTATATTGTTTATTAGGAACTAAATGATTAGTAATAGGTGTAGTATTTGATGAATTTTGTGCGATAAATTCTTTTGGTGGTGGTGCAAGATAAAGTGAAGATGCACCCATGATTAATAAATAAACAAAACCTAAAATGATAAAGTTTATAACTAAACCAAATTGGGCAACAAGAATTTGCATAATAGGACCTGCAATTAAACTAGCAAAACCAAATCCCATGATAGCAAGACCTGTAGCAAAGCCACGTCTTTTAGGGAAATATTTCACTAATGTAGAAACCGGAGTAATATAACCAATCCCTAAACCAATACCACCAATGACACCATAAAAAATATATAAAAGAATAAGATTTTGTAAATATAAAGCCAAAGCACTGCCAAGCATACCACTTACAAAAAAGCAAGTAGCAGTAAGACCACTAATACGCGGGCCATATTTTTCAACAAAGCTACCTAAAAAACCAGCGGATAAACCGAGAAATAAAATTGCGATAGAAAATGCCCAGGTAGTTTGTTGAAGACTAAATCCTAATTGAGCCATAATAGGTTTTGTAAGTACGCTCCAAGCATAGACACTACCGATACAAATATGAATTCCGACTGCAGATAATGCGATAAGCCATTTGTTTTTCATAGAAAATTTCCCCTTTGTGCAATAATAAAAACGAGAAAATTTTTACCTAAAGCAAATTTAAAAATAGATGCAAAAAAACCGCCTAGGCAAAATTTTCTTGCCCAGACGGTCGACTTTTCTACAGCAATGCGGTTCATGTGGTTAATTCCACTAAAATCCGTCAGTTCCACAGTGCTTATATAATTTTTATAGCTTAATTATAACAAATTTTAATCATCTGTCAAGAGATAAATAAGTATTATATATATTAATTTTCATTTATCTATTAACGAGTTGTTAAATTGATAGCACAGCGATTAGCTTCATATTTGATTTTTTCTTCATCAATAGTAGTAAATTCTTTATTTTCTACAAGAATTTTACCATCGACAATTACTGTATCTGCCATAGACCCATGCATACTATATGCAAGTAAAGATACTAAATCATGACGAGGGTAACAAGATAAACTATTTAAATCAAATAAAACAATATCTGCTTTATAGCCTTCTTTGATTAGACCAATATCTTTTAAACCAACAGCTTTTGCACCGTATTCAGTACCCATTTTGATACCTTCTAAAGCAGGAACAGCTAATGGATTAAGTGTATTTACTTTGTGTAAGAGTGTAGCAAGGTTGATTTCTTCAAGCATATCTAAATTATTATTACTAGAAGCACCATCAGTACCAAGACCTACACAAACACCAGCAGATAATAATTGAGGTACAGGAGCAATACCACTAGCAAGTTTCATATTACTGCCTGGATTATGTGCTACACGTACATCATATTTTTTCATAAGCTTAATATCATCATCACTTAAGTGTACACAATGAGCAGCAAGAACGCCACGTTGAAAAATACCTACTTCTTCCATAAGAGCGATAGGAGTTTTACCATAGTCTTTGATACAATTTTCTACTTCGCCTTTTGTTTCGGCTAAATGAATATGAATTTCACCGTTATATTCTTCACTAGCTTTAACGACTTTGCGTAAAAAATCAGGTGGACAAGTATATGGAGCGTGTGGGCCAAACATTACAGTAATTTTATCGTTATTGGCATGGTTAAAATCTCTAAATAAGAGTTTATTTTCTTCAAGAGCTTGATTACCATTAGGAGCAACTCCAATAATACCACGAGAAAGTACAGCACGGATATCAGTATCAATACAAGCTTGAGCTACTTGTTCCATATCACCATACATATCAGCAAATGTAGTAGTACCAGTTTTGAGCATTTCAGCAATACCGAGCATTGCACCCCAATAGATATCTTGTTTAGTCATTTTAGCTTCGATTGGCCAAATTTTATTTTCAAGCCAATCCATTAATTGCATATCATCAGCATAGCTACGAAGTAATGTCATAGATACATGAGTATGAGCATTTACAAAACCAGCAGTTACAAGTTTATTAGTGGCATCAATTGTTTTATCAGCATGAAAAGTTTCTGGAATAGAGCCAATAGCTAAAATTTTATTATCTTCAATAGCAATATTAGTTTTTTGTATAGAACCATCAGCTAATAAAACAGAGCCATTATTTATTAAAATATTCATATTTAAATTATCTCCCAAATTTAATTAAGCTTTTGCTAAATAAGCTTTTTGTTCTTCTGTTAATGTATCTAGTTTTATACCAAGAGCTTGTAATTTAATTTGAGCAATTTTTGTATTAATTTCTTCAGGCATTAGATATACTTTGTTTTCCATTTCTTGATGATGATTTAAGATATGGAGAGCAGAGAAGAATTGTACAGCAAAGGATAAATCCATAATTTCTGCAGGGTGTCCATCGCCAGCAGCTAAGTTTACAAGACGGCCTTCAGCTAAAAGATATAATTTACGGCCATCTTTTTGTACATATTCTTCGATATTTTTACGTACAGGACGGTGCGAAATGGAGTTGTTTAATAAGTCCACTTTGTTAATTTCTACATCAAAATGACCAGAATTTGCCATCATAGCACCATTTTTCATTAAAGCAAAATGTTTTTCATTGATAACATTGTCGCAACCAGTAAGTGTTAAGAAGATATCACCGATTTTTGCAGCTTCTTCCATAGGCATTACTCTAAAGCCATCAAATACAGCTTCAATTGCTTTGATTGGGTCAACTTCAGTGATAATAACATTAGCGCCAAGACCTTTAGCACGCATCGCACCACCTTTACCGCACCAACCATATCCTGCGATAACTACAGTTTTACCTGCAATAACTAAATTAGTAGTACGCATAATACCATCCCAAGTAGATTGACCAGTACCATAACGATTATCAAATAAATATTTACAATAAGCATCATTTGCAGCAATCATAGGGAATTTTAATTTACCTTGTTCAGCTAAAGCTTTTAAACGAATAACACCAGTAGTAGTTTCTTCACTACCACCGATAATACGGTCGATTAATTCAGGGCGTTCATTATGGATACGAGCTACTAAATCGCCACCGTCATCAATAATCATATCAGGATTTGTATCTAATGCTTTATCAATGAACATGTCATATTCGTCATTAGTGCAATTATACCAAGAAAATACAGTAACACCGTCTTCTACTAAAGCTGCAACAACATCATCTTGTGTAGAAAGTGGATTACTACCTGTAGCGATAACTTCAGCACCAGCATTTTTAAAAACTAAAGCTAAATATGCAGTTTTTGCTTCTAAGTGCATAGTGATAATTACTCTTTTTCCTGCAAAAGGTTTAGTTTTACTATATTCTTCATCAATAGAGCGAAGAACTGGCATGAAATTTTTTACCCAAGCAATTTTATCGTGACCAGACGGTGCAAGCGTAATATCTTTAATCATTGATTCCATTTAAAGTACCTCCAAAGTTTTTAATTTGTGTTAATTTATTAAAATCAGTACGTTCTATTTGTAAAGGAGTTATAGAAATAAAACCTTTGTCAACAACGTGAATGTCAGTAGTTTCATCATTACCAATATTTTTAGCTCTGCCTTGCATACGATAGGCTGTAGAGCCATCTGGTAAAGAGATTGGTTCAAATTCATTTTCATAAGTGCGATAACCATGTTTGGTAAATACAAATTTTGGTTGATTATTATGAAATTTACATGGAAAATTTATATTATACATAAACAGATTATCACTATGATAAAGTATATCTAATTTATCAGCGATAATAGTAGCAATTTCTTCTAAAGAAATTGTTGATTTGCTGGAAGTAGAAACAGCAATAGCAGGTATTTTATGGATATATCCTTCTAAAGCAGCTCCTACTGTGCCAGAATAAAGTACATCTGTACCGAGATTAAAGCCATTATTAATACCTGAAATGATTAAATCAGGTTGTTTATCTAGTAAATATTCTATAGCTAATTTTGTGCAATCAGCAGGTGTACCTTCTACACTATAAGCTGTAATTTTAGGTGAAGACATTTTGATTGGATTGACCTTTAGTGGCATATTTATAGTTAATGCATGTGATTTACCACTTTGTTCATTAGCGGGTGCTACAATATAGATTTCATGTTTAAAAGCTAAAATATTAGCTAAAACTTGAATTCCTTTAGCTTGAATACCATCATCATTTACTAATAAAATTCTCATAGTGACCTCATCATAAATTCTTATAGTTGATTCATCATTTTATGTGTTTGGGGAATAACACGTACATTTGGTAAAACTTTCATAGCTATTGTTTGCCAAGCAAGCATTTTATCTGGTGGGGCTTCGTGCAATCCGCCTATTGGAGTGATTGGTTGTAAAACAAGTAAAATATTTTTATCGATATTTTGAATAATAGATAAAGCGGTATTAAAATCTTCAAGAGAAGATTCATTAGAAACAACAATTTTAACATAAACATCTTTATCTTTAGCAACTTCTAAAAATTGTTTATGCTTTTCAAAATTATCTACATTAATATCACTAGGTAGTTTCATATCCATACTGATAATATCAACTATATCTAATACTTCATTTAATTGAGTGGAAAGTGTACCATTTGTTTCTAAAAAGAAAGGTACATGAATATTATCTTCTTTAAGTTTAGTTTTTAGTTCATGAATGAACTGTGGATATAATAAAGGTTCGCCACCTGTAATACTTATAGAATGGTGAGGTTCTTTTAGACGTGCTTTAATATAAGGTAAAATATCATCTAAAGTTACAGGATTAGCTAAAGTTAAATCTCCTGAATAAAGAGGAGTTGGTTCTAATACACAAGGAACAGATTTATCATGGGCTAAATTATTAGTGTCGCAATATGGACAATCAAGATTACAACCAATTAAGCGAATAAATAATTGACGACAGCCAACATAGTTACCTTCACCTTGAATAGAAGAAAAAATTTCTGAAATTCCAGTTGGCAAATTAAGCATCCTTTCTATAGATAACTGCAGCTTTTGGAGACTCCCAAACTTTAATATAATTTAATTTACAATTACCAGTGAATAATTCATCTTGTTCAATAGTTTCATAAATGTATTGAGCGAGATGTTCTGCTGTAGGATTTTGATTTTTGAATTGTGGTAATTCATTTAAATATTGATGGTCCATAGCATCAAGAACAGTCATTAACATAGATTTTAATGTTTTAAAATCTGCAACCATACCAATACTATCTAATTTATTGCCACTAACAGACATTTCTACAATCCAACTATGACCATGAAGTCTATTACATTTTCCAGGATAATCTACTAAACGATGGGCTGCTTCAAAAGCACCATTAACTACTAATTCAAACAAAAAAATTCCTCCTTAAATGGATTAATTATATTGGAAATTTAATATAAAAATTATAACATAAAATTTTATAATTGTTTATTTTTCTTTAATATAACAATGAAGAACTGTCAAAACAAAAAGAGTATCTTTTTCTAAATTTAAACTGAAAATGAAGTTACATTTAGAGTTTATTTAGATTAAGATACTCTTTAATTTAGCGAGTTAATTCATCATAACTAACTGCACGAGTATGTTTTGTATGTGACCATTCATGTTTATT
>Garnier_p2__coassemble_1349_pt1 | contig 24794 bp, 24 predicted proteins | sample Garnier_p2__metabat2_low_PE_022 | metagenome-assembled genome bin Garnier_p2
TCTTGGAAACTTATTATAATAATTAAATAATAATAAATATTAACTAGTTATCATTATTTTGCATATTTATATTTTATTAAATATATGTTTTTTACCTATATTAAAATAGAGAAGATATTTTGATAAAAAATGGTTTCATTAAGAATATTTGATTTTAATAATTTATTATTGTATAATATAAATAAAAGAAGAGAATAGACTGATGTTCGCTACGTCAGCCCTCTTCTGAAATAGGTCAAAAGTGAAGAAGAGGCTGTCCGTTATGACGGCTTCTTTTTTGTTTCGAAATTAATCAAAATAAAAAAGAATAGTAAATATTAAACTCAATAAAGAGATTATCAACGATAAAACTTCATAAGCTGTTATATTTACCACCTCCCTCCAAAGAGAGAGCCGACACATCAATTTATTCTCCGTTGCATATTGTATTATAAAGACAAGCAAAAAGCTTGTCTTTTTATATTGTTCACAAGTTTTTAGTATTTAGTGTAAAATATTAATAAATTCATCTATAAAATTAAAAAGAGGTGATATTTTGGATAATTTAATGAAAATACACAATGATAATTTAATGATAAACGATTATTTGCAAGAAGAAGAGATAAACGAAAATACTTTATTATTAAATTATAAAACATTGTTAAAAAGATATTTATCTCAAGGCGAGCCTGCAGAAGATACACTTCGCAGTTATTATTCATTTATCGATAGTTATATAAAGTGGTGCTTAGCCAATAAAGTGCATCCACTCAAGATAAATGAGTATCAATTTATGTATTATCGAGATTATTTAATTAAAGCCAATTTCAAAAAGGGTAGTATTAAGGTAAAATTAAATGCTATTAAACAATTTTACAATTTAGCTGTAAAGTTAAAATTAATTGAAATAAATCCTGCTAAAGATGTTGGAGTAAAACTACGTGAACACGAAGAACTTGCTCCGATGAAATTTTTAAATTTAGAGCAACTAAAGACTTTATTATTTACTATTCCATCTTATGATGAAAAACATATTGAATATTTGCGTGATAAATTAATGATTATGTTTATGGCACTTGAAGGCTTACGAACTGTTGAAGTTCATCGTATGTCGGTTAATGACATTGATTGGGAGAGAAAAACAATTTATATTCATGGTAAAGGACATAATGATTTTATTTATCCACGAAATGATATTTTAATCTTATTAAAAAAATATCTTGAAATTCGCCCTTTTAGTTTTGCCTTTATTGACGAATTTGGCGAACCAGTATTTACTACATTAACCAACCAAGTAAAAGGTAAACGTATGGATAGACGTGGTATACGTTACAATATAGATAAATGGCTAAGTAAAGCAGGTTTTAAACAAAAAGGTATTAGTTGTCATATGCTTCGTCATACTTGTGGTACGTTATTATATAAAGATACGAAAGATTTACAAATAGTAAAAGAAGTTCTTCGTCATAGTAATGTTAATATTACTAGTAAATATGCTCATATCTATAATAATTTAGATAAACGTTATACTTCTGAAATAGAAATAGATTTAAATAATGAATAATTCTATACAAAAAACGACACTATAAATATTATAATCATGTCTTACCAGAAGAAGAAAATAAAAAAAGAAGCTTGTCCGTTTATCCGGCGCAAGCTCTTGAAAGGAACGGCATTCCGGCCATAAGACAACAAGCTTCTTCTACTAATAGTATATCAAATAGTGAAACTACTAACAATAATAATCATATATTATTAACTGAAGAAAGTATAAATGGAGAAAATTATACTACTACAACAATAAGTATTGGAACATTATTAACTGCCTTTGACGGAATAGCAATGTTTTATTTTGGCAACACCTTATTAGGAATAATTGTATTCTTGTTTTAATATGGCGGTTAGTTTCCTCGATAAATTCTTTTTAGCACTTCCTAGCGATAAAAAAACTAATACAAAATATTTGATAAATAGATATAGAGCATTGAGCCATAGAAATATAACAAGCATGGAAGAATTTTTATTTCTTGACCAATGGAGCAAAGATATTACAGACCATTATTTTTCTCGTGAATAGGTTTGTGTTGCAATATGATATAAAAAAACAAAAAAGTCTAGCCTTTTTGTTGGGGCTAGATTTCTTTGCTAAGGATTACGGTGTTTGTCTTCAGCTAAAAACGGTATTTAATCGTAGTTAACAGTTCCAATTTTAACCAAGGAATGTTATATATATATAACATAAATCTTAAACCCGTTCATAATGCGACCATAAACTGATTACTTTTATAATTTTTTCTTCTTCATAAACTTGATAAACTAATCTGTGTTGAATATTTATTCTTCTGGAGTATACTCCGTCTAATATACTAATTAATTTTTCATAACTGGGTGGAGTTTTATAAGGATTTTGTGCAATTAAATCAATTAATAATTTAGCCTTTTTATCAAGATGAGCCGATTTTAATTTTGGAATATCTTTTATAGCAGTCTTAGTATAAACAATTTTATACAATTACCATTTAACCTCACTTTCAGATACACAATCTTCAAGTGGAGTATTTTTCCCTTCTATGATTTTATCTTTCATTTCAGGATTAGACAAAATGGCAAGAGTTTCTATTAAACCATGATAATCTTCTTCACTAAGTACGACAGCATTACCAAATTTAGTAGTAATATTTAGCAAATCATTGTACTTTATTGTGTTTTCAAGCATTTCAAATATATTTTGTCTAAAATTAGTAACATTCGTTATAGTCATGTAATCATCTCCTTTATGTACATTATAACGTACATAAAGGAGAAATACAATAAATTATAATAGTGTCGTTTTTGTATTAATATTATATTAAAATTTATATATATCTTTCCATTGCTATTTCGTCGCAATTTGGGAACTTAGGACAATCAATACATTCTTTCCATACTTTTTGCGGTAAATCTTCTTTAGTTACTATTTTAAAGCCTAATGTCGCAAAAAATTTATCCTGATATGTTAGTGTAAATACTTTTTTTACCCCGAAAGTCTTACCTTCTTCAATTAAATGTTTTACAATATTTGCTCCTATATGACGACGCAAAGCTTTCTTTGCTACAGCTAAAGTACGTACTTCAGCCAATTCATCCCAAACTATATGGAGTCCACCTACACCTAAGATTTCTCCATTTTCTTCAGCAACATACATATCTCGCAATGTTTCATATAATGTATTACGCGAACGCATTAACATTACGCCTTCTTTAGCATAAATACTTACTAATTCATATATTGCTTCAACATCACCAAATGTAGCTTTGCGGTAAATCATAAAAATCTCTCCTCAATATAATATCAAGCTTGCAATAATGCAGAAGGGCAAATATCTTTGAGTGGACATTCGGAACATAATGGATTTCTAGCACGACAAACTTTTCTGCCATGCCAAATAAGCCAATGATGAGCATCTGACCATTTTTCCATAGGAATTGCTTTTTGTAAGCCTTTTTCTACTTCAGTTGGTGTATCTCCTATAGCTAATTTTAAACGATTAGAAACTCGAAATACATGTGTATCCACTGCAATTGTTGGGCGATTAAATGCTATACTAGAAACCACATTAGCCGTTTTTCTACCTACACCTGGCAATTTTAATAATTCATCAAAATCAGAAGGAACTTGTCCATGATAATCACTACATAATTTATGACAAGTAGCAATAATATTTTTAGCTTTATTTCTAAATAAACCACAATCACGAATTTCTTCTTCTAGTTTTTCTACACCCAAATTTAAAATTGCTTCCGGCGTGTTTGCCTTAGCAAATAAACGAGCAGTAGTAACATTTACACGTTTATCTGTACATTGTGCAGATAATATTACTGCAATTAACAACTCAAACGGATTATTAAAATTTAACGCAGATTTTGTATCTTTATAAGTAGTTTCTAAGATTTCTAGCATTTCATCTTTTATTTTTTTTGTAATTCTCATAAGAACCTCATCTTTATACATTAAAGTAAACTTGTAAACCTAAGTATACCACAATGTTTATATTAAATCTAGTAAAATTATAAAATAATTATTGTATATTTATTAATTTTTAATATAAGGTTTTAACCCTAAAGTAACAAAGAAAATGATTGCCGCCAAAATAGCGATAGTAGCACCAGTTGCAATATCAGCATAATATGAAATAATCAAACCACATAATCCAGAAACCATAGCAAATGATACAGATAATGCGTGATAACTTCTAGCGTTACTAGCAATATTTCTAGCCGCTGCTGCTGGTAAAATAAGCAATGAATTGATAATTAATAATCCTACCCATTGAATACTAATAGATACCACAATAGCCACAATAGAAGCAAAAATCATTTCAATATATAAAGTTTTTATACCACGACTAGCCGCAAAGCCATCATTTATGCTAATGATTAATAATTGGTTAAATAATAAACACCAAGCCACGATTACAACAATAAAAGTAATTAATAAATATGCAAGTTCATTACCTGTAATACTTAAAATATCACCTATAAAATATGATGTATAATTATTAAAGTTTCCGCCATGTGACATTAAAATCAAACCTATAGCTACACCAGCAGAAGAAAATACTCCAATAATCGTATCTGTAGATGCACTACTACGATGTTTTATATACGTAATTAAACAAGCAAAAATAATTGAAAAGACAATCAACGATATGAGTGGCTCTCCACTACCTAATAACACGCCAACAGCAACCCCAGTAAATGCACCATGACCTAAAGAGTCAGAGAAAAACGCCATACGATTACTTACAACCATGGTACTTAAAATCCCCAAAAGAGGAGTAATCATCAATACAGCAAGCAAAGCATTTTTCATAAAAATATGATTAGTCCAAGCGAATGGTAAAACTATATCTAATAAATTATAAATTGTATCTAGCACTATTCCTCCTCCTTTAAGGGAGCTACAATATTTCCAAATAATTCTTTGGTTTCTCTTCGATTAAATACTTCTTGTGGCGTTCCATGGCAAATAGTTTTTTTATCTAATAAAATTACCTGGTCTGCATATTCAGCTACAAGAGGTAAATCATGTGAAATAAGCACTATGGCCATATCTTCTTTTTCTCTTAACTCGGAAACTATTTCATAAAACAATTTTAATCCATTATGATCCACGCCCGATACCGGTTCATCTAACAATAATAAATCAGGCATTGGATTTAAAGCTAAAGACAATAACACACGTTGCATTTCTCCACCAGATAAAGCCCCTAACTTTCTATCAATCAAATGTTCAGCCTTTACACGTCGTAAACTCTCTAAAACTTGTGGACGTAATTTTTTCATACTAGACAACCAAACAGGATATTTAGACAAACAAGCCGCAAAAAAATCCATTACACTTGTAGGCGATGTACGGTCAAAACGTAAATATTGTGGTACATAGCCAATAACAGGATTTCCAGTATGTTTTCCCTTAGCGTCAACATAATGTAATTTACCTTCATGGGGTACTTCACCTAATATACATTTTAATAAAGTAGATTTCCCCGCACCATTAGGCCCAATTAAAGCTGTTAATTGCCCACAATGTATATGCAAATTAACATTTTCAAAAAGTAAAGTTTCACCAACACGTGCAGAAAAATTCTCGATTTTTGTACAACACAATTTATTACAATCTTCTGATGACGCATTATGGTGGTATTTTCGTTTAAACAAAATCTTCACCTCATAAATTTAAAATCTTTAAAATTAAAGAACGCAGTATACCAATATCATAAAATTGGACATACTGCGTCTATCACTTCTATAATCTTAATAAATTAAGCTTCTTCTTCGAATTGGTCTTTACCAACACCACATAATGGGCATACGAAATCATCTGGTAAATCAGCAAAAGCAATGCCAGGTGCTAAATCGTAATCTTGATCGCCAACTTCTTCATCATAAACCCAACCACATACAGTGCAAACCCATTTTTTCATAATTATAGCCTCCAATATATTAATATTCTCTTAGCATATTTACTAAGTCATTTTCTACTTTATTTATATAATATAATTAAAATCTATACTTGTCAATAATAATTATAAATTAATTTAAATTATTATTTAAGGATAATGCTTTTTATTTATTAATACGTTTACAAATATTTTCATAAAAAGTAAACGGTACATTCATATTATTATTATTACCTGTACCTAAATCAATCGCTGGTCGATTTTTTCCATGAAAATCAGTACCGCCAGTTGGCAATAAATCATATTTTTTGATTAAATAATGAGCAAATTGTTCATCATCTTCTGTATAATTAGGATAATATGCTTCCATACCATCTAATCCCAATTCATGGAGTTCTTTTATTTGATTTTCTTGCTCTTCTCGAGTACAGCCCTTAAATCCTATACGCTTATGATAATGTGCTAAAGAAGTAACACCGCCTGCCAATTTTATTGCTTTAATAGCATCTTTTGCATTAGGATTTTCTACTGTTCTTAATTTTAAATTATTAAATGCAGGGTCAATATATGTATCCCATAAATATTGGATATCACCCTTACTTGCTTCTTCTTTGATTAAATAACGTAAAATAGCATATTTATCCAAAGCACCACCGTTGATAAACGGTGTTACTTTATCCACAGAAATATTTAAGCCTTCTTTTTCAGATAAATAATTAATAACTTTTATAATAGATGCTTGCTTTCTTTGTCTAAGATCAGCATAAAAATCTCTAAAGGCTGGATTATTTTCATCAAAGCCTAAAGCTACTACATGAATTTGGCGGTTATTATAATTTAAACTCATTTCCATACCTTGAATGAATTTCACTTCATATTGTTTGGCCGCTTTTTTAGCCTCAGCATTACCAGATATACTATCGTGGTCAGTTAAAGCAATTGCTTGCAATCCTTTTTCTTTAGCTAATTTCATTAACTCGCTAGGTGAATATGTTCCATCTGACATTGTAGAATGTACATGTAAATCAATCATGTTAATACGTTTAATCCTCCCTTTATTTTAAAGGCTTTCCAGCGATTTTTTTATTTTTGACAGCTTTTTTGACAGCCTGACACATTATTTTTACTTATTTAAAAATACTACTATTTTTTCTTGCATCTCGTTTGTGGCATGAGTATATACATTACGCGTAAAGGTTGCTTTTGTATGGCCCAAGCATTTCGCTATTGTAGTTGGGTTTTACATTAATAATGAAATATACTATTATCTGTCATCTTATATTTTAACGTATCTTTAATAAATTTACCACTTGTAAAATACAATATTAAAAGTATGTAATTAATAGTTATAAAAACAATATCTGACATCTTATTATTGTATGTTTTATTTAGTAGTGTTTATTTTTTATAAACTGTAAAAAAATACAAATAAAATAACCACTCTATAATATGTAGAGTGGTTTTGCCATACCTAAATAATTAATATAATTTTCTCTTTAGATAGAGTTGTTTTTTTCTAAATATTTTTCACGTAATGCTAATTTATGTTTCATAGCTTTTACAAATTCTTTTGCACGTAAAAAATCTTCTTGATTTGGGTGCATTGCTGCTTCTTCCCAGCGTTTTTGATTGCGTTCTGTTGCTGAATGTGGGTCATTAGGATCTGTATTGCGTTTACGTGCTAATAATTTAGGATCTATTTTTCCTTGACTTGCAAATGTTCCTACAATATAACAATTTTCACCTAAATATGTAGCAGCTCTTGCAAATGCTGTAACTGAATGTTCTGTATTCACTTTTGCTCCATGTGTTTGGAAAAAAATTATGGATTTATCATGCAATTTTTGTAATATTTTTTGTACTTTTTCATCAGGGCCACCGCGAGTCAACCAATAACCAATGGCAATATTTTCATATTCATCAAATTTAAAATCAGTATCTAATTTATCAATAGCATAAATTTCAGCTTTATCTTCATCGCTAGTAAGTGCTGTATCTTCGTTAAATGCTTCATATAAAGCATTTGCTATTTGCTCTGTATTTCCTGTTAAACTAGCATAGATTATTAACCATTTATTTTTATTTTTATTTTTCATATTCTTAACCACTCTTTTCCCTTAGCTTTATTTATTACTTAGTTCTTATTATATATTTTTTATATATTTTTTCTGTTGTTTTTACAACAAATTTAAAACTAATCGCCATGAATGGTCTCTTTCTTGATGTTTCTATGCTATAATATTAATCAATTTTATTTTATATTTAATAGAAAGGACTCTTTATGGATAATCTAATCTTTAGTTTAAATGCAACAATTCCTGTATTCTTAATGATGGTGCTTGGTATGATTTTTCGTAAAATAGGTTTATTTGATGAAGTTTTTATCAGTAAAATGAATAAATTTGTTTTTGTTGTTGCTCTACCCACTTTATTATTTGAAGATATTAGTTCTGCAAATTTTTATGAATCATGGGATAGTATGTATGTATTATTTTGTTTTGGTGTTACTTTAATTAGTATTTTTATTTCCTTTATTATTTCTATACCATTCAAAAAGCAAGTTTCACAAGGTGAATTTGTTCAAGCTGCTTATCGTAGTAGTGCTGCTATTATTGGTATGGCTTTTGTACAAAATATTTATGGTGATTATGGTATGGCTTCACTTATGATTATTGGAACTGTTCCTTTATATAATATCATGGCGGTCGTGGTTTTGGCCTTATTAAAGCCTGGTCAAAGCTCTTTAACTCCTGCTTTAATGAAAAAAACATTAATTGGTATTATTACTAATCCTATTATTTTAGGCATTGTTGTTGGTGCTATTTGGTCATTATTAAAAATACCTACACCTGTAATTATACATAAAACAGTTTCTTTCATTGCTGTATTGGCTACTCCTTTAGGACTTATGGCCATGGGTGCTGCTTTTAGATTTCATGGATTTAGCCAAAATATCAAGCCTATCATTGTTTGTAGTATAATGAAATTAGTTTGTTTTGTTATGATATTTATGCCATTTGCTATCTATTTAGGATTTACCGATAGTAAATTAGTGGCGGCTCTTATTATGCTTGGTTCTGCTACTACAGTAAGTTGCTATATAATGGCAAGAGGTCTAGGTCATGAGGGCAGTTTGACTGCTGGAACAGTAATGCTCACCACCCTTGGAAGTGCTTTTTCATTGACTTTTTGGCTCTATGTGTTAAAATGTATGAATTTAGTATAAAAAGCATATAAAAAACTGCACTTTTAAAGTTATAAAAAATAACGTTAAAAGTGCAGTTTTTAGTTTATAGTTTTGATTATTATAGTTAATTAATTTGACAACTAATTATTTTATTAAATCAAATTTACGCATTGCTGTTTTCAATTGTTCAAGATGAGCATCTTCCATTTCACAAAGTGGCATACGAAGTGGCCCCATATTAAAGCCCATTAAACGAAGTGCAACTTTTACAGGAATTGGATTTACTTCACAGAATAATGCTTGAATTAAAGGGAAATATTCTAATTGTTTTTTAGCAGCTTCTTTTGTATTGCCATCAAAGAATAATTGACATAATTCATGTGTTTCTTTTGGCATAATATTGGAAAGTACAGAAATAACCCCTTTACCACCTAAAGATAATAAAGGTACAATCTGATCATCGTTACCAGAATAGAAATCTAATTTGTCACCACAAAGTGACATAGCTTCTGCTACTTGACCAATATTTCCACTAGCTTCTTTTACGGCTTTAATGCGTGGATGTTCAGCTAATGTTGCGAAAGTTTCTGGTGTTATACCTACGCCTGTACGAGATGGTACATCATAAAGTACAATTGGTACATTTACATTGTCAGCAATAGATGTAAAATGTTTGATTAAACCTTTTTGTGTACATTTATTATAGTATGGAGTAACAACTAATAAGGCATCAGCACCAGCTTTATCTGCATGTTGAGATAAATTTATAGCATATTTAGTATCATTAGAGCCAGTACCAGCAATAACTGGAACACGTTTATTTACATAATCAACAGTAAATTTTATGATTTCTTCATGTTCTTCATCAGTCATAGTTGCTGATTCGCCACTTGTACCAGCAATAACAATAGCATCTGTACCATTTTCTAAATTAAAATCGATTAAGCGAGCTAGTTCATCATAATTAATACCTATTCCATTTTCATTAAATGGGGTAGCGATTGCCACGCCTGCACCTGTAAATATTGCATCTTTCATAAAAGAAAGGCCTCCTTAACGACATGTTTTAACATATTATTATAGTTGATTATACAGGGAAAAAGATATCTTATCAACTATATTTTACAAATTTACAATAAAAAATAATTTTCTCATACAATTTCGTTAAATATAAAATATAAATATGCTTTATCTTTATTAATTAATTTCTAAAAAACAAATATTTAATTTTTATGAAATAAATTATACTCTAAATTCCACTTTAAAACCTCTAGCAAATATATTTACTTTAATATATAATATATGTTGATTATTGTTTTATTTCATAATTACTAATAATCAACATATAATGGGATTTATAATATTTATTATAAATTTTGAAAGGAAGTTCTTTATGAATTTAAAAAATGAAAATTTAGCTATGTTATGTGATTTTTATGAATTTACAATGGGAAATGGCTATTTACAAAAGAATTTACATAAAAAGAATATCTATTTTGATATATTTTTCCGTAATATTCCTGATAATGGCGGTTTTGCTATTGCAGCTGGTCTTCAACAAGTTATAGAGTATATTAATGACCTTCATTTTACTAAAGAAGATATTGATTATTTCCGCTCTAAAAATATTTTTGACGAAGACTTTCTTCAATATTTAGCTGATTTTAAATTCACAGGCGATATTTACGCTGTTCCTGAAGGAACTTGTATTTTCCCTCGTGAACCAATTATGACTATAAAAGCACCAGCAATCGAAGCTCAAATTTTAGAAACTTTCCTTTTATTAGCAATCAATCATCAATCTCTTATCGCTACTAAAGCTAATCGTATTGTAAGAGCTGCTCAAGGTCGCCCTGTATTAGAATTTGGTTCTCGTCGTGCTCAAGGTGCTGATGGTGCTGTAAAAGGCGCTAGAGCAACTTATATTGGCGGTTGTGCTGGTACTGCTTGTACACTTACCGATGAACTTTATCATGTACCTGCTGGCGGTACGATGGCTCATGCTTGGGTACAAATGTTTGATTCTGAATATGAAGCATTTAAAGCTTACTGTGAAATTTATCCAAATAATGCTGTATTATTAGTAGACACATATAACACCTTAAAGAGCGGTGTGCCAAATGCTATTCGTGTATTTAAAGAAATGCTTGTACCTCAAGGTATTAAAAATTTTGCTATTCGTTTAGATTCTGGTGATATTTCTTATCTATCTAAACAAGCACGTATTATGCTTGATGAAGCTGGTCTTACTACTTGTAAAATCGTAGCATCTAATGCTTTAGATGAGTATTTAATTCGTGATTTATTAATGCAAGGTGCACAAGTAGATGTTTTTGGTGTTGGTGAACGCATGATTACATCAAAATCTGCTCCAGTATTTGGCGGTGTATATAAATTAGTAGCTATCGAAAATGAAGATGGTACTATCATTCCAAAAATCAAAATCAGTGAAAATATTACTAAAATCACTAATCCACATTTCAAAAAAGTATATCGTTTATATGATAAAGAAACAGGTAAAGCTATTGCTGATGAAATTTGTCTATATAACGAAACAATTGATAATACAAAACCTCATACAATCTTTGACCCAGACGCTACTTGGAAACAAAAAACTATTACTAACTTTACTGTTCGCGAATTACAAGTACCTATTTTCAAAAATGGTAAATGCGTATATGAAAGCCCTGATATTGAACAAATTAAAGCTTATTGTAAATCTGAAGTAGATTCTTTATGGGACGAAGTAAAACGTTTTGAAAATCCTCATCGTTACTATGTAGATTTATCCAAAAAACTTTGGGATATCAAAAAAGATTTATGTGTAAAAAACGCAATGGAAACTAAATAAATTATCCACAATAAAAAGCTGTAGTATTATTTACTACAGCTTTTTTATCTATTTAGATTGTTCTCTAAAGTATTTGATTATTTTCATTACTTATGCTATGATTGAATAAAAGAAGAGAATACACTGATGTTTGCTGCGTCAGCCCTCTTCTGAAATTCGATAAAAAGTGAAGAAGAGGCTGTCCGTTATGGCGGCTTCTTTTTTATTTCAAAATTAGTCGAAATAAGAAAGAATGGTAAAAATCATAGTTATGATACTAATTATCAAAGATAATAATTCATGAATTGACATATTACCACCTCCCTCAAAGAGAGAACCGACACATCAATTTATTCTCCGTTTCATATTGTATCATAATAGCAAATGAAAAACTTGTTTTATAACTAAAATAAATTTCTTATAGAATAAAGTAAAATATTTTAACAATTCTTATCGTTACCATATAAAAAGCTGTAGTATTCTTTACTACAGCTTTTGTTTTGCTTATTTACTATTTATCTTCAACTAATTCTGCCATCAAATGCTTTTTCGTTGTACGCACCACAAAAGTAGGCGAAGGCATATATTCCACATATAATTTATCATTATAATATCTAAATGACAATTCATCAATAAATACACCTTGATTATATAGCAATTTTAAAATTAATTGTTTATTTTGCCAACCATAATTCGCATAAGGATTTTCATAAAATAATGTTGTACAAGAATCAAAATCATCATTAAGCTCATTATTAGTATTTGTTTGATTTTTTTGCCATGAATTTAATTTAGCAACTACTGTATAATCTTTATCTACGAATTTTAGTGCAAATTCTAACGTATCTTCATCTAATTTACGAATAATTACACTATCCATATTTAAATCATTTTTAAGAAATTTAAATTTGCGATTAAAAAGTTCATCTACAACGATATTATCATTTGACAAATATGGAATATGTACATTAGCAAAATATTTACTAATATCCGCCAATTTATTCTGCTCTTTATTTAACATAGAAACACTATCATATTTTTCAAATGTACGTACAAAATCCCATGTAGTTGATAAAATCTCTTGCTTTTGTTCATTTTCAGAATTACTAGTTATTGCTATCACCATTTGTTGCTGAGGTAATATAATACAATACTGACCAAACAATCCTGCCGCATGAAAAGCCTCATCTATTTGACATTTCCAAAAATAATAACCATAACCCAATTTATTATCAGCAAAAACATTATTATCTGTATTAATATAAACCGTTAATAATTTATCTACATATGTAGCTTTTAATAATTCTTGATTATTAAAAGTGCCCTTATTTAAAATAAATTGACCAAATTTCGCTAAATCTCTAGTTGTCAAACTCAGTCCCCATGAACCCTTATCATAACCTTGTTGATTTTTTTCCCAAGATACATTACTAATCTTTAAATATCTAAACAACTTTTCATCTAAATATGCTAATAATGATTTTCCTGTTAATTCTTGAATAATTACACTACATAAAAACGGACAACGATTATTATAAAAAAATTTCGTTCCTGGTTTATCTTGTAACTTCAAAGAAAAAGCCTCTGCAATCCAATCATCAGCCAAATAAAATTCTTGAATTTCTTTATCCACAAAACCATATGTCATGGACAACAAATGATGAATAGTAATTTCTTTTACATCATCTCGTGGATTAAAATTGAGCTTTTTCTTTAAAATATCATAAATTTTCGTATCAATAGTAAACAAATTATCCTGTAAAGCAAACATCATTGCCACTGCCGTAAAAGATTTACTCACAGAAAATAAAATTTGCTTTTTCTCCTTAGCATAAGGCTGTACATAACATTCAGTCAATAAATCTCCATTTTTATAAATAACTATAGAATGTAAATTTAGTGCTAATAGGCTATGAATATATTGCATTGTTTCTTCAGACAGTGAATTTCCAACTAACTTTCCCATAATAGCACCCCAAATTAATCTATAGATAAACTTTTACGTAAATGAACTGCAAGATAACTTGAAATAAATACTTTTACTACATCACCAAGAATAAATGGTACAGCACCCAACATAATCCCTTCAATAATAGATAATTTCATTACAAAACAAAGCATAGCTACACCACAAGTATAATTAATCGGTATAGTTACAAGACCAGCCAAGAAAAAGCGTTTTATTGAATTTTTATTTCCTTTTAAATAACTAGCCACAGGATAACTAATAATAAAGCCCCATAAATAACCCCCAGCAGGAGAAACTAAAGCACTTACTCCGCCTGAGCCACCTGCAAATACAGGTAAACCAATTGCACCAATTAAAATATAAGTTACCATTATAATCAAAGTATTTTTAGGTGAAAATAAAAATGCTGTCAATAATAATGTCAATGTAAGACAAGTAAATGGTACTACTGTAAATGGTATAGGAAATGAAATATATGCTGAAATACATATTATAGCTAAACATACAGCCATTTTAGTTAAAGATTTTGTAGTTAATTGTGTCATGATATCTAATCCCTTCATTACGATAATCAATCTTTATTTTATATATGTATCTAATTATAAAATAAAAAAATATATAGTCAACATCTAAAAAAAGCAAGTTAACTATATCAAAAAAAATAAAGCTACTAAATTAATAGTAGCTTTACTTTTATCTTATTTTTCATCTTTCCACCAGTAAATACCATCTTGTTTTGGTAAAATACTAGCTTTGAACACAGGTTCTTTAATACCTTGTTTTTTCTGTTTTGTATAGTCATCTAAAGCAATAAATGCATATTTTCCAAGAAGTAAAATAGCAATAATATTTGTAATTGCCATTAACGCCATGAATAAGTCAGCTAAGTTCCATACAAGACTTAATTCAGCAACAGAACCGAAGAATACCATACCTACAACTAAGATACGGAAAATATTTAAATATAATGGATGATCAGATAAATGTTTAATATTGATTTCACCATAATAATAATTACCAACAATAGAAGTAAATGCGAATAATAATACAATGATAGCTACACCAGTAGATGCAATATCACCAAAGAATAAACCTAAATCATATTGAATAAGTTGAATACCAGTTAAACCAGTTGCCTGATAATCACTACTGAATAATACAATAAATGCAGAAGAAGTACAAATAAATAATGTATCTACGAATACACCAAAAGCTTGAATAAGACCTTGTTTTACAGGGTGGCTTACTTCAGCAGTAGCAGCCGCATTTGGTACAGAACCCATACCAGCTTCATTGGAGAATAAACCACGTTTGATACCAGTCATGATAGCAGCACCAAAACTACCACCAGCAACAGATTGAATGCCCCAAGCATCATTGAAAATAATAGTAAAAATAGCAGGTAAGTCAGCAATATTATATAGTGTAATACCTAAAGCTAATAATAAATAAATACCAGCCATAATTGGCACCATGTATTCAGTAACACGAGCAATACGTTGAAGTCCACCAAAAACTACTAATCCAGATAAAATTGCAATTACAATACCAATTGTATTTGGATCTAAATTAAATGCAGTTTGTAAAGATAAAGAAATAGTGTTTGATTGTACGGAATTAAAGATAAGACCATAAGTAATACTGATTAAAATAGCAAAAAATACTGCAGCTTTTGGACTATGCAAAGCATTATTAATATAATAAGCAGGGCCACCTAAATAACCTTTTGCATCAGTACGAGGTACTTTATAAATCTGAGCCAAAGTACTTTCCACAAAACCTGTCGCAGAACCTAAAATAGCAATTATCCACATCCAGAAAATAGCACCAGGACCACCAGTTACTACAGCAATAGCGATACCTGCGATATTACCTACACCAACACGAGAAGCTGTACTTACACAAAAAGCTTGGAAAGAAGAAATTCCATCTGTTTTAGCTCCCGCATTGCTAGTAATAAGACGAACCATCTCTTTTATAAATCTTATCTGTACAAATTTTGTACGAATAGTAAATATAATACCTGCCCCAATTAATAGAATAATTAATACATAACTCCATAAAATGTCGTTGACTTGACCAACTAATGAATTTAATAATTCCATTTAAACACCTTCCTCATAAAATTAATATTTATATAATATCATATTTATAATGTTTTGTGTAGCAGGTAACTGTTATCAGTGGTAAGAGATTTTTATTTTTTTGCATTTATTTTCATGAAAATAACATCTTTTTTCTAAACTCTTTAAAAATAAAGTCTATTTTATTTACTATTTGACATTTATTAAATCTATATTTTATATTACTATTAGTTTTTAAATTTTACAAAATTATATCTTTAATATAATAAATTAAACTTAAAGTATGTCAAAAACAATCAAGTATACAATTAATATTATTCTTTTTTTTCTAAAAAATACACCAAAAAATTTTTTCTAAAAAAATTTTTTTTATACAAAAAAATACAATATACTTTTATATTTTTAAAAAAATCCCTTACTTTCAGTTTACACTATTACGTAAGAATATTAAATTTTTAGTAAAAAAATAGCTCTAAGATATTTTCTTAGAGCTATTTTTTAATTATACATCACGACGTAAAATTGTATGTGGTACTACTGGCTGTTCCATTTTCATTGTAATTATTTGTTGTGGGTGAGGTGCTACTTCAATAGAAATACCTTCATCATTAAACATTTCTGTTATTTTCTGCTTAAATAAAGGCGCATTTGGTTGGAAAAATTCAATTTCTTGTCCTACTGTCATATGATTACGTTGTTGAATAGTAGCCACTTTCGTTTCTGGATTATAATCAAGTACCAGACCAACGAAATCAGAAGTATGTTCATAAGAAGTAGTATTATAAATTTGATCATCACAAGAAGTTTTATGATAAGAAAAACCACTTGTATATTCACGATGAGATACTTTATTTAATTCATCAATCCATTCTTGTTGAATAGTAAAGTTTTCAGGGTCAGCAAAATAACTATCAATAGCCTTACGATAAGCACTAACTACACTAGCTACATAATGAATAGATTTCATTCGACCTTCTATTTTTAAACTATCCACACCAGATTCAATAATATCTTTTAAATATGGCAATAAACACATGTCTTTAGAATTAAAGAAATATGTGCCATTTGTATCTTCAGTTACTGGGAAAAATTGTCCAGGACGTTTTTCTTCTGTAAGATTGTATTTCCAACGACAAGGCTGTGTACAAGCACCACGATTAGAATCTCTGCCTGTAAGATAATTACTAATCAAACAACGTCCAGAATAAGAAATACACATCGCACCATGTACAAACATTTCTAATTCAACATTAGTTTTTTCACGAATTTCTCTGATTTCTTCAAAAGAAAGTTCACGAGCAAGAACCACTCTACTTGCACCCAAATCTTGCCAAGCTTTAACTGCTCTCCAGTTTGTATTATTAGCCTGTGTACTAATATGCACTTCAAGCTCAGGTACTTCTTGTTTTATTAACATGAATAAACCAATATCAGAGACTAATACTGCATCGACATTTACTTCAACTAATTCACGTAAATAAGGAAGTACTTCATTAATATCATTATTATGTGGGAAAATATTTGCTGTTACATATACTTTTTTCCCATATTTATGGGCAAAATTCACGCCTTCAATCATTTCTTCTTTAGAGAAATTTCCGCCATAAGCACGAAGTCCAAAACGTTTACCGCCAAGATACACCGCATCTGCACCATATAAAATAGCCATTTTTAATTTTTCTAAAGTCCCAGCTGGTGCTAATAATTCAGGTTTTTTTAATATATTTTGCATTGTTCCTCCATAATTATCTCTTAGTTATTTTTTGTGACAGTGCAAGCCCATCACCATTTTCAAAAATCTGTGTAGTAAATTTTTCTTTATCACTTACTAAAGAAATATACACACGTAATCTTTTCACAATAGTTTTATATCTACGAGGTGGTTTTTCCTCGCTCATAACATATCCACGAAATAATACATTATCCGCCAAAATAATGCCCTGTTCACTAAGTAGGGGCATTACTTTATTTAAATAATCTGGATATTGACCTTTAGCTGCGTCAATAAATATCATATCAAATTTTTCTTCAGGATTTAATTTTTGAATATTTACTCCTGCATCACCTAAAATGATATGAATATTATCTTTATATATTGATTTATCAATAAAAGTTTGTGCCTGTTTGGCTCTTTCTTCATCTAATTCTAAAGATGTTATTTTTACTTTTTCATTACCATAATAAGCTGTCAATAAAGCCGAATAACCAATCGCAGTACCTATTTCTAATACTCTTTGTGGTTTGTATTTTTGTACAATTTCTATAAATACTTTACGGCCATTTTCATTAATAATTGGCACTTTATATTCTTTGGCAAAAGTTTCCATCTCTTTAAATAAAGACTCCACAATCATTACCTCTTATTTATTAATTTTCTTCATTATATATTTTATCTATTATCTGTAAATGCTCATCATAAGTTTCACTATAATGATTATGCCCTTCACTATCTGCAACAAAATATAAATAATTCGTATCAGCTGGATAAAGTACTGCATTTATCGAGGCTGTTCCAGGGTTACCAATAGGTCCAGGTGTCAATCCTTCATGTTGATACGTATTATATGGAGAATCATATTCTGTATCTTTAATGCTAAATTCTTCTTTATGTTCATCTAAAGCATATTGAATTGTTGCATCAGATTGTAACATCATGCCATCTTTTAAACGTTTAAAAAATACATTGGCAATTATGGGTCTATCTTCTTGAAATTTAGCCTCTTTTTCAACTAAAGATGCCATTGTAACTAATTTAAATATCGATAAATTCTCTTCTTCAGCACGTTTTCTCATATCTAAAGTTAATTTACGGTCAAAATTATCTACCATAATTTGCATAATTTCTTTAGCCGTATAAGATTTATCAAAATCATAAGTATCAGGAAATAAAAATCCCTCTACTGCATATTTTGTATCTTTATTAGCTTTAGCTTCTTTCATATAATCATATGGTGTAAAATCTTTTGCATCTTTGCAAAATTCATCAACTGTTGTTAGATTTTTACTAGCTAATAATTTAGCAATATCTTCTACTGTAAAACCTTCAGGAATAGTAACACGCACTACTTGATTTTCTGGGCCTTCCATCAATTTATTAAGCACACTATTTATTGTCATACCTGCACGAAGATAATATATTCCTTCTCTAAAATCAGTATCCTTACCCTCTAAACGTGCTAAAATACGAAAACCTAAGCTATTATTAATTACACCTTTATCTTGAAGTTCTTGTGCAATTTCTGCTGTAGACATTCCATTCTCTATTTTTATTGAGATATTATTTCCATGACCTTCACTATCACCAATAAAAAATAAATTATAACCACCCAAAAATACTAAGACGATAAATAATCCTATTCGCACTTGATATTTTGTCGTAGTCAATATTTTTTTTAACTTCTCCATAAAATATTAATCACCATCTCATATTTTATCTATTTGTCTTATTATCTTAGTATTTTTGACGTTCTTTTAATGCTCGTTCTACATCACGTTTAGCTGCTTTTTCTGCTAAAGCTTGACGTTTATCATAATTTTTCTTACCAGTAGCCAATCCAAGCTCTACTTTTGCTCTGCCTTTACTAAAATATACTTTTAATGGTACTAATGTAAAACCTTTTTCTTGCACTTTACTAGCTAATTTCACTATTTCAATTTTATGCATTAATAATTTTCTTGCACGAAGTGGGTCATGATTAAAAATATTCCCTTGTTCATATGGACTAATATGCATATTGTCCAAAAATATTTCATTATTTTTTATTCTAGCAAAACTATCTTTTAAATTAGCCTTTCCTGCACGAAGTGATTTTACTTCCGTTCCCACAAGAGCAATCCCTGCTTCATATGTTTCATGAATAAAATAATCATGTCTAGCTTTTCTATTTTCACAAACAATTTTTACACTTGCATTTTTCTTTCCCATACAATCAACCTTACTTATCTGTCTTATACTTTAATACCTTGATTTTAAAATTTACTTTTTATGATGTTTACCTTTATTTATTCTATCACGTACACGTTGTTTTCCATTACTTTTTTTATGTGATTTTTTATTATAAATTTTATCATAAAAAGTTTCTTTTTTGCTATTTTTTTTCGTATTTTCTTTTTTTGTGCTGATTTTCTTACGTTTTTCAACTATTTTTTTATGTTCTTTATCTTTACGTTTTTTACGTTTATCTTTATCAGCTTGTTTTTTTCGAGCTTTATCGCCTTTTGCGAAGTTACCATTTATTTGTAAATCTTTATTGATAATTCCTTTTGCTGTTCTTTCATCAAAAAATGGTTTAGCAATGATATCATCCTCTAATACTAATGGCATTTTTCCATTATCTTTTAAGATAAAATCAATTGCACGTTCTTTGATACTTGCTCTAGTTAAAATCACAGTAACTTTATCACCTAAACGATATCTAAAGTTTGTAGATTCACCTATAAGTGCATATTCTTTTTCTACATACTCATAATAATCATTAATCATTGTAGATACATGTACTAAACCTTCTACACCATTATCTAATTCTACAAATATGCCAAATGCTGTTACACCACTTATAATACCTTCGAATTCATCACCTAAGAAACGAGTCATATATTCTATTTCTTTAATTAATGTAGTTTCTCGTTCTGCTTCTGTAGCTATACGTTCTCTTTTCGATGTGTGCATAGCTACTTCTGGTAAACTGGAATTTAATTTTTGCTGGCGTTCATCTGTCATTTTTTCTAATAATTGTTCTTTTAATAAACGATGTACTATTAAATCTGGATATCGTCTAATTGGCGATGTGAAATGTGTATAATATTGTGCCGCCAAACCAAAATGTCCAAGATTTTCAGCTTTATATTTTGCCTGTTGCATACTACGAAGTGCTACAGCTGAAATAATTTTCTCTTCTGGTTTACCTACGATAGATTTTAATACTTCTTGAATTGCTCTAGGTTCGATTTCACCTTCATTATTACGATTTAAATGTAAATTAAAATTAGCTAATAATTCATTTAGGGCAAACATTTTATCTTCAACTGGTTCTTCATGTACACGATAAATAAATGGTAATTCTTTTCGTGCCATATGTTCTGCTACTGTTTCATTAGCGACTAACATACATTCTTCAATAATCGATTCACCAAGTCCATGTTCACGCTTTATTAATCCTACAGCTTGTCCTTTCGCATTCAATTTTACTTTTATTTCTGGAATATCAAAGTCTATAGCCCCACGCATTTCACGACGTTTGTGTAATACTTTATATACTGATTTTAATGTATTTAATAATGGTAAAATATCTTTATTATCTTCAATAACCTGCATATCTTTTTCTACTAAAATACGATTTACTAAATTATACGTTAACCGACGATATACATGTATTACTGTAGGAAAAATATCATATTTAATTACTTTACCGTTATTATCTATTTCCATTTCAGCACACATAGATAATCTATCTTCACCTGCATTCAAGCTACAGATTCCATTAGATAATTCTATAGGTAACATTGGTATTACTCTATCTGCTAAATATACACTTGTTCCACGAGCATAAGCCTCTTTATCTAATGGAGAGTACGCTTTTACATAATGACTTACATCGGCAATATATACTCCTAAAAATAAATTGCCATTTGGTAATTTTTCAGCATATACGCCGTCATCTAAATCTTTTGCATCTTCACCGTCAATAGTTACAATCTGCAAATTTCTTCTATCTTTACGATTTCTATATTCAGATTTATGTGGTTGTTGCTCTACATGACTTGCTTCTTCTTGTACTTCTTCTGGAAAATTTTCTGCTAAATCATATTGACGCATTACTGATAAAATATCTACTCCTGGCGCACCTATTTTACCAAGTACTTCAATGATTTTCCCTTCAGGACTATGATTTTTAGTAGGCCATTTGGTAATTTCTGCAACTACTTTCATGCCTACTTTGGCCCCATTAAAATTTCTACCTTCAATAAATACATCTTGATTTAAACGATTATCATCTGGTACGACAAAGCCAAATGTTCTACTACTTTCAAATGTACCTACAATTTTATTATTAGCACGTTCTAAAATGCGTACAACTTCACCTTCACGTTTACTAAAAGAACTTTTTTCTACTGTGACACGCACCAAAACTTTATCATTATTCATGGCGGATTTCAGCATAGTAGCCGGGATAAAAATATCATCAATTTTGGCTTTACCTTCTTCTTGTCCATTATCTGGAATTACAAAACCAAATCCTTTTGATGTAATATTCATTTTTCCTACAATCAGATTCATATGTTTTGGTAAGCCGAATAATCCACTTCTATTTTGAATTAAAATATTTTCTTGTTCTAATTTTTCCATAGTTTGTGGTAATTGTTTTATTTCTTCTGCATCTAAAGCTAATGCGTCCAATATTTCCCCTGGGCTCATTGGTTTTTTAGCTTTATTTTGCATATAATCTATAATTTTTTCTTCTAAATTCATAAATTGTTCCTCGTTGAGTTTTCTTAGTATTTGGCTAAAAACAACTCAATTTCTTCAAATAATTTATCATGTTCAATATCCAAAGTTACTAAATGTCCAGATAATTTTAATTTTAATAATTCTTTTTCTTCACTTTGCACATGTTCATATATATATTGACCACTTTCCACTTTTACTGTATGGTCATTTTCGCTTTGTACTATTAATATTGGTTTTGTTATTTCTGGTAATATTTTTTTTGTTTCTTTTATTACATCTAATAATTGATGTACGCAAACTAATGGCATTTGACTATAAGAAACATTATATCTTTTGGCTAATTCTGGCAAATTTCTTCTATTTTTACGCTGATATCGTCCTACCGAACGTTCTACTGGCGGTAAAAATCTAAGATTTCGTTCATTAGCAATAAATATAGGAGCAGACATTGATACTATTTTTTTTACAGGAAAATCTCTACCGATACGCATAGCCAATAATCCTCCCATAGATAAACCTATTACTGAGATTTCCGAGCAAATACCTCTTAATAGATGATATCCATCACACGCACTATGATACCATTGATGCCAATCCGTTTGAGACATTTCTTCAACGGTTGTACCATGACCATTTAAACGAACACCTAATACCGTATAACCCTGACGATATAAATAATTTCCTAGTAGTATCATTTCCGAAGGCGAACCTGTAAATCCATGTATCAACAATACACCTTTCGAACCTCCAGGCAGTAAGAATGGTTCAGCACCATTAATAATCATAAAAAAACCTCCTACATTATTACTAAGCTCCAAATTTTATTCACAATTGATAAAATTCAATTGTGATAATTTGATAAAAAAATGTTCCCTATCTAAATTAAAATCAATCTAACTAGATAGAGAACATTGTTTATGCTACCATTTTAGCAATGATTAAAGTAACTATCATAAATACTACAGCAAAAAATACAGTAAAACGAGCCATTAATGCATCCATACCGCGAGCACTACCACTGAATGCAGTCTCATTTTGTCCAGATAGGCTGCCCATACCAGCAGTTTTCCCTTCTTGCATAAGTACAGAAGCAATCAATCCAATAGCTACCAAAGCATCTATAATCATTAAAATAGTCAATAACACAACTAATCCTCCCCAATATTTAAAGCTATTACTATTATAATAGCATATTTAGCTAAAAATTTACAAGCTATATTATATTAAAGTTCATTGATGATTAATTATTTAATCATCTTATAATCTAACAGTAATAGTGAACTAACATCATATAATATTGATATTAAAACACATCAATGTATAATATTTCAACATTTTATACATTAAACCCCGATATTTTTCATAATTTTATACATTTTATGTTTTATTTATACAAAAAAGAGCATTATTTTAATGAATAATGCTCTTTTAATATTTTTATTATTTATTTAATTTCTGTCGCCAGCTGCGTATTTACCAGTATTAATATCTAAAACTGGACGTAATGGTTCTATCAAAGAATCTTCATATCGACATATCCATTGTACATCTGGTGTCATTTTTCCTTGGTCATTCATTCCATCAATAGTATCGCCATCTTTTATTAATACATCATCATTATCTAAAATATAACGAGCTAAACTATATGACAAATTCGCTACTTTATTTGGATTCATACCTTTAAAATGGAATTGTACATCACTTAAACCAATACCAGCAAGACCTACAGTATCTACAACAAATTCATTTGTTTTTGGTACATTAAAGAAACGAATATTTACCATGCTAAATAAATATTTAGCAGTACCCATTTCTTTGAAGCTTTTAATCGACTGTGCTAATTGCAATTTTCCCGCAGATTTTATCCAAATAGCCTGGCAAGTAGGATAGAGTTTTAGTACAATATCTAGCCACTCGACTAACATAATTGCACGTTCTTTAGGAATCTGTCTATTTGCATTCATATCCCCAATTTTTATAGCATATTTATATTTTGGCAACAACTCTTCACTATTTGCGATATTCCAAATTTGTGTACGTTCAAATTCACTAACACTAGCTTTATCATCAAAATCTTTTATATCACCAATAAATAATCCTACAGGTGTTGTTGTGTTATCTTTATTATAAGATACATATTTATTTACATTGAATTTTATATCTTGTTCCTCTCTGCTAATGATTTCTATATCGCCAAAACTCTTTCTGGCTTCACGAAAAATAGCATTAGCTGTAGGTTTATTTGGCTTTTCTTCAAAAAGTAATTCTATTTCTACACATTTACTAATTTCTTCAACTAAATTTTGCATTGACTTCCCTCGATCTATCAATCTATTTTTAATCTTCATATCAAAT
>Garnier_p2__coassemble_1360_pt1 | contig 24400 bp, 23 predicted proteins | sample Garnier_p2__metabat2_low_PE_022 | metagenome-assembled genome bin Garnier_p2
TGTTGAAGCAAGAGAATTTTCTCTTACCCCAACATTTATTATAGAACCCTTTTTTTTTATATATAAGATGTCAAATGAGCTGTCAAAAACCGTCTAAGTATAATTATCGAAAAAATAAACCGCCCCAATCACTACGCCACAAACAGAAAAAATAAGACCTAGATAGTAAGAATCGCACCGTTACAAACAGGTTTCAATATAGGATTTGAAATAGCTAAGATTGATACAAAAACTCTGGAAAAAATTCTTGCTAAACCATGGGCAGTTGATGAATTAAATTTTTCTGACCGTATATGGAAAGATAAAAATAAATTAATCAATACTTTGCAAAATACATTCGTACAATCTTTAATAAGAGGTACACCTCAAGATAAAGTTGTAAAAGAATTTGCAAAAAAATGAATGTGTCTTTATCACAGGCTAAAAGATTAATTTCTACTGAAATGACATATTTTAATTCTATTAGCAGGCATAATACTATGGAAAAATTGGGAGTAGAAAAATATGAGATAATAATTAATTTTGCTACAGCCTGTAAAAAGTGTATTTTATATGATGGGAAAAATTTTAATAAATCTGATTATTTACCTAGTGTAACAGCACCACCATTTCACCCTAATTGTCATTGTAGAGATATTCCTTTTATTGATATGAAAAAAGGGTTAAGAGCTGTAAAAAGTAAAAATGGTAAAACATATTATATTGACGGCAATATGAAATATAATGACTGGAAGAAAGTTTTTGTCGATAAAACAATAACACTTGAAGAATGGCAAAATCAAAATAAAGATAGTATAATAAAAGAGAAGATAGTACAAGCAATTAAAGATATTGGTATTAAATGTGAAAAAGTTAATTATCCACCTAAACCAATAAATATAAATGATTTCCCTTTTGACAATACTCACGCTAATGAAGAGAGAAATCATAATGTTACAACTCATGAAGCAAAATCATTTGTAAAAAATGCTGTGATTTCTTTAACACGATTTAATAATACTTATGAAAATTATTATTCTTTAGAGGGAATCAGTTATGTTAATATTAAAGAAAAATATATTCGAACAGCCTATAAAGAAAAAGATTATGATGAACGAACTAAAAAAATTATGGAGGTGTTAAAACAATATGCAAAAAAAAATACTATGTCCAATAATAAATAAAGAAATTTTATTTGATGAATGTTTTGACTGTGCAATGGTTGCTGAAGGAGCACCAAAATGGACAGCAAAAGAAGAACTAACGAATATTAAAAATTTCGAAGAAACATGTATGAATTGTCCTAATCATTTAGATTAAACCACTTACAAAGTTGTAGGTGGTTTTTTTATGCAATAAAAAAGACCGCCATTATAGCGGTCTTAAAAATTAGATTTTCTCAATTTCAGCAGAAACAATATCAATAACATTTTGTAAAATATCGTCGGGTAATTGTTCAACTACCTTATATTTTCGAGCGTTGATATCAAGTGCTTTTATATGCTCACATAAAATGCAACCTGTTGTTTTAGTACGCTCGTCTAGCATAACGTGCAAAGGAAAAACTCTCTTCGTGTTCGTTATAGGGCAAACGATCGTTAAATTCGTGCGAGCATTATAAACTGCATTGCTTACTACTACTGCTGGACGATAGCCAGCCTGTTCATGACCTGATTGTGGGTCAAAATCAAGAAAAATAATATCTCCTTGTTTTACCATGAGAAAACTCCCCTCACCAAATTTCTTTACCTGTTGGCTTGCCCCAATCTATTTCAATAGGTTCATAAGTGCCGTCAAAATTGGCAAAGAGTTCATTGATATTTTTACGTTGTCTTTTTTCTGGAGTACGTTTAATGATGAGAGTTCCTTTATGTTCTTGAATTTCTACGCAATCATTATCATGCCAGCCTATTAAATCTAAAATATGTTTGGGAATTCGTATCCCTTGGGAATTTCCCCATTTTTGTAATTTAGCGGTTGCGGCTATCATAAAAATCACCTCTCATGTTTTATCTTAAGTATATACATAGTATATACTATAAATTATATATTGTCAATTAATTTTGGTGGCGGAAAAATTCTTCACCAAATTATATCAAAGCCGAAATTTCGGTTCAGTTTTCAGAAAATCCAAAAGCAATAAAGCTTACTGTTCGTGTAGACTGTGATACAGCTAAAATTCTTGATGAATATTGTTCAAAAAATAATATTAGTAGAGCTGATGGAGTAAGAGAAGGTATAAAAGCTTTAAAAAATAAATAAAAAAGCAACCTGCACACCGTCCAAAGTTTACAGATTGCTTATCACCAAATCCAAAAGGATTGATAAATCTATTATATCATTCTTTCGGGCATTAAGAAAGGACAATATAATATGGATAATTTAGTACAAATCTTAGATAATAAATTAGTTACTTCTAGTCGTTTAATTGCTCAAAAATTTGAGAAAGAGCATTTTAATATTTTACATTAAATAATTCGCTTGTGGAAATAGAGTTTATAAAATTTGACACATTCACAGAAAAAGAATTTGCCGATTACAGACAAAGCAAAATGAAATAAACTAGCTTTAATTTAAGCCACTTACTTTTTGTAGGTGGCTTTTCTTATACACATTTTTAAGGAGGTGATAATTATGTATAAATGGCTAAAAGAATATTTTACGGCTTTTGGCAAAGATTTTCCTTTTAGTGAGGTGAAAGATTTAAATGAATATGAAATTATTCGTATAATTCAAGATTGCGTCAAAAACAATCGAATATAAATGAACAAATTCTTGCAACTGACGGTAACGGCGGTACAAAATGGGTAAATAAACCAACTAATGGAGCAACAGGTCCTGCTGGTGCAAAAGGTGAAAAAGGCGATAAAGGAGACCCTGGTCAACAATTAGACCATATTAATAATGCTACTGGACAAACAGACGCACACACAGTTTTAAACCAATTACTTGCGGGCTTAATCGCTAAAGGCTATATGAAAGGTGCATAAAAATGACTATTGAAGAATATATTAAATCTTTAAATCTTGCAGATGAAGTAAAAGCTAAAGCAGTAGAGAATTTAAAGAAAATGATTAGCGATAATTATGTAGAAAAAACAAAATTTGATGAAGCTACTACAGCTAAAGCTAATCTCGAAACGCAGATTAAAGAGCGTGATAAACAACTTGAAACATTGAAAAAACAGCTGGAGATAAAGAAAAACTTGAAAGCACAATTAAACAATTGCAAGAAGAAAACAAAACTTCTAAAACTAAATACAAACAGGATTTAAAAAACTTACGTATTGATAGTGCAGTAAAATTAAAATTAACTAACGATGAATTGTCAATCCAAGTGCGACACTTCTTTTAAAAATAAATTAAATGGATTATCCCAATTTAAACATTTTCTTGGTCTACTATTTAATAATATTAATTTTTCTATTAAATCATCATTAGATATTTTCCCTAAATCTGTTTTCTTTGGATAATATTCTCTTAATAACCCATTTGTATTTTCGTTGCTACCTCTTTGCCATGCTGCATAAGCATCTGCAAAATATACTTTTATATTTGTTTTTTCTACTTCTTTGTAACACCCAAATTCTTTTCCTCTATCTGTCGTAAACGTTTTTAATGCTTTTTTTGGTAGTACTTTCACTAACTTTTTTATTGCTTTTAGCATTGATTCTGCTGTTCTATCTTTTATTTTTATTGCCACATAAAATCTTGTTTTTCTTTCTACAAATGTTGCTAAACAAGCTTTAGCTTTTCCTCTACTAGATACTATGGTATCTAACTCCCAATGTCCAAAAGTTTTTCTACTTTTTACATCTTTTGGTCTAGTTGTGATACTATTTCCTATTAAGAATTTACCACGTGTTTCCTTTTTTCTACGTTTTCCTTTATGTCGTAAATTCTTAAGTGAAATACCTTTTAATTTACCAATATAAATCCAGTTATAAATAGTTTTAAAGGAAAGTTTACCATTTAAAAGTGCATTAGAAATCTGTTCTGGAGACCAGTTTTCATGTAATTTTTCGGAAATAAGATTAGAAAGAACATCATTGTATTTACTAGAGTGAGAAGAATTTTTACGACGTTTAAGATAGTTATTGTGAGCAGATATAGAGACATATTCATTTTTAATTTTATTACGAGATAGTTCTCGAGCAATAGTAGAATGATGACGATGCAAAAATTTAGCAATAAAACGAGTAGAATAACCTAAAATAGAAAGAACCTCTATACGAATACGTTCAGATATGGTAAGATGATGATAGCTCATTATGAATTTTCCTTTCGTGTAGGTTTGGTATGGTAACTTTATTTTACACAAAATTCATAATGAGTTTTTTATTTTTTTAAGTGTCGCACTTCATTATACAATCCATCATTTAAACGAAAGGACTGTATTTTTTATGTTAAAAACTGTAATTTATGCCCGTTATTCTTCTCAAAAGCAGAACGAACAATCAATCGAAGGGCAAATTCATGAATGCGAACGCTTTGCGGCGGCGCATAATCTTATGATTGTTGATAAGTATATTGATAGAGCTTTGAGCGGTAGAACTTCTGACCGTCCGCAGTTTTTGCAAATGATAAAAGATAGTGCTAGTAGTCTTTTTGACGCTGTACTGGTGTATAAAACTGACCGTTTTGCCCGTAACCGTTACGATAGTGCTATTTATAAATCTAGGTTGAAGAAAAACGGCGTTAAAATCTTTTACGCTATGGAAAATATAACGGATACGCCCGAAGGTAGTTTATTAGAGGCAATGCTTGAGGGTTTTGCGGAATATTTTAGTAAAGACTTAAGCCAAAAAGTAAAGCGTGGTATTCGTGAAAACGTTCGCAAGGGCTTATATTTCGGCGGTCTGGTTCCATATGGTTATAAAATAGTAAATCAACGCTATGTAATCGATGAAACTCAAGCCCCTTTTGTACAAAAGATTTTCGAAGAATATGCCAATGGTAGACGCTCAAAAGATATTTATAACGAACTTAACAAACTACCAAATTATGCAGGTCGAAATAAAAAATGGACTAAATCTTCATTTAACGGCTTGCTAAAAAATAAAAAATATATCGGTATCTATCAGGTTGATGGAATGATAAATAATAACGCTATTCCGCCAATAGTTTCCGAAGAATTATTTTATAAAGCGCAGGCACGGGCAAAGTTAAAAATGCACACTATGCAAAAATATCGCAGTCCTGTAAATTTCATTTTAACAACAAAATTAATCTGCGGATATTGCCGCCATCTTATAACAGGTTGCAGTGGCACAAGCAAGAACGGTACTAAACATTATTATTATCATTGTCCTACACGAAAATGTGCACAGCCAAACTACCGCAAAGATGATTTAGAAGATTTAATAGTTAAAATCACTTTAAAGAATGTTTTAAACCCTGTGATGTTTCTTGATATCGCCAAACGTTGCGTGCAAATTTTAAACGCTAATGCGCAAAAAGATACGGTATTGAGTTCCCTGCAAAAACAATTGCAAGAAACAGACATATGTATAAATAATTTAGTTAAAGCTGTAGAAAATGGTCTTTTCAGCTCCACAATTCAGGGTAGATTGCAGGCATTAGAACAGGATAAATATAAAATCACTGCCGAAATAAAAAAACGAGAAAACGCAAACGCTTCCTCGAAAATCACAGTTAAACACATTCTATTTATGTTAGACTATTTTTATACTAAAATTGTCGATAAAAAATATTATGACAAAATCATAAGCAGCTTTATCAACACGGCTATACTTTTCAAAGACAAAATTATCATTGTTTATAATCTGCTAGATGCTGAAAAACTAAAAAACACTGATATAGATACCCTATACCAGTGTTCGTTTATTGACAATCATGGTGACCCACCCGGGACTCGAACCCGGAACCTGCTGATTAAGAGGTTTTATTTTTAATTTTTTTCATAATAATATGATAATATATTTTCTAAAAAGCCTATGACTATAGGCTTTTTTATTTTTTTCAAAGAATAATATAATTTCTTAAAATCTCATATTTTTATATATTGACAACAAAAATGACAACAATTATTTCTCATATATTTCTTTTATTTTTTGTATTTTTTCATCTGCAGATAATTCTAACCAATCACTAACATAATTTTCATATTTTATCAATGATAGTCTTGCGGAATATCCTAAGTCTATATAAATTTCTTGATAATGGTCATTCAATTTTATTAATATATCTACATTATTATTTTCAAAAGCATCATAATCCAAAGATAATTTTTTATTTAGTAAATATACTAAAGCTAAAAAATCTGTTTGACTATGTGATTCAAGTAAATAATCTATTAATTTGCCATTAATTTCATCAATAAATAAAAATGCTTTTTTATCTGCATTATTATCTAAAATACCAAAAGAATACTTTAATTCTCCCTCTAATAAATCATTTGATGTTTTCAAACAATATTCTAATGTTCCATCAGGATTGTTTAATAATTTAGGTCTACCTAATAACGTATCTATTGATATTTGAAAAACATTTGATATTTCTATAAGTTTTTCTATAGACGGCATAGAATTTCCTTTTACAAATTGACCTATAGCAGCCTTACTGACATTTATTTTATCTGCTAACGCCTTATTAGTTAAGTTATTGTTTTTTATCAATGAAAATAATTTATTTTTAAAAAATAATTTAAAAATGATACTCACCTCTTGATTTTAAAGTAAAGTAATGCTATACTATATATAGTAAACAAATGCTTTACTATATATAGTATTTATATACTGCTATTATAACATTTTTTTGAAAGGAAAGTAATATGTTAAAAATCGAAAAAGAACGTCGCTTAAATAAGTTCACGTATGATGAATTAGCTGAAATTTGTGGCGTTACAAAACAAGCCATTTTCGCCATTTGTAACGGCAAAAATGACCCGTCTTTTAAATTAGCTATGAAGTTGGCTAATTTCTTCAAAATTCCTGTTGAAGAGTTATTTTCAGACGTTATAATTTCAACCCCCATTGATAATGATAACTCTGATTCTAATAATAACATCTCTGAGGAATTATTGACAGCTAAGGAAGTTTCTCAAGTAATTTTCAAAAGCAAAGTTAGTTATTCACAAATTATAGCCCTAGCACATCGCGGAGAGATTCCTTTTTTGAAAATCGGAACTAAATATTTTTTTATAAAATCAAAAATATTTGATTTTATAAAAAACAATATCCAGCCAATCCGCTCAGAAGCTCATATAGCGACTAAAATACGTTGTGATATACCAACTATAGCTGGAATTTCTAAAATCGATTAGAATCGATTTTAGGACGTTTTAAATTGAATTTGAAAAATGATGAGGTTTTGAAATGAAAAAAGATATTACATTTAATTATTACAGCGTTCAAGGCTGGATGGTTAAGGATTTAAATTTAAAAGGCAATGAATTAGCTGTTTTTGCAATAATTTATGGTTTTTCGCAGGACAATGAAACATGGTTTACCGGCAGCTTAAATTATTTATGCGAATGGCTCACTTGTTCGCGACAAACTGCTATTGATTCACTAAAAAAGTTAATTAATAAGAATTTATTAATTAAAGAATCTTATTTCATTAACAATATTCGATTTGCAAAATATAAAATTAATTTATCATATATTTTAAAAATGCGAAATTTATAAAGGGTAGTCCAATTTTTTGACTACTCGTCAAAAAGTTGGACTTAATAATATATATATAATATATATTATGTAGAAACTTAATGCCTCTCTTACTCGGCTAACCACTAAAGTGGTTAACCACACCCTACGCATTAATACTAATGCCAGCAAAGCCTTATATCTTCCGGCTTTGCCCGTGTCTGCCGTTGGCAGACAAATTGGCAGACAAGTTGCCAATAATTCAATGATATCACAGTTTTTAGCGTCTGACAAATTCAAAAAAAAAGGGGGCTTGAAAATGAGTCGGTTAACAATCAGATTTTCAGAATCTGAAGACCTTAAATTGTCGCGACTAGCAGCTGAATCTGGTATGCCTAAGAGTCAGTACATTCGTAACCTTTTGAACAACACAAATTTTCAATCAAAAAATAATACAGATTCCACTAATTTAAATGAGAATATATCTCAAATAGCTGAATCTATGAATAATGTTTCTATTTTTCTAAATGATATTAATTCTCATTTAAAAAAACAAAATCAGCTGCTAAATTTGCTGGTTGATTTTAGTAAAAAATCAAATTCAAAAATTGAAATGAACTTCCAGCTGATATGCCAACTCATGATGACTAAGTTTTCATCTGAGAAAGTTTCTCAAATAATTTTTAGAATTAAGGAGCGATTAAAATGATTGATTTTAAACTTGCGATTAAACGCGTTATTGTAATTTCATTCTTTTTAGATTTAATTTATTTATTCATTGCTAGTTCAATTATAAATTATTTTTATGAAATGCCCACATTTGCAGCTCCCGGCACGTGGTGGACTTACATTAAGAGCCTCATCATCACGGGTCTTGACATCGACACTGGTTTAAGATTAAGTAAGGGACTTCACGATTTCTTTTTAATAAAAGGTCAAAATTATGACCTCGTTAAAGCTGAAAGCTTTAAGGATTACATTTTAAATTTAAAATGCGGCTTGCTATTTAAGTATTTAGTGCCATTTACGATTATAGTGTCGCCCATAACTTCAATAGCAATCGTGAGTCAACTTTTTCTGCCACTCAAAAAAGGACAATCCGGCGATTTTGTTCGCGGTTCAAAAAAGGTTGATTCTAATAAACTTGTTAAGTTGTTAAATAAAGACTGTAAATCTATTCAGCAGCCATTAACTGCTGAACCAATTCACATTCCTTTTGATTTAGAAACTCGCCACTTCTTAACCGTCGGTTCAACTGGCTCAGGTAAGTCCGCTATGCTGTGTCAGTTCATAAATTCAATGACCCAGCGACGTTCTAAAATGGTATTGTACGACCGCAAGGGTGAGCTTGTTTCTAAATTTTATTCAAAATCAGATATAATTTTCAATCCGTACGACCAGCGCTTTAGCGGTTGGAACGTGTTTAATGAATTTGACTTATATTCCGGCTTGGATTCTGTTCCTGAGGAATTAACTAATATAGCTAATTCACTGTTTACAACGCCTGCTGATAACAAGAATCGTCACTTTTTTGAAGGAGCGGCCTCAATTTTCAAGAGCGGGTGTTGCTATCTTAAAATCAAGGGGCTTACAACTAATAAGGATTTATATACCTTTTTTACTTCAGACCCAGTGTCGATTTTGAAAGCTATAAATAGCTTGCCACCTGCTTTATCTGAAGGTAAGGCGTTTCTTATGGGCGGTGGTGATGTTTCCGCAAGCTTTGTAAGCTGTCTTGTAAATCGTGTTAAAGCATTTCAGCCATTTATTGGGCATGACGGCGACTTTAAGGTTAGGGATTGGATTTCCAATGATTCTGACAAGCGTAAACTATTCTTAAGCACGGCAGGCGCTAATGATAGCTTATACCTACCTGTCTTAACGGTGATTTTAGACATAATCGGGCATGGCTTGCGTGCCAAGTCTGAAAGTAAGCAGCGTCGCATATTCTTCATTTTAGATGAATTATCTAGCCTGCCACCTCTCAGGACTTTACAAATGTTACTGCGTGAAGGTCGCTCTCGTGGTGCTTGTTGCTTTTTAACGACCCAAACCATGGCTAGCGTTGAATCTCAATACGGTCACTCAAGCACTGCGGATATCATGGGTTTGTGTAACAGCCTGTTCATTTTCAGAACCTCAGAGCCGGGTCAGTCTGACTACTTCTCTAAAGCGTTGGGGGACGCTGAATTTATTAAAATTAATAACAGCCGTGGCACGTCATCACGTGGCGTTTTAGATTCTAATTTTAATAAGTCCAAATCTGAAACTCATGTAATTCAACGGTTGTTTTTAGGCGGCGAGTTGCAGGAGTTGCCTACAGGTACGGCGGTTGTTAAAATCGGCAGTTATCCGATTTCAAAGATTAACTTTAAATTTATTGATTTTAAAGCTAAAGTGCCGGGGTTTATTGAAATTAAGCGTAAACTCGCCACCGCTGAGGAGCTTAATTCAGCTATTAAACCACCTGTTGATTCTGATTCTGATGAGCCTATAATGTTTTAATTTTTAGGGGCGACCTTCGGGTCGCTCTAAATTTAAGGAGGATATATCATGCTTAGCATTTCTAATATTGGATTAAATCAAGCAAGTTCTTACTATGAAAAAGACGATTATTACAGTCGTTCATCGAGTGACGGTGACGATTGGCAAGGAAAATTAAAAAATAATTATTCCTTTAGTGATAAATTTAATCCTGTGGAATTTAATCAAGCTTTAAAATTAATGCCAAATCCTAAAAGAGTAGGCTTTGATTTAACATTTTCAGCACCTAAATCAGTAAGTATCGCTATGGTTTTAAATGATAATTTAAAATCTGAAATTATTAACGCTCACAATAAGGCAGTTTCTGAAACTCTTAAGGAAATTGAGGACAAAGAAATTGAAACAAGGATTACTACAAATGGGGTCATTGAACGTGTGAAAACAGGTAAAATGGCTGCTGCTAGATTTAATCACTTCGTAAGCCGCAACCAAGATATGCAGCTGCATACTCATTGTGTTGTTTTAAATAGAACGGAATATAATGGTAAATCTTATGCGATTTCAAATGAGAATTTATACGATAAGCACATTATTTATGGGCAACTTTACAGGAATCGTCTTGCTAAGAATTTACAAGAATTGGGCTATAAATGCCACATGACTGATGTCGATAAGGGATTTTTTGAACTTGATGATATCAGCCAAGAATTTATTGATAACTTTTCTTCCCGACGACTTGAAATTAAAGATAAATTAAAGACGTGGGACAATTTTTCTGCAAAAGCAGCAGATAGGGCGACACAGTTGACGCGGAAAGCTAAAGAAAATAAGGATTTAAAAATCCTTGAAAAGTCTTGGCGTGAAGATTTACAAGGGGTCGGCTTAAAAAAAGCTGAAATTACTCTTGAAAAGACAATTAAGTCTGAATCCTTAAAGCGTGCCGTTGATAATTTATCTGAACATAGCTTTGCTTTTTCAGCTAAGGAGCTTGAACGGGCAACTTTAGCTGAAGGTTGTTTATCCGGCTTAAATCGTGAGGATTTTCAAAAAATGTTTCAAAAAGCATTGGATAAATCTGAAATTTTATGCTTGGGCGAAATTAAAACCGGTAATGATACCACTACTTATTATTCGACAGCTGAAAATATTGAACTTGAAAAATCTATTTTTGAAAATATAAAAAATGAATCTGTTTTAAAAGCTTTAAACGATGTTGATAAAAATTTACATTTTTTGGCTGTCAAAAATAATTGGACGTTGTCTGATGAGCAGTATCAAGCCATTTTATTCGTTGCTAAAAATACAAATCAATATAATGTAATTCAAGGTCTTGCTGGCACTGGTAAGACGTATATGCTCAATGCTACTCGTGAACTTTATGAGCAACAAGGCTATGTTGTTCGCGGTGCTAGTTTTACAGGTAAAGCAGCTGAAGGATTAGCTAATGGCGCTAAAATTAAAAGCTCAACACTTCATAGCTTTTTTAATAAGCTTGAAAAAGAAAGTGGCACTAATTTAAATTCAAATTCGACTGAAATTAAAAATACCTGGGATTTTTCAAATTTAAAACCAAGTATTAAACCTGAATTATGGGTTATTGATGAAGCTGGTCTATTAGATAACAATTTATTTTTGACTTTGCAAAAAGCTGCAAAATTAAAAAATGCAAAAGTCTTGTTGGTTGGCGATAATAAGCAGCTATTACCTGTCGGTGCTGGTAACGCTTATTCGAATCTCGTTCAAAAAAAAGCTATCAGCACTGTCTTTTTATCTGAAATTAAACGCCAAGAAAACACTGAAATTTTGCAAGCCGTTAAAGAGGCGGTTACTGGCGACGTTTCCAAAAGCCTAGATATTTTATCAAAAAACATCACTGAACTTAAGACTGCTCCAGCCCGTTTTAAAGCCATAACTAAAGAATTTTGTTCATTAAATATGTTTGAGCGCAACAAGACTATTGTTTTGACAGCTAAAAATAGTGACAGGAATAAGCTCAATGAATTGATTCGCGGTGAATTAATTAAGCGTCGGGAAATTCTCGAAGAAAATCAAGTAGATATTGAAGTTTTGGGGCGCGAATCTAAAAAAATCGTTAAAAAATTTGCGCCGCAAGATAAGATTATTTTCACTAAAAACGATTATAAACTTGGCGTGATGAACGGTCAGACCGGTACTATTTTTGCTGGAATTTCAAAAAATAAATGTTTAAAGGTGTTGCTTGAAAACGGTAAGATAATTTTAGTTGATACTAATATATATAAGCATTTAGATTATGGCTACTGTATAACCAGTTACAAGGCTCAAGGTGTAACGGCTGAAAGAGCTATCATTAATGTTGATAGCTCTCAAAAATCCTTGAATACTCGTAATTCTTATTACGTTAACATTAGTCGTGCTAAAAAGGGCGTAAGTATTTACACAGATAATCAAGCTAAAATCAAGGAGCAATTTTCGTTTTGGGCAAAAAAAATCACATCTGAGGATTTTAAAATTTCAAAAAAAGTGCCTAAAATTTCAATCCCTAAAATACCTATTCCGGTCATTGGGCAAGGCTTATCTTTAGGACTTGAGGCTGCTAATTTAAGTCTTAAACTAATTACTAAGACTACTAATTTAGCTTTGAAATCTGCAACATTTTCAGATAAAAAAAATGATAAATTAAAAAATAACAGTGGTTTTCACATCTAATACATCTAATGTAACTTATCCGGCAGCTTGAATCTTAATATAGCTAAATTTTGAAATCAAGAATACGGCTACGCCCAAGTTCTTGACTTCAAAACATAGCTATATATTGGGGATAAGAGCCGGAACGCGTTAATAATATAAGTGAGGTGCTTTTATATGCCAGTTCAAAAACGAGGCAAAAATAGTTGGCTGATAACCATTAATAATGGTAGTGATAGGTTTGGAAATCGAATAAGAATTACAAAAACTATTCATGCTAATAGCTACTCTGAGGCTGTTCGACAAGAACGAATTTTTGCAGGTAAAGTAGCTGAAAAAAATCACGTAAATCCACATAACATGACATTGAATGAGTTTTATAAATATTGGAAAGAACATTATTTGAAAATTCAAAAAAAACAAGATAAAACTATTTTCAGTTACGATGAGCAGTTTACAAGGATTAATGCTGCACTTGGTCATAAACCGATTGATAAAATCCAGCCAAAACATATTTTGATTTTCTTGGAACAATTAAAAAATTGTCCACGATTAGATAATCCCAATTTGACTTTATCTGATAATACAATTCGTAAACATTATACTTTACTTCATTTGCTTTTTAAGAAAGCTACTCAATGGCAGTTTATTTTTCAAAATCCTGCAGAAAATGTTGACCCACCTAAGTACAAATATTCTAATGATAAAGTTATTTTAAATTATGAAGAATTAGGACGTTTTTTGATTGCTTTAAATGATGAAGATATTAAACATAAATTATGGGCTTTATTATGTTTAAATTTAGGTTTAAGACGTGGAGAGGCTATTGGACTACAATGGAAAGATGTTGATTTAGAAAGGAAGTTTGTTCACATTAAAAAGACAATACAATATATTCCTAGACAGGGTTTAAAAGTTAAACCACCTAAAACTGAATCATCAAATAGAATACTTGCATTATCTAATAGTCTAATTGAGCTTTTAAGGTCTTATAAGAATATTAAAATTCAACATCAACAACGGCTGATGAATAAATGGCAGGGTGCTAAAAACATTGAAGATAACTTCATTTTTACAACCTTTTATGGTGCTATTTCCCACCCTGATAGTATGAATATTTGGCTAAGAAAATTCGTAAAAAAAAATAATTTGCCACCAATAAGCCCACATTCACTAAGACATATGACAGCTACATATCTAATTAATGCTGGTGTAGATTTAGTTACTGTCGCTGGTGTAATGGGTCATGTAAATAGTACAACGACTCAAATCGTTTACGCTCATGTTCTTCAAAAATCTCAAAATAAAACAGCTCAAATAATGGATAATATTTTAAATGAAAGTATATCAAATATTTTAGATTGACAACAATTTTGACAGCAAACAACAAAAAAAGCTTTACAGAAAATCTGCAAAGCCTTAAATTCATTGGTGACCCACCCGGGACTCGAACCCGGAACCTGCTGATTAAGAGTCAGATGCTCTACCAATTGAGCTAGTGAGTCTTTAACAACAAAAATAATTATACTGCTTTTTTTTTTATTTTGCAACACCTTTTTATTTTGTTTAAATTTTATCTGTATACTATTTAATACAATTATACAATCTAAAAATTTTATAATATATCTTTTTACATCAAAATGATAAAAATTATTATAATTTAACGTTAAAATTTTGTAAAATGATTGCTTAAAGAATAGTAAATCTATTTTTAAATATGATATAATAAAAAAATATTAAATATTATTAAATAAATATAAGGAGGAATTTTATGAGTCCTGCAGTAATAACTTTATGCGTTTTAGCTATTGCCGCATTTTTCTTCGTAACAGAACTCATTCCATTAGCTGTTACTGCCATTGGTGCTTCTATTGCTTTAGGTCTTTTAGGGGTATTAACTCCTCAACAAGTATTTTCAGGCTTATCTGATTCTACCGTAGTTTTATTTGCTGGTATGTTTGTTATTGGCGCTGCGATGTTTCAGACTGGTCTTGCTCAAAAAATCGGGGTAAAAGTAGTAAAAAATGCTGGTTCTAGCGAAAGTAGCTTAATGTTTGCATTAATGTTTATTACAATTGTTTTATCTGCAGTATCATCAAATACTGCGACTGTTGCTTGCTTAATGCCCGTTGTAATCCAGATTGCATCTGTTGCTAAAATCCCTGTATCCCCACAATTAATGGCTCTAGCTATAGCCGCAAATGTTGGCGGTACTATTACTATGATTGGTACACCTCCAAATATTTTGATGAGTGCTACACTTCAGGCTACAGGATTAGAACCTTTTGGTTTTTTTGAATTCGCTTTAATTGGTATTCCCTTATCCATTACAGGTATGGTTTACATGTTAACTATTGGGAAAAGACTTTGCCCAAGACGTTTTACTGATGCCATTAATGATGATAAAATTTCCGATGAAGTAAAAGACCCTAAAAAAATGATTATTTGCTCTGTTATTTTATTATTAGTAGTTTTCGGCATGGCTTTTGAAAAAAACATCGGTATACCTATGCAAACTACTGCTATAATTGGAGCTTTAGCTTGCGTTTTAACAGGTTGTTTATCTGAAAAACAAGCTTATTTAGGTATTGACTGGGTTACTATATTTTTATTTGCCGGAATGTTACCATTAGCTTCTGCTATGGATAAAAGTGATGCAGGTAAAATGATTGCTGATTTTGTGGTAGGTATTATGGGCGCAAACCCTTCTCCAATGATAATTGTTATTGCTATGTTTATATTATCTTGCGGTCTTACTCAATTTATGTCTAATACAGCAGCAGCTGCTTTATTAGCGCCAATCGGTATATCTATTGCCACATCTATCGGTGCTTCTCCTTATCCTGTGCTTATGGCAATTGGTATTGCTGCTTCTTGTGCGTTTACTACACCAGTTGCAACTCCACCAAATACTTTAGTTTTAGTTCCCGGAAGATTTACCTTTATGGATTATGTAAAAGTCGGAATTCCTCTTGTAATTATCTCTCTAATCGTATGTATGATTGTAATTCCTTTCTTTTGGCCATTTTTCCCATGATATAATATAATAATATAGATTTATAAAAATATAATAATAATCTATTATTTTGCTTTATGAAAGGATTGAAATTTTATGGATAGAGAACGTACACTCAGCACGATTGCCTCTTTCGATAGTGAATTATACACATATTTTCAAGATGAATTACAGCGTCAAAAATACACATTATCTTTAATGCCTGAAGAAAATTATTGCTCTCCATTATGCACATACCTTGAAGGAAGTATTTTGACTAACACTTCAACTACACATCACGATGAAGCTACTCCATCAGGATTAGAAGCTATCACCTTGAAACGTATTAATAATTTATTTGGTAGCGAACATGCTATTATTCGTTTAGAAAGCATTGCCGCCGCTTCTCGTGTAGTTTTTTATAGTTTAGCTAAAAAAGGCGATACTATTTTATCCTTAGATAATCGTAAAAGTGACCATTGTACAAGTGAAAATTTAGAATTTAACTTTGTAAAATTTAGTATTAATCCTCAAACACAATTATTAGATTTAGACGAAGTTGAACGCATTGCTAATCAATGTAAACCTAAAGTAATTATTTTCTCTCCTGTAAATTATCCACGTATTATTGATTATAAACGCTTAGCTGAAATTGCTCATAATGTAGGCGCTTTCATGTGGTTTGATATTTGTCAAAACGTTGGTTTAGTCGCTACTAAAGAGATTCCCTCACCAATTCCTTATGCCGATGTAGTTACTTTCTCTACACATGATTCCTTACGTGGTCCACAAAGCTCTGTTATCTTATGCAAAAAATCATTAGCTCAAACAATTGATAATACTGTTATTACTACAGGTCACTTTTCTTTAAAGAAAAATATTTTAGCAGGTCTTGCTATTACATTCAAAGAGGCTACATCTGAAAAATATAACCAATATATGCATCAAGTAGTACTAAACACCAAAGCATTATTAAAAGGTCTAGTAGAAAACGGTGCACCTATATTATGTAATGGTACAGATACCAATTTAGTATTAGTAAATCTTAGTAAATTAGGTATCGATTGTAAAACAGCATATACAGCCTTAACTCACGCAGGATTTATAATTAAACCCACAGTATTAACCACTGCTGATACTACTATAAATTTTGATATTTTACGTTTATCTAGCTTGATTTTAACCACTAGAGGCATCAAAGAAATCGAAATGGAACATATTGGCAAAATGATTGCTACCGTATTAAAAAATCCTCAAAACGATACTATTATTGAAGACATTCGTCATCAAGCTGTAGATATCGCTATGCAATCCCCATTATTCTCTGATGAATGGCTTGCCTCTAAAGATGTATTAAATCCAATTTATAGTGCTGAAGATATGAATATTTCCCATGAATTAGCTGCTGAAAGAAAAATCGCAGCCATCAAAAAAATGTTCAACTTCATGAAAAAATAAATTTATTTAAATTAAATGTCCCACTTTAGAGTGGGGCATTTTTATAATACCTATTAAATATGTATGTTTTTTGATTAAAATACGATTAAAAATATTGTATCTAATAGAACTAAATGATATACTATAAAAAAATTCTAAATTTAAATTAAGGAGAATTTACAATGAAAAAAATAGTATTAGTTCTTACAGTTTTAACTATGATGGTATTCTCTAACATTTGTTTAGCAGCTGACGGTGAAGCTTTAAACAAAGAGCAACAAGTTGCTGAAAATTTCATCACTAATGTAACATCTGATAAATCTTCTTTAGATAACATTTCTGCTGATTTAGACGACAATCTAAAAGCAAAATTTGATGCTACAGCTTTTGATACATTTAAAAATGACGTAAAAACAAAATTAGGTGATTTAAAAGAACATAAATTCTATTCTTTTGAACGCTATGATCAACAAGACAAAATTACTTATGCTGCTTCTTTCAAAAAAGAAGATGTTGTAGCTATGGTATTTTTATTCAACAAAGATGGTAAAATAGCTGAATTTGGCTTTATTCCTATGAAAAAAGAAGCCCCTCAAGCTAAATAATTAAACAAAATAATATAAAAGATGTACATATTAATTTTGATTGCATATCTTTTTTTATGAAAAATGCACCTAAAAAAATTCTAGGTGCATTTTTTAATATTATATTTAATTTAACTCAAACTATAATTTAGACATAAATTTTTCATTATTGATAATAAAACGTTCATGCGTACCTTTACCAATAAGTTTATGTGTATCATGAACTTCCACTGTAAATACTAGTTTTCGTCCATCAATTTGACTTAAAGTCGCAGTTGCAGTTACTGTATCATTTAATGCTGTAGGTGCAACATGTTCAATATTTAGAGCAATTCCCACTGTACCTTCACCTATCTCTAAATAATCTTTTATAGTAAGGCAACTAGCTTCTTCCATTAAAGCTACCATAGCAGGTGTAGCAAATACTGGTAAAGAACCACTTTTCATAGCTTTAGCCGTATTTTTATCGGTTACAATAGTTGTTGCTGATGCTTTTATACCAATTTTTATAGATAACATACGCTCATCTTCCTTAAATTTAATATAAAATTTCAAATTAAAGTAATGTAGTTACAGATTTAAAGATATGTTCTGTATCATTTGCTTCATTTACTTTATTATTGCCACCTAATACACAAATAGCATTTTCTTTCATACAAGCCTCTACTAAATCTGCAAGAGCGCGAATATCTTCTTGCTTTGTAGCTAAAATTTCATCACGTTGTTGTTGACGCATTTCATTAGACATATTAGCTAAATAAGCAGATGTTGCAAGCTCTCCTTTTAAAGCAGGAGTAAGTGGCATATCCATACTACTAATAGTACCAATAATATATTTTGTCATTTCACGGTCACTAACAGAGAATTTACGTAAAAAATCAGCTGTATTGTCATATACTTTTAATGTCTCAAGTAAATTTGGATCACGATATGAACCAAAATACATATTACCATCTCTACGGAATTTTACAAAAGCACCATATGCACCGCCAAGTACACGAATATTTGTCCATAAATATTCATAACGCATAATAGTTTCTAAGACTTTCATCGCCCCTGTATATTTATAACCTAAACGAATAAAGTTTGCCCCTTTAGCTACATATTGTACTTGAGAAGAAGTAATAAAACCTTCATTCTTTTTATCTACAAAAAATGGGATTTCTTGTTTAGGATATGTTTCATTAGCTAAAGAACTAATTAAAGGAGTTAATGCAGATTTTACTTTAACATAATCTACAGGAGAAACAGTAATACTAGTTAATAAATTATTACGATTGAAAATCATTGGCATAATTCTAGCAAAAGCTGTTTGCATTTTTGCAAATTCATTATCAAAATCATTTAAGAAATTCTTGATAAAGGCATAAAATCTTAAATCACCTAAATTGTCATAACGTTCTTTTGGTGTAAAATATGCCATTAATTCATCAAGCACTAATTGGTGACCAGAACGAAGAATAGACATTTCAAAATCACTACGGCACTGCATTGCTAAATCTTTTATACGGTCTTTAGCAGTAAAAGTGCTATTTGTAATAATTTCTTGTAATAAATCAACCATTTGCGGTACTTTATCCACAAGTACTTTTGCTTTAAAGACTAATTTTGGCATATAAGAATCTACATCGCCTTCTTTATCATAAGTCGCTACCGTAAAACGCATACCGCCGGTGTGAAGATTTACCGCATTAGCTAAAGCTTCATAAGAATAATTTTTCGTAGCAGTACGACCGATGAATTCTTCAAGTAGATATAGATAATTGATATCTTCATAAGTAATAGTACTTACATCAAATAACATTTTAATATAAGCGATACCATTAGTTTCGATATCGTGTTTTAAAGCAACAGTAGAATTAATTTCATCTTTAGTATAAATTAATTTATCGCAGTTTTTATTAATATCGGCAATTTTTAATAAAGGAATTTTTTCAAGATTTTCAGGAGTATCGATAGAACGTTGACGTTCTTTTAATTTTTTAGTATCAGCAATGATTTGTAATATTTCATCTTGAGTCATTGCAGCTTTTTCTTTTGCTAATTTTTCTACTAAAAGTTGTTCACGTTCAGCTACAATATCAGCATTTGGCTCTAAAATCAATAAATGACTATGATTATTTTCCAATAAATATTGCTGAATTAAAGCTTCAAATTTATGTGCTTTTGCCCAATCTTTGATAGTAGAAAGTAAATCTTCATAATATAAATACATAGTAGGGTCACCGTCATAAAGCCAGCTATTCATAATGTTTATATTATAAATTAATCCTTTTGGATATTGACCAAAATCAGCTTCACGAAGTTTAAATTCCATGCTATTAATAGAGGCTTGTAAAAGTTCATCATCAATACCATTTTTCACGATATCTTGTAATGTATTAGTAACAACTTCAACGAATTTGTCAGCTTTTTCTTTTTCTGAGCCATTGACAATAATGCTAAACATAGGCTGTAAAATACCATTATCAAAAGAAGAAATTACATCACTACCAAGACCTGCTTTAATTAAAGCATTTCGAAGTGGTGCTGCTTCACTTTTTAAAAGAGCATGTTCTAAAATAGTGAAGGCAAGCATAAGTTCTTTATCTAAAGAATTCGCAATAGAATAATTTAAGCTTAAAAATGTTTTATTTTCTTTACTTTCACCAGGAGCAATCGGATAACAATCTTCAATTACTTTACGTTTGGCAAATGGTGGCTGAATATCAATATGAGAATCAATATCTATTTTATTAAATGCAGATAAATATTCTGTATCTAAAAATTCTAAAGTAGACATCATATCCATATCACCATAAAGATAAATATAACTATTCGCAGGGTGATAATAACGACTATGGAAATCGATAAACATTTCTTGTGTTAAATTTGGAATAGCTACAGGGTCACCGCCAGATTCATACTGATAAGTAGTATCTGGATAAAGATTATTTAAAATTTTACGTTCAAGAAGACCATCTGGAGAAGAAAGTGCCCCCTTCATTTCATTATAAACAACACCACTATAAGTTAATGCATCTTCAGGCTTTTCGATTTCATAATGCCAGCCTTCTTGCATTAAGATTTCAGGAGTAGTACGCATATTAGGATAAAATACTGCATCAAGATATACGTCCATAAGATTGCGGAAATCTTTTGCATTTCTACTAGCAATAGGATACATAGTTTTATCAGGAAAAGTCATCGCATTTAAAAATGTATTTAAAGAACCCTTAACTAATTCTACAAAAGGTTCTTTTGTTGGGAATTTTCTTGAACCGCATAAAGTAGAATGTTCTACAATATGAGCAACACCAGTATCATCGGTAGGTGTTGTTCGGAAAGTAATCGAAAATACTTTGTTATCATCATTATTTGCAATGAAGAACAATTTTGCACCGCTTTGTACATGATAAAATTCATAAGCAGTAGAAGAAATTTCTGGTATATATGAGGTTTTAGTTAATTCAAAACCATGGTAAATTTTATTTTTTTGTAATTCCAAGGCAATATCTCCTTTTTATTATTAATATCTATATAGTATGATATATATATTATACCGTTAAAACAAAATTCCAGCAATAAAACCCATTTTTTCTTTAAATAGAAAAATCAATATATTTTTTTGAATATTTTAGATTTTAACACTTGTAAATAATATTTTTGGTTAAGTCTTGTCTGATTATGAGTGTTGCTATATAATTATTAATTACCGAGTCAATTAAATTATTGTTGTTAAACATAAATCTTAAACTCAAGGAAGTGATATCTTATGTTTACTGGTTATATCGGTACTTATAATACTGAAACTACTAAAGGTATTTACAGTTTTTCATTTGATGAACAAACAGGTACAATTTCTAATGTAGTTCCATTTTTTAGTGCTGATGATGCTAAATGTGTTGATAATTACGAACATAATTTAATTATTACTACTAAAAAACAAGGAAAATGTGGTATTGCCTTAATAGACATTGCTACAAAATCATTAATAGATGAAATTCTATTAGAAGACAATTCACCTTGTTTTGTAAAATATAATAACGGCTTTATCTATACTGCCAATTATCATGATGGTGTAGTCATGGTATACAAAGTAGTCAATAATAAGCTAACATTAGTGAAAAAAATTGAAAATTGTCCTAAAGCTGGTTGCCATCAAGTTGTCTTATATCAAAACTATTTGATAGTTCCATGCTTATTACTCGATGAAGTACGTATTTTTGATACTACTAAAGATTTTGCCTTAGTTAAAACTTTAGATTTTCCACAAGGGACAGGTCCTAGACATGGTATTTTTAACCAAGATAAATCTCATTTTTATTTAGTCAGTGAATTAAGCAGTGAATTTTTCGATTTTGAAGTAGGCGATAATTTAGAATTTAATTTAAAAACTAAATTACATTTACTTCCTGAAGAAAAATTACCTGGCAGTACTACAGCTGCTATTCGTATAACTAAAGATAATAAATTTATCTATGTCTCTACACGTGGTGCTGATGTAATTACTGTTATTAATATTGAAAATACACCAACTATTATTCAACAAGTCTCAGCATATGGTTCACATCCTAGAGATTTTCTACTTAGCGATGATGAAAACTATCTCTTAGTCGTAAATCGTGATAGCGATGATTTAAGTAGTGTTCTCCGTGATAAACAAACTGGAAAATTATTAAATTCAATAAACACAGAAAAAATTCCTCATGGTGTAGGTATAATTCTGGTTTAATCTATTATTTATTTTTTTATTTATTTTTTACTTATTATCTATTATCTATTTTTATTTTTTATGAAAGAGAGCGTTGATATGACTTCAAATAAAGCATTTACAATTTTTGGTGGTACTGGTGACTTAACTTTTAGAAAGCTCATGCCTGCACAATATAATATGACTGCTGCTAATGCTGTAGAAGCTGATTCTAGAATTATTATTATTGGTAGACGTGATTATACTACTGAACAATATTGTGAGCTTGTTCGTGATTGGGTAAAACAATTTGCTCGTTTACCATATGAAGAAAAAACATTTTCTCGTTTTATTAAACGTATATCTTATTTCAAAATGGATATTTCCAAATTAGAAGAATATAATCGTTTAAGCGAATATTATGTAGCAGAAAATATTACTGACCATATTTTTTATTTTGCTGTTGCTCCTAAATTCTTTGGTGTTATTGCTACTGGATTAAAAGCAGTAACAAACGCTTCTAATGGTAAAGTTATTTTAGAAAAACCATTTGGTGAAAATTTAGAAGCTGCTAAAGAACTTAATAAACAACTAGAAGCCTTTTTCTCTATTGATAATATTTATCGTATCGATCATTATTTAGGTAAAGAAATGGTACGTAATATTCAAACAATTCGCTTTACAAATCCTATTTTCTCTAATTTATGGAATTCACAATATATCGAATCTGTACAGATTTCCGCTTTTGAAGATTTAGGCATTGGTTCTCGTGGTGGTTATTATGATACTAGCGGAGCTTTAAAAGATATGGTACAAAATCATTTATTCCAAATCTTATCTATCGTTGCTATGGAATGGCCTGAACAATTTTCTACTGAAGCAATGCATGATGCTCAATTACGTGTACTTCGCGCTTTACGTCCTGTAGAAGATGTACGTGATAGTTTAGTTCTTGGTCAATATAAAGGATATCGTCAAGAAAAATCTATTCCTACTGATTCTAATACAGAAACTTATGCTGCTCTTCGTTTATTTATTGATAATGAACGTTGGTGGAATACTCCATTTTATATTCGCACAGGCAAAAAACTTCGTTGCCGTGAAATGCAAATCGCTATTGTTTTCCGCCAAACATTTATTTCTGCAGCTCGTAATATTTTAATCATTAAAATTCAACCAAATGAAGGTGTTCATCTTCAATTTAATGTAAAAACTCCAGGAGACACAGAAGAAATTACACAAGCAAAAATGGACTTTAGTCAAAGTAGTTCATTCTCTAGCAGAATAAATACTCCTGAAGCATATGAACGCTTAATTACAGCTTGTATCCGTGGAGAACGTTCTTGGTTCTCTCAATGGGATCAAATCGAAACTAGTTGGGAATATATTGAACGATTAAAAGACCTTTATCGTTGGGATAAACTTCCTGTATTCACTTATGAACAAGGTTCTAATGGCCCTATTGAAGCAGATAACCTATTAAAACGTTTTGGTCATGAATGGATATTTTAATAAATAATTAATTATATAAATTACATGAAGTACATGAGTATTTGCTTATGTACTTCATTTTTTTTTAATATTAGTTTATAATTATTGTATATAATAAGACAGAAGGGTGAATTTATATGCAATCAAAAACATTAAGAACGGCATGGGTTATCTTTTATGAATTTAGAGAAGTTATTTATGCATATCTCATATATAAAAGCTTAATCAATGTCCCTGAAACTAAAGTTACTATACCAGTTGGTGATGAATATATGAATATATATTTAAGCTTAATTTTAAGTTTAGTACCACTTTGTATTCATATTTTAATTAGTTTTTACTGTACAATAAAGGGCGTACATAAAGTAAAAGATAATGTGAAATTATATCTAAAAAAATATGCCATAATTACTAATCTTATTTATTGGCCAAGTGTATTATATTTACTATATTTAAATTTTGTAACACCTGTACTTGTAAACGGC
>Garnier_p2__coassemble_1377_pt1 | contig 24116 bp, 19 predicted proteins | sample Garnier_p2__metabat2_low_PE_022 | metagenome-assembled genome bin Garnier_p2
TATCAAATATATATAATATTACAAAAAAGAAGATACCATTATATTATTAATGGTATCTTCTAATTAATTTTATTAAAAGCTTACTAATAATTATTCTGCGTCAGCAGCTTCAAGTTTATCCATTAATTCTTCATAAGCTTGTTGTGCAATTTCAAATTCTTCTTCTGTAGGTTCGATATATTCAACTTCACCATTTTCATCTTTAACGATTTTAGCTAAAATAACATCTACTTCTTCTTCACAGCAACATTCATCATCATGATGTTCATGTTCTTCACCACATGCACATTCATCACCATCAATGCTAACTAAGATAGCATATTCGTCATCACCTGCTGGAAATACCATTTCTTCTACATAGTTGTATTCATTACCTTCTTCATCAGTAATAACAACTACTGTTCCTTCGTTATCATCTTCAACAACGGAATTGTTTTTTAATTCTTCCATCAGTATAATCCTCCTAAGATTTATTCTAACTTAATCATATCATATTTCTTTGTTCTTGCCAAAACTTTTTACATAAAAACCTAGTGAAATATTTGTGAAGTTGATTTCTTCTTAGCTTATACCAAAATCCTTAAATAAACGTTTGACATAACGCCAACCCTTTTGAATTGTGCTAACTGCCGATGGCATAAGTTCTGGATTTTTAACCACAAGATTAATAATTCTACGACGCAATTGACGATAATCTGCATCGATATCGACGAAGAAATCTTCCATATCTTTTTGTACCGCCACTTGTGGAATATCTGCAGATTTAATTTCACAACTATCTTTATGAATAATGGCTCTATCTGCATAAAATGGAATATACGCATTCCAACCAAATTTTTCTTCAACTAAATCTTTAATTTGTTTTGACGCTGTAGCTTCACCATGAACTACAAATACCTGTTTTGCATTATACATAGTCAAATGTTGCATCCATTCTTCTATTTGACTACAATCTGCATGAGCAGAAAAACCGTCCATATTCACGATTCTAGCTTTTACACTAATTTCTTCGCCGAGGACTTTTACTTTTTTAGCCCCTTCTAATAATCTTCTCCCCAAACAGCCTTCTGCTTGATAACCTACAAATAAAATTGTAGATTCAGGACGCCATAAGTTATGTTTTAAATGATGAAGTACACGACCAGCATCCGCCATACCACTAGCTGATAAAATAATGCGTGAACCTTCCTCTGTATTCAAAGCTTTTGATTCAGCTGCACTTTCGCAAAGGCGAAGTTGAGGCATTTGTGGCAATTTACCATGTTCACGGATATATTCACTAGCTTCTTCATCAAAATATTTCGTATTTTTAGCAAAAATACGTGTTGCTTCAACCGCCAATGGACTATCTACCACAATAGGCGTATCATCTATTTTTCCAGCTTTCCATAATTTATAGAAATAATACAACATTGTTTGTGTTCGACCTACTGCAAAAGAAGGAATAATTAAATTACCACCTCTATCCATTGTATCATTAATAATTTCAGCAAGCGGAGTTTCTTTATCATAAATCTGATGTTTTCTATCACCATAAGTAGATTCTACTATCAAATAATCAGCATCTTTAATATAAGTAGGGTCTTTAATAATTGGTTGGTCAGGTTGACCTAAATCACCAGTAAATACTAATTTAATTTCTTCACCATTTTCAGTAACATATAATTCTATAATCGAAGACCCCATAATATGACCAGCATCACGATAAATCGCACGCATGCCATTTACAGGAGAGATTTCTTGATTATAATCAATACCTACAAAATGTTTTAATGCAGCAGCTGCATCATCCAAAGTGTATAATGGTGCAATCGGAGTTCTACCCATACGTAACCCTTTGCGATTAAAAATCTGTGCATCAGATTCTTGGATATGCGCACTATCTGGCAACATAATATTTACTAAATCACAAGTCGCTTTTGTAGCATATACATTACCTTTAAAACCTTGTTTACACAATTTTGGAATAAGACCGCAATGGTCAATGTGTGCATGAGTAAGCAATACACAATCTATATCTGCAGGAGAAAATCTAAAATCATTATAGTTTAACTCACGCAATTGTCTTGAACCTTGAAACATACCACAATCAATCAATATCTTATGGTCATTTGTTTCTAATAAATAACAAGAACCTGTTACTGTATGTGCAGCACCTAAAAATTGTAAATTCATAAAAAACCCTCCTTATTAAAGAGTTTAACTATTAAATTCAAATATTATTTATATTATATATATTCTAACAAAAAAAATATTATCCTGCTTTTATCAAAAAAAATAGTTTCTAAAATATATGAAAAAATTTATATTTTCCTTCCTTAATAAAACTTATTGTATCTTTTTAATGCAAGAAAAAAGACCTTTGATATAACAAAGGCCTTTTTTCTTGTTTTGTTTTTATTGCTATTTATATAATTAGGCACTATATGATGCACTAGTAATATCTACTGATGAAATCACTTTTTTGATGTAATTATCAGTGAAACGTACTTCAATTGTGCGAGATAATTCTTCAATATTTGTAATCTTTCTTCCATAATAATTTACAATATTTTTCATATCATCAGTTAAAGTTATTTTTCTACCCTGAGCATTATATGCCATGATTTGTGTATTTGTTATCTCTACAACAAAATCTACACCAATACCAAAATCATTATCACAAATAATACTCCATTCTTTAGCTGTAAATTCTCTATCTAAAATATTTTTATTATAAACTAAGTATGTTTTATCTTGATATTTATATTTAGTCATTATCATTGGCATAATAGTCACTCCCTAAGTCAAAAATAATCTATATAATTCATGTAAATTAGTATCAATCGAATTGGATTGTTTTTATTATATACTAAGCAAAAATTAAATAATATATTATAAATGCGTAAAACTATGCAAAAAATGCTATTTCGCATAAATTACTTTTAGTTTATTAATTCACATTATTAATAAAAACTTTGCGAAAAATTTCAAATTACAGTAATATATTTATTATGAAAAGAGGTTTTTTATTATGGAATATGAAAAGCAAGGTTATTTAACAACTTATTTTAAAATATTTCACTTGAACGATATTCCCAAAACAAAAGTACATGCACATTATCACGAATTTGATAAAATTATTTTATTTTTAAGTGGCAATGTTAAATATAATATCGAAGGTCAAACCTATCAATTATTTCCCTATGATATAATTTTCGTTCCACACAATAGTATTCATTATCCTACCATCAAAGATAAGGATATCTATGAACGCATTATTATTTATATCAATCCTTATTTTTTAACTGAAAAAAGCTATCATGATGGCAACTTATCATATTGTTTTAATTATGCTAAAGAACATAATTCTTATGTTATGAATTTAAATAACATTGAAGAAAATGATATTTTTCAACGTTTACAAGCATTAGAAAGTACCTCCAATGCTACAGGCTTTGCTCAAAGTTTATATACTAATCTCAAATTTTTAGAATTTATGATTTTCACCAATCGTGCCATTCTCAATAACAATAATATCAATACTGACCACAATGTATCTTATGACGAAAATATTTTGTCTATAATCAACTATATTAATCAAAATTTATTTACCAATCTTAATATCGACCATTTAGCCAATCAATTTTTCTTGAGTAAATATTATTTAATGCGAAAATTCAAGGCTGAAACAGGTTACAGTATTCATCAATATATCTTAAATAAACGCTTAATGGTAGCCAAAAGCAGAATAAAATCTAATGAAAATTTAACACAAATTTGTTTTGATTGTGGTTTTAAGGATTATTCTACTTTTTCACGAGCATTTAAACAAATATTCAAGCAAACTCCACGTGAATTTAAAAAATCCCTAGTCTCACCATTAACCATAGAAAAAAACATAGTTAACGAGGTGACTCAACATGAATAATACTATTATTTTGCCTCAACTTGACGCAAAATTTAATTATACTTTACCTACTAATGAAATTGTACTTGTTAGTGGTGGCAATGCTCCCACTGTAGATTGGCTCACAGATGTCAGTCAAAACCGTATTATATGGTGTGCTGACCATGGTATTGATATTTGCAAACAAGCCAATATAAAACCCACTTATTTAGTCGGTGATGGCGATAGTGCCAATCCTGATAATTGGCAATGGGCTATACAAGAAAAAGTGAACATTACCAAAGTTCCCGCCAAAAAAGATGTTACCGATACACAATTAGCTTTACAACTAATCCAATCCAATTATAATAATTCTACTATTATTTTCACTGGAGCTTGGGGCGGACGTTTTGACCATGCCTTTAGCAGTATTTTTAGTTTTAAAGGTATGTTTCAAAAAAATTTTTGCGGTTGTATTGCCGACCAAAAAGAAGTAATGTTCATTCTTAAAGATAATGATGCCTTAACACTTACTTTAAAAAAACAACCCAAAGCTATCTCTTTATTACCATTATCAGGTACTTGTAGCGGAGTAAGTATCGACGGCGTTTATTGGCCACTAGACCAAGTAATGCTCAATAATAATTTACCCTATGCTGTAAGTAATGAAGTAAGTAGTCAAGAAAATACTATTTGGATTTCACAAAAACAAGGCATACTCGGCGTATATCTTTATTGGGAATAATTTAATAATTAACAATCGGTAACTATATTTTTTTTAGGAGATTAAGCTTATGTGTGATAGTTTAACTTATGATATTTAGCTCCTTTATAAAACACCATAAATTTCATTATATCAAAAAAATCAATCCAAAAGATTGCCTTTTATTCTATAAAACTCATATATTTATCATTTAACATATTCACTCTTTAAACATATTTATTAAAGAATTTGATACAAATATTACTAAAAAAGCACTATCTTTGCTTTATTTATTCAAAGATAGTGCTTTTATTTTTAAAATTTAAATTTCGCATCAAGTTTTGGAATAATATTACCGTCATCAAGAGGTTTATATTCAAAATCTGTGCTTTCAATAATATTCTTCAAAAAATCATGAACTTCTGCTCTTTCATTGATTAACTGTTGTAAATTCATAATCAATGACAAATCTACACCTTGATTTAATAAATAATCAGACACTGCCCTTTGGAAAATATTAATTTCCATATCAATACCTGATTTACGTAATTGTGCAAATTTCTGTGCTACTTCAGTAGTGGCCAACTCTTCCAATTCTTGTTGATAAAAATAATTTGTAACACTCATTGCTACACTACCCACTAAATGACCTAAAACAGGAATATTTTCTTCCGACCATAAAGCAAAATTTGACGCTGTTTCAAAATAATTTTTATACTTTTCAATAACAGGTCGTGTAGACTCCAAATAATCAACTAATTCTTGTCTATGTCCAGAGTCTTTCAATAAATCTAGTAAATCATCCCTTATTGCAGCATTTTCAGGATTTATAAACCCTGTAGCCGTACTAATAATCATATTACTGGTATCAGTAGGAGCTGCTTTCGTCTGAGTAGGCACTAAACACAAACAACATATTAAAAGTACTAATAATGATAGTTTTTTTAATATAAACATAAAACACTCAAAGCCTCCTAAAGAGAAATATTTACTTTGATTCAAGTGTACTTAAAAAATCCATTTTTGTCTAGTATATCTAAAAATTTTATCAACATTATTCTTTACTTTACTTTTTTTATTAACTCTAGCATAATAAAATTAACTCAATACAAAGATTATAAGTGAGATGATAATATGCAAATTCCCAAATTAAATACACTTCAATTAGAAAATAAAATTCCTTTTAAAGTAGAAGCACCATTTGAACCTACAGGCGACCAACCACAAGCTATCAATGAACTTGCCCAAGGAATAGAAAATGGTCAAACCGCTCAAGTGCTACTTGGCGCTACAGGTACAGGCAAAACCTTCACCATAGCCAAATTAATCGAAAAAGTACAAAAACCTACATTAGTTATAGCACACAATAAAACACTAGCCGCCCAACTAGCTAGTGAATTTAAAGAATTTTTCCCAAAAAATGCCGTAGAATATTTTGTAAGTTATTATGATTATTACCAACCAGAAGCGTATATAGCTCAAACAGATACTTATATTGAAAAAGATGCTTCCATTAATGATGAAATTGACAAATTACGTCACTCTGCTACCTGTTCACTCTTTGAACGCCGAGATGTCATCATCGTTGCCAGCGTATCTTGTATCTATGGTTTAGGCTCTCCAGAAGACTACTATGATTTAGTTTTATCTGTACGCGAAGGACAAGAATATCCTCGTGACGACATTTTACGTAAATTAGTATCTATTCAATATGAACGCAATGATATTAATTTTGACCGCGGTAAATTCCGTGTACGTGGTGATGTCATTGAAATATTTCCTGCAGGCTACACAGATAGAGCCATTCGCATTGAACTTTTTGGTGATGAAATCGATCGCATTTTAGAGATAGATACTATAACTGGTGAAATTTATGGTGAAAGAAAACATGTTTTAATCTATCCAGCCTCTCATTATGTTACTTCTAAAGAACATCTAAAACAAGCTATAAACTCTATTCAAAAAGAACTCCAAGAGCAATTAAAAATCCTACGTAATGATAATAAATTACTCGAAGCCCAACGCCTACAGCAACGCACTAATTATGATTTAGAAACAATGGAAGAAATGGGCTATTGCTCAGGTATCGAAAATTATTCTCGTCATTTAACTGGTCGAAAACCTGGTGAAGCACCTTACACTTTATTAGACTATTTCCCCGATGATTTTTTAATCGTAATCGACGAATCTCACGTTACTATGCCCCAAATAAAAGCCATGTATGCTGGCGACCGTTCACGAAAAGAATCTCTTGTAAATAATGGATTTCGTCTACCTTCAGCATTTGACAACCGTCCTTTACGCTTTGAAGAATTTGTAAAACATATTAATCAAATAGTTTATGTATCAGCTACACCAGCCCCTTATGAATTATCCCAAGCTAATCAAATAGTAGAACAAATTATTCGTCCAACAGGTCTATTAGACCCTGAAATCGAAATTCGCCCACTAGAAGGTCAAATGGACGATTTGCTCGGAGAAATAAAAATACGTATCCACAAACAAGAACGTGTACTCATTACTACTCTAACTAAAAAAATGGCAGAAAATCTTACTGATTATCTCAAAGAAATGGGTATCAACGTTCGTTATTTACATTCAGATATCGCTACTATTGAACGTGCCGAAATCATTCGTGATTTACGTCTAGGTAAATTCGATGTACTCATCGGTATTAATTTACTTCGTGAAGGACTAGATATGCCAGAAGTATCTTTAGTTGCAATCTTAGATGCTGACAAAGAAGGATTTTTACGTTCTGAAACCTCATTAATCCAAACTATAGGACGTGCTGCTCGTAATGCTCATGGTAAAGTAATCATGTATGCTGACCGTATCACCGACTCTATGCAAAAAGCCATTGACGAAACTATGCGTCGTCGAGAAATCCAAGCTAAATATAATCAAGAACATCATATTATTCCTAAAACTATCCAAAAGAAAATAAAAAATCTTATTGAAACCACTATGGTTTCTGAAAATAAAGCTGAATATAACGTAGAAACTACTAAGAAAAAAACTAAATTAACAGCCAAAGAAAAGAAAAAATTAATACTTTCCCTTACTAAAGAAATGCAAGAAGCCTCTCGCAACTTAGAATTTGAAAAAGCTGCTCAACTTCGCGATATTATCTTTGAATTAAATGGTAATTAATAAAATCAGACAAAATACAAAACAAAAAAGCCTTAGAGAATAAATCCTCTAAGGCTTTTATATATCTAATTAATATTATTAACTAAACTATTGAATTAGATAGTATGAACGCGGATTGTGCTTGTGTTACCTTCACCGAATTTCATACCAGAAGTGATGATAGTTTTGTCACCCTGTTTTACAATGCCCTGACGAACAGCTGCAGCTGTAGCTGTTGCGATCATTTCATCAACATCATCCCATGCTTTACCTTCAACAGGAACAACGCCCCAACGAAGATTTAAATGACGAGCAACACGTTCGTTTGGAGTGTAAGCAATGATGGAAGCTTTTGGACGATATTTGGAAACTACTTTAGAAGTGTAACCACTTTCAGTTGGTGTAATGATAGCTTGAGCGCTAAGTTCATAAGCCATCTGTACAGTAGCATGAGCGATAACGTCAGTAGTAGTTACGTTGTGATGAGTAAATCCTTTGGATACAAAGATTTCTTTATATTCAAGAGCTTTTTCAACACGTTTAGCAATGATGTTCATTGTAGAAACAGCTTCTAATGGATAATCACCGTTTGCGGATTCACCAGAAAGCATGATAGCGTCAGCACCATCAAAGATAGCGTTAGCAACGTCAGAAGCTTCTGCACGAGTTGGACGTGGGTTAGAAGTCATAGTTTCAAGCATCTGAGTAGCAACGATTACTGGTTTACCAAGTTTGTTACATTTTTTGATGATATCTTTCTGGATAAGTGGAACTTCTTCAGCTGGCATTTCAACACCAAGGTCACCACGAGCAACCATGATAGCATCGGAAGCAGCAATGATAGCATCAATATTTTTAACAGCTTCTACGCATTCGATTTTGGAAATAATTTCCATATGACCGCCATGTTCTTTAATAAGAGCACGGATAGCTTCTACGTCTTCAGCACGTTGAATGAAGGAAGCAGCTACGAAATCCATGTCATGTTCGATACCGAAAATGATATCGTTTCTATCTTGTTCAGAAATAGCTGGAAGACCAAGAGATACACCAGGAGCGGCAGCACGTTTACGAGTGCTCATAGGACCATCGTTTAAGATTGTGCAAACGATATCTTTGCCTACGATTTCGTCAACATGAAGACCAACGAGACCATCAGAAAGTAATAAAATATTACCAGGTTTTACTTCTGTGTAAAGTTTTTTATGGTTGATGGAAACGTGAGTTTCGTCACCTGGAACATCATCATTAGTTAAAGTGAATTTATTACCTTTTTTAAGGTATACTTTACCTTCAGCAAAATCGCCAAGACGCATTTCAGGTCCTTTTGTATCAAGCATTAAAGATACAGTTTTACCCATTTTTTTGGAAACTTCTTTAACTTTGTTGATACGTTCTTCATGTTCAGCATAATCACCATGAGAGAAGTTGAAACGAGCAACGTTCATACCGTTTTCAATAACGTTTTCGAGAAGTTCAGTACCTTTGTCGTAGTTAGGACCCATTGTGCAAACGATTTTTGTTTTCTTTAACATTTTAAAAATCCCCACCTAATTAAAATTTAATAAAATAAATTATTATTATTTACTCATTGCTTCTTGTATAGCAACAGCTACAGCTACGCTAGCGCCTACCATAGGGTTATTACCCATACCGATAAGACCCATCATTTCAACGTGAGCAGGAACTGAAGAAGAACCAGCAAACTGAGCATCAGAGTGCATACGACCCATAGTATCTGTCATACCATAAGAAGCAGGACCTGCTGCCATGTTATCTGGATGTAATGTTCTACCAGTACCACCGCCAGAAGCAACAGAGAAATATTTTTTACCCTTTTCGATACATTCTTTTTTGTAGCAACCAGCTACTGGATGTTGGAAACGAGTAGGGTTTGTAGAGTTACCAGTGATAGAGATGTCAACATCTTCTTTGTGCATGATAGCAACACCTTCTTGAACGCTGTCAGCGCCATAGCATTTGATTGCAGCGCGTTCGCCTTCAGAATAAGATGTTTCATTTACCACGTTTACTTCACCTGTAGCATAATCATATTGAGTCTGTACATAAGTGAAGCCATTAATACGGGAAATAATTTGAGCAGCATCTTTACCAAGACCATTTAAGATAACTTTTAAAGGAGTAGTTCTTACTTTGTTTGCAGTTCTAGCAATACCAATTGCACCTTCTGCAGCGGCAAAAGATTCATGACCTGCAAGGAAAGCAAAACATTTTGCATCTTCACTTAAAAGCATGGATGCAAGGTTACCATGACCTAAACCAACTTTTCTGTTTTCAGCAACAGAACCAGGGATACAGAAAGACTGTAAACCTTCACCAATAATTTTAGCAGCTTCTACAGCTTTTGTAGTGCCTTTTTTAATAGCCATAGCTGCACCTACAGTGTAAGCCCAGCAAGCATTTTCAAAACAAATTGGCTGAATGCCTTTAACGATAGCAGCTACATCTATGCCTTTATCATCACAGATTTTTTTAGCTTCTTCTAAAGAAGAGATGCCATAGCTGTCTAAAGCTTTGTTAATTTTGTCAATACGACGTTCGTAACTTTCAAACAATGCCATTTATTTTCATTCCTTCCTATTTTCTTGTATTATTCTTTACGAGGATCTACGTATCTTGCAGCTTCAGTAAAGCGACCATAGTTGCCTTTTGCTTTTTCTAAAGCTTCTTGTGCAGGAATACCTTTTTTAGTAATCATTTCCATCATTTTGCCGAGATGAACGAATTCATAACCGATAATACGATCTTCTTTGTCAAGAGCAATTCTTGTTACATAACCTTCAGCAAGTTCAAGATAACGAGAACCTTTTTCAAGAGTACCATACATAGTACCAACCTGACTTCTTAAACCTTTACCAAGGTCTTCAAGGCCAGCACCGATAGGAAGACCACCTTCGGAGAATGCAGTCTGAGTTCTACCGTATACAATCTGGAGGAATAATTCTCTCATAGCAGTATTGATAGCATCACAAACAAGGTCAGTGTTTAATGCTTCAAGAATAGTTTTACCAGGAAGAATTTCAGAAGCCATAGCTGCGGAATGAGTCATACCAGAGCAACCAATAGTTTCTACTAATGCTTCTTGAATAATACCATCTTTAACATTAAGAGTTAATTTACATGCACCTTGTTGAGGAGCACACCAGCCAACACCATGAGTTAAACCGCTGATATCTTTAATTTCTTTAGCCTGTACCCATTTACCTTCTTCAGGAATTGGAGCTGGGCCATGTTTTTCAATGCCTTTTGCCACACATGTCATGTTAGACACTTCTTGTGAATAGATCATCTTTGTTTCCTCTCCTTAATATATACATTTTATACACGATATACATTATAGCATTATATTATACTATTATTCAAGTTTATGAAATCAAAACTTAAAATAATAATTAATTCTCACAATTCAATAATATAATCCTATGAGTATTAATCAATCAAAGCTTTTCCAGACATTTCTGCTGGAACTTCAAGACCTGCAAGTTTTAGTAATGTTGGAGCAATATCACATAAAGCACCGTCTTTTACTTCTTTTACAGTATCTGAAACAACAATGAATGGTACTGGATTTGTAGTATGAGCAGTAAATGCTTCTTTTGTATCTTCATCTAACATTTTTTCAGCATTACCATGGTCAGCAGTAATACATACGCTACCACCAACTTGTTTAATTGCATCTACAAATCGACCAACACAAGTATCAACAGTTTCTACAGCTTTTACAGCTGCTTCCATAACACCTGTATGACCAACCATATCACCATTAGCATAATTTAAAATAATGAAATCATATTTTTTAGATAAAATAGCTTCTACCACTTTATCAGTGACTTCATTTGCACTCATTTCAGGTTGTAAATCGTAAGTAGCAACTTTTGGTGAAGGTACTAAAATACGGTCTTCACCTTTATAAGGCTGTTCTACGCCACCATTAAAGAAGAAAGTTACATGAGCATATTTTTCAGTTTCTGCAATACGAAGTTGAGTATAACCTAGTTTGCTTACATATTCGCCTAAAGTGTTTGTTAAAGCTTCAGGTTTATAAGCAATTTCTACATTCATACCTTTTTCGTATTGAGTCATAGTTGCAAATGGAACTTTTAAATCTTCATTGCGACTAAATCCGTCAAAAGTAGTATCTACAAAAGCATGAGTAAGTTCACGTGCTCTATCTGGACGGAAGTTGAAGAAAATTGCACCATCATTACTTGTCATACCAGTATAGTCACCAACAACAACTGGAACAACAAATTCATCAGTAGTATCTTCTTCATAAGAATTTTTAATTGCAATTGCACTAGATGCTTGTTTTACACCTTTACCTAAAGCAATAGCTTCATATGCTTTTTGTACGCGATCCCAACGTTTGTCACGGTCCATAGCATAATAACGTCCAGAAATAGTAGCAATTTTACCAACGCCGATTTCTGTTAATTTTGCTTCAAGTTCTTCCAAATATTCAGCTGCACTAGATGGTGGTACATCACGTCCATCAAGGAAAGCATGCACGAAAACATTTTCAACACCTTCTTGTTTTGCAAGCTGTAAAAGTGCATATAAATGACTATTATGACTATGTACTCCACCATCAGATAGTAATCCCATCAAATGAAGAGCACCATTGTTCTTTTTCACAGTATTAATAACATCTAAAAATACAGGATTTTTAAAGAAAGAACCTTCACGAATAGCTTTAGTGATACGAGTTAATTCTTGATATACAATACGACCAGCACCGATATTTGTGTGACCAACTTCAGAATTTCCCATTTGTCCATCAGGAAGCCCTACAGCTTCACCAGAACAAGCTAATTTAGCATGAGGATATTTAGCAGTTAATCCATCGATAATAGGAGTTTTGCCTACATTAACAGCATTTGTTGTGCTTTTAGAATCGCCAACTCCCCAACCATCCATGATGATTAAGGCTACAGGAGCGTTAAGTTTTGACATTATTTACTACCTCATTAATAAAATTTTAGTAGCATAGCACACATTTAATTTTAAATGTGTGCTTCCTGTATTACAGGCAAACCCCATGTGCCACACGGTTTTCCTAAAATTACTTTAAGATAAAATTATTTGAAGTTAACAATCTGGCTGAAATCAGCAGCTTTTAAAGAAGCACCGCCAACAAGAGCACCATCAACGTTTGGTTTCTGCATTAAGCCATCAATAGTAGCAGGTTTTACACTTCCACCATATTGAATACGAACAGCATCGCTAGTAGCTTCATCAAACATAGCTTTTACTGTTTCACGAATGCAAGCACAAACTTCTTCGGCTTGTTCAAATGTAGCAGTTTTACCAGTACCAATAGCCCAGATTGGTTCATAAGCAATAACAAGGCTAGCAACTTCAGCAGCAGTTAAGCCAGCAAGAGCAGCTTTGATTTGACCGCTAACGAAATCATTAGTAGTACCAGCTTCACGAGTTTCTAAAGTTTCACCACAGCAGATAATAGGAGTAATACCAGCAGCTAATGCAGCTTTAGCACGTTTATTTACATATTCATCAGTTTCACCAAACATTTCGCGACGTTCGGAGTGACCAATTACAACGTATTCAACGCCAAGTTCAACGAGCATTTCAGCGGAAATTTCGCCAGTGAAAGCACCACTTTTTTCCCAATGAACGTTTTGTGCACCAACATGAATATTAGTACCTTTTGCAGCTTCACAAACAGCAGCAAGAGCTGTGAAAGTTGGGCATACAACGATATCTACAGCATTGTTATCTTTTACAAGTGGAGCAAGTTCTTTTACTAAAGTAGTACCTGCAGCAACAGTGTTGTTCATTTTCCAGTTACCAGCAATAATTGGTTTACGCATTATTAAATCAACCTCTTTATTCTTATGTTTAATTTTATTATTTGTCAGCAATAGCTGCAATACCAGGCATTGGTTTACCTTCGAGGAATTCTAAAGTTGCACCGCCACCAGTGGAGATATGAGTAATTTTATCGGAAAGACCAGTTTTCTTAAGAGCTGCGATAGAATCACCGCCACCAACAATGCTGATACCTTTAGATTCAGCAACAGCATGAGCGATATCTTCTGTACCATGAGCAAATGCGTCAAATTCGAATACACCCATAGGTCCATTCCATACGATTGTTTTAGCATTTTCTAATGCTTCTTCGCATTCTTTGCTGAATTTGTTATCAAGAATCATCCAGTCAGCTGGAACTTCATCAACTGTTACAGTTTTGTGGTCTGCATCAGCTGCGAATTTGTCAGCAACAACAACTTCAGCAGGAAGGAATACTTTAACACCTTTTGCTTCAGCTTTAGCAAGTAATTCTTTAGCAAGTGGTAATTTTTCTTCTTCAAATAAAGAAGAACCAATGCCTTTACCTTGAGCAGCAAGGAAAGTATTTGCCATACCACCGCCGATTACTACAGCGTCAGCTTTTTCTAATAAGTTAGAAATAACACCGATTTTGTCGGAAACTTTAGCACCACCAATAATAGCAACGAAAGGACGTTCTGGATTGGATAATGCTTTACCAATGAACTGAATTTCTTTTTCAATTAAGAAACCACCAACTACTTCAACATACTGAGCAACACCAGCATTAGAAGCATGAGCTCTGTGAGATACACCAAAAGCATCGTCAACAGCAACATCAGCTAAAGAAGCAAGTTGTTTTGCAAATTCAGGATCATTTTTAGTTTCTTCGTTGTGATAACGGAGGTTTTCAAGAAGTAATACTTCGCCTGGTTTTAAATCAGCAGCAGCTTTAGTTGCAACTTCACCAACGCAATCTTCAGCATATTTTACTTCTCTACCTAAAAGTTCAGATAATCTTTTAACGATAGGTTTTACAGATAATTCAGGTACTCTCTGTCCTTTTGGACGACCTACGTGGCAAGCTAAAATAATAGCTGCATTATTATCTAAAAGATAATTTAAAGTAGGAAGTGTAGCACGAATACGTTTGTCGTTAGTGATGTTCTGATTTTCATCCATTGGTACGTTAAAGTCCACACGAATAAAAACTTTTTTACCATTTACATTAATGTCTCTGATAGATTTCTTATTCATTTAATAAAAACCCTCCGTAAATTCAAAATAGGACCGGCCTTTTTAAGACCGGTCCATAAAAGGCTGCACAAATCAAATTACTTAAGTTCAGCGAAGTATTTAATTGTACGAACCATTTGGCTAGTGTAGCTGTTTTCATTGTCATACCAAGAAACAACTTGTACTTGAGTATTGCCGTCTTCCATAGGAGCAACCATAGTCTGAGTTGCATCGAATAAAGAACCGAATCTCATACCAACAACGTCGCTGGATACTAATTGTTCTTCAGTGTAACCGAAGGATTCAGTTGCAGCAGCTTTCATTGCAGCATTGATTTCTTCAACAGTTACTTGGCCTTTTACAACTGCTACTAAAATAGTAGTAGAACCAGTAGGGGTAGGAACGCGCTGTGCAGAACCGATTAATTTACCGTTTAATTCAGGAATAACAAGACCGATAGCTTTAGCAGCACCAGTGGAGTTAGGAACGATATTAATAGCTGCAGCACGGGAACGTCTTAAGTCACCTTTACGTTGTGGGCCATCAAGAGTCATCTGGTCACCAGTGTAAGCATGAACAGTTGTCATGATACCACTCTGAATAGGAGCAAGTTTGTTAAGAGCGTCAGCCATTGGAGCTAAGCAGTTAGTTGTGCAAGAAGCAGCGGAAATAACTGTATCGCTAGCTTTTAAAGTTTCATGGTTTACATTGAATACGATTGTTGGAAGATCTTTACCAGCAGGAGCAGAAATAACAACTTTTTTAGCACCAGCTTTGATATGAGCACTAGCTTTTTCTTTAGAAGCGAAGAAACCTGTGCATTCCAAAACAACGTCTACATCAAGTTCACCCCAAGGTAATTCTTCAGGATTTGGTTTAGCATAAATAGTGATTTCTTTACCGTTTACAGTAATGGAAGATTCACCAGCTACAACGCTATCAGCATATTTGTATCTACCTTGTGTAGAATCGTATTTAAGAAGGTGAGCAAGCATTTTTGGGCTTGTTAAGTCGTTGATTGCAACAACTTCATAACCTTCTGCATCGAACATTTGTCTGAAAGCGAGACGACCAATACGGCCGAAACCATTAATAGCAACTTTAACTGCCATTTTAAAAATACCCCCTAAAAAGTAAAAAAAAATTTCTCCAGAAACCTGGATTAATATTTAACTAAAATATGTAAAATGCACATTTTAGTTTATAGCAATGAACACTTTTTCAGCAATATAGTAATATAAATTATTATTATATGCCTAAGTTTTTCACTAGGATTATAATACAATATATTCAGTCGCATTGTCAATATTTACGACACTTTTTTTAAGACTATATTTATGAAATCATTAATAATATATATTTAAAGTGCTTTTTATTATATATATCTTACTAAATTACTATAAAATAAAAAATAAGATGATTTCTATAATATAATTCTATCATAAAAATCATCTTATTTCTTAATTTTTTTATTATAAACCAAATTTTTCAGCAGTTTTTACAATAATTGCACATTCTGCACGTTTTTTCTGTAATTTACAGCCAAGTTCATATGGTTCATGAATATTACCATGGAATAAATCAGCATTAGCATGGCAACCACCGCTACAGAAGAATTTTGCCCAACAATCACGGCATTTTTCTTTACTAAGTACATGAGTTCTTCTAAATTCTTTTGGTAATTCAGTATTTTTTACACCTTCAAATACATTACCAAGCATATAGTTTTCACGACCAGCGAACTGATGACAAGGATACATATTACCATCAGCAGCTACAGCAAAATATTCATGACCTGCACCACAACCACTTAAACGTTTAGCAACGCATGGGCCATGTTCTAAGTCAATGTTAAAATGGAAGAAGAAGAAACCTTTACCTTCTTTTTTACGTTTTAAATAAATTTCTGTAAGTTTATCGTATTCAGCAAAAATAGTTGGTAAATCTTCTTCAGTAAATCCATATGGAGAATCTTTTAATACAACAGGTTCTACTGATAAAATATCAAAGCCTTCATCTGCCATACTAAGTACGTCTTTAGAAAAATCCATATTACGGTTAGTAAATGTTCCACGTAAATAATAATTTTCACCATTACGAGATTTTACCAATTTTTTGAAGTTATTTACTACTTTATCATAAGTACCATTACCACCAACATCTGGACGCATATAATCATGTACTTCTTTTCTACCGTCTAAACTTAATACTAAGCTAATATTATTATCATTTAACCATTTTATATTAGCGTCATTTAATAATACACCATTAGTTGTGAGTGTTAATTTAAAGATTTTACCAGTTTCTTTTTCTTTTTGACGTACATATTCCGTAACATATTTTACAACTGGCATATTTACAAGTGGTTCGCCACCGAAGAAATCTAATTCACAATGTTTACGTTTACCACTATGTTCAATAATATAATCAACAGCTGCTTTACCCACTTCTTTAGTCATTAAACGACGGTCATGACCCATATCACCTGTACCAGCAAAGCAATATTTACAACGTAAATTACAATCTTCTGCCACAAGTAAGCACATGGATTTTACAAGACCAGTTTCACCAAAATAAGGTGGTTCTTCGATATCAGGAGCAAATAATTCTCCACGTTTCATAAGTTCATGAAGTTCTTCAAGAATTTCACGTAAATCTGTTTCTGCATATTTAGTAGATAATTTGGCTACAACTTCATCATCATTTGTACCATCAAAATAATCCATTACATCATAAACAGTTTCATCAATTAAATGTACAGTAGAACTATTTACATCTAATAGTATATACATGCCATTTTGATAAAATTTGTGTATTTTGTTACTAGCCATTATTTAAACTTTACACCTCTAATAAGAAATTTATTTATATTTATTTCCAAAAACTAAATAATTTAATTAATTAGTTCATATCCATCACTAAGAAAGGGACTGTAAATACAGCCCCTATCCAAGAAATATTAGTGTTTTTCGCAAACCTGGTTACCAACTGTGCAAGAAGTTTTGCAAGCAGACTGACAAGAAGCTTGGCATTCGCCACAGCCACCAGTTTTAATAGTAGCTTGAAGGTAAGGTTTGTTAACAGTTTTAATATGTTTCATGCTTATCTCTCCTTTGCGATGTAATATATAATATTTTATCTGTTTTTAAAAGAATTAGCAAGTAGCTATCTTACAAACAAAAAATTTAATCAAATTAACTATAAAATCTATAATATATTACTAAATTTTATACTCGTTTAAACATTTTATCCAAATCATACGTACTGAACTTTATAATTGTTGGTCTACCATGTGGGCAAGTATACGGTAAAGTGGTTTTTGCAAGTTCATCTAATATTATTTTCATTTGCGTAATATTTAATATATCGCCAGCTTTTATCGCTGCTTTACAAGCCGTCATCGCTAAACATGAATGTCTTATTTGCTTAGCAGTTGGTGTATTTAATTCCAATAAAGAAATCAAAATTTCTCGAAAAATTTCTTCACCATCTTGTGCTTTTATATCTGCTGGCACTTCTCTTATTCGTACTTGATTTGGCCCTGCGAGCTCTACATTGAAACCAAGCTCACCTAGAACAACTTGATTTTCTTCAATGATTGCACTTTCTTGAGCACTTACATCTAATAATAAATGCACTAATAATGGTTGTACTGCTATTTTCTCTGTTTGTTTTGCAAATTTATCATATAAAATTCTCTCATGTGCCGCATGTTGGTCAATTATATACATCCCACCATTAGGTCCTTGAGCCACAATAAAACACGCATCTATTTGGCCAATAGGTACTAGATTCATAGCTTCTTTTATTGTATTTAAGTCTTCTTGATTTTCTGTACAGATAGCATTTACATTTTGTTCATTATTACTTATATCAGGAACTTGGTACTCGTTATTTACTGCTTGTTCTTGCACTTTATCTACGAAATTTATATTTGATGACGAATGTAACCTTTCTTGAGCTAGACGAAAAGCTTTTAAACTATCTTCATTTTTCATAGTATTAATAAAAGATTTACCTTGATTATTAAAATTATTTGTTACTTTTTTAAACGCCAAATTATCCTTAATAGTAGCATTATTATCCTCAAAATCCATAGGCATTTGTTCTACATTTAAACCAGTATTAGCTTTAGGTAAATTTAACGGTTCAATCGATGCTGCAAAATCACTCAATGCTTGATTATTAGGCTTTATAGCCGTTTCTATAGCATGATAAATAGTTTTAAACAAATATGATTCATCTTCAAATTTCACTTCTGCTTTTTGTGGGTGAACATTGATATCTATTGTTTTTTTATTAATCTCAACATTTAATACTACTAAAGGATATCCCGATTTTGGTAGTAATGAATGATAGGCATTGTCTATGGCCTTAGCAATAACCCTACTATTTATCACACGACCATTAATAATAAAAGTTTGCCAATTACGTGAACTACGGATAACCGCTGGTTTTGAAATAAAGCCTGTAACTTTTATATCATTATCTAAAAACTCTACCGGCAATAATTCTTCACTTACTTTAGTCCCATAAATACATTCGATAGCATCGTAAAGAGAACCATTACCTGGCGTTGTAATCGATATTTTATTATTGTTAATTAATTTAAAAGCAATATCCGGCTTAGAAAAAGCTAATTTTATAATAAAATCATTTATTTTATTGGCCTCTGTTGTTGTAGTTTTTAAAAACTTTTTACGAGCTGGTACATTAAAAAACAAATCTTCTACTTTTATCGTTGTCCCAATATTACAACCCGCATCTTCAATCTCTTCAATATTTCCGCCAATCAAACTCACCGTAGTACCCAAATCATCATTTTTCCTACGTGTTAATAAATTAAATCTTGATACTGCCGCAATCGAAGGCAAAGCCTCCCCACGAAATCCCAATGTATCAATTTTCATCAAGTCATCAACTTGCTGAATTTTACTTGTAGCATGACGTAAAATAGCCAATCTAGCATTTTGGTTATCCATACCATCGCCATTATCACTAACACGCATAAATGATGTTCCACCAGCTAAAATTTCTACTTCAATTTTATTAGCATGAGCATCTATCGCATTTTCTACCAATTCTTTAATTACAGAAGCAGGTCTTTCCACTACCTCTCCTGCTGCTATTTTATCTACAGTGATATCATCTAAAATATGAATAACAGCCATTTTATCACTCCTCTTGTTTTGCCTGCTGTTGCAATTCATATAATTTATTCATTGCATCAAGCGGAGTCATACTCATCAAATCCAATTCCTTTAATTGATTACTAATACTTACCCCAAATAAAGTAGGCATTTCAGCTACCTGCATAAATTTCATATGCTCTTTTTTATCATCTTTTTTATGATTTTTATGTTCATCACTATGATAAACTACATCATCTGTAATTTCTTCTTGTAAATCATCACTAGCTTTTGCTAAATCAATATTATCTTTTACACTATCTTTCACAGTATTAGTTTCTACTAAATTATCTACACTATTTACGTTATTTTGATTATCACTATTTTCAAGTGGCATTTTTTCTAAATCAACTAAAATTGTTTCAGCTCTATGAATAACATTATTTGGCAATCCAGCCAATTTTGCTACATGAATACCATAAGATTTATCCGCACTTCCTGGAATAATACGACGTAAAAAAGTAACATCATCGCCTTTTTCTTTTACCGCAATACAATAATTTTTTACATGCACATCATCTTCCAAATCTGTCAATTCATGATAATGCGTTGCAAATAAAGTCTTAGCCCCAATACTATCACGAATATGTTCAATAACCGCACGAGCAATACTCATTCCATCATACGTACTAGTACCACGACCGATTTCATCTAAGATAACTAAACTCTTATTCGTAGCATATTTTAAAATATGTGCCACTTCATTCATTTCTACCATGAAAGTGCTTTGACCACTAACCAAATCATCACTAGCACCTATACGTGTAAAAATTTTATCCACTGGAGAAATCTTAGCCTCACGTGCAGGAATAAACGAACCCACTTGCGTCATTAATGTCAATAATGCTGATTGACGCATATATGTGGATTTACCAGCCATATTTGGCCCAGTTATAATCATTATTTCATTTTGAGCATTATCTAAATGTGTGTCATTCGGCACAAACAAATCACGTTTTAAAATACGTTCCACCAAAGGGTGTCTGCCATCTTTAATCTCAATAACACCTGAATCATCAATTTTTGGACGAATATAATTATATTCATCACCCGCTTGAGCAAGACTTACCAATACATCTAATATAGCAATCTCATGTGCAGTCCCCTGTATAGAGCTTATTTTAGCTTTTAAAACTTCTCTTAATTCGCTAAACAAATTATATTCAAGCTGTACAATCTTTTCTTGAGCACCCAATATTTTAGTTTCAAACTCTTTCAATGCTGGTGTAATATAACGTTCTGCATTAGCCAAAGTTTGTTTACGAATATAATATTCTGGTACCATTTCTGTAGAACTATGACGAACTTCTATATAATAACCAAAAACTTTATTATAACCAATTTTTAATGATTTTATACCAGTTTTGGTCTTTTCGTCTTCTTCCATTTGTTGTAACATACGCTTACTATTTTTAGCGATATTACGATATTCATCTAATTCTGCATTATAGCCATCTTTGATAAATCCACCTTCACGAATAGAAAAACTAGGTTCTTCTACAATCGCTTTATCAATTAAATTTACCAAATCATCATAAACTAAAATTTGTTTATTTAATGTTTGCAATAAATCTGCACTTACTTTGATTAATTCTTGTTTAATCAACGGCAAAACACGAAGTGAACTTTTTAAAGCATTCATATCTCGAGCATTCGCTGTACCTACTTCCATACGGGTAAGTAAACGCTCAAAATCATAAATATCTTTCATTTGTTCACGTAAACTATTACGCACGGCAAAATTTTGCACTAAATCAGCTACCGCATCTAAACGTAAATTTATCTTTTTTGCACTCAATAAAGGATATTCTAGCCATTTTCTTAACAAACGACTCCCCATCGCTGTACGTGTAAAATCCAATACATCATACAATGTATCTTTTTTCCCACCATCACGTAAATTACGTGTAATCTCCAAATTACGCAATGTATACGTATCAATAAATAGAGATTTAGAGCTATCTAAATACATTAACTTATTTAAATGAGTTAAATCAGTTTTTACTGTTTCATGTAAATACATAAGTAATGTAGCTATTGCTTTATGAGCTATTTTATTATCTGGTCGATTATGCACATCAAAATGCTGTATCATTAAATCTTCAACATTCGGGCAAATATCTGTTATTGGTATTTCATTTACTAAACAATTATTCAAACGTAAATCTAAAAAGTTCTTTAATTGCTTTTCATAAACAAAAGGCTTTATTAATAATAATTCTGGCATCATTAAACGATATAATTCATCAAATAATAATTGACAACGGTCTACACCGTCATATATACCATAAAAACATTCACCAGTAGAAATATCCGCACCTGCTAAATAAATCACATTATTTTCTTCATACACTAAAGTAATATAATTATTTTTACTGCTAGTTAATGCTGATTCATTCATTACCGTACCAGGTGTAATGATTTTTATAACTTCTCTTTTGGTTAATCCTTTTGCCTTAGGGTCACCAATTTGCTCACAAATTGCTACTTTATAGCCTTTATTTACTAATTTATTAATATATGATTCCGCAGAATGATACGGTACTCCACACATTGGAATACCGTCACCTGCTGTACTTCTTTTTGTCAAAGTGATTTCTAGTTCCTTAGAAGCAAGTAGTGCATCATCAAAAAACATTTCATAAAAATCACCTAGACGAAAGAATAATATTTGGTCAGGATGTGCATTTTTTACATCTTGATATTGTCGCATCATAGGTGTTAATTGCAATGTTTTAAGCCTCCAATTCGCCTTTTAAAACCCATGTTTGTGGATGAGTTATTTTTACTTGTACTAAATCGCCAACTTTTTCATCTTTATGTTCCCACAATACGATTTTATTAGTACGTGTATGCCCAGTGTAGACATTTTCATCTGTTTTACTTGGCCCTTCAACCATAACTTCCACTGTTTTACCCAATAATTTTTCATTAATTTCTAAACTAATTTCATTTTGAGCATCCATTAATTTATGCAAACGTTCTTTTTTTAATTCTTGTGGCACTTGATTTTCCATAGTAGCCGCAGGAGTTCCTGAACGTTTAGAATATAAGAATGTATATGCTGCGTCATAACGAATTTCTTTTAAGAAATCTAACATTTGAGCAAAATCTTCATCAGTTTCTCCAGGGAAACCTACAATTAAATCTGTAGTAAAACTAGCATTTGGGAATTGTTGACGGATTTTTGCTACAAGTTCACGATAATAAGCTGTTGTGTATCCACGATTCATTGCTTTAAGCATTTTATCTGTACCATATTGCACTGGTAAATGAAAATGTTCACAGATATGTTTACTATTTTTAATAGTATCAATTACTTTATCCGTTAAATCACGAGGATGAGAAGTCATATAACGAACTCTTTCGATACCTTCGATTTTATCTACCATAGCTAATAAATCTGCAAAATCTGCGTCATCTCTATCTTTTCCATAGGAATTAACATTTTGACCAAGTAATGTAACTTCTTTTACACCCTGTTTTGCCAACTTCGTAATTTCTTCTACAATTTCTTGTGGCTCACGACTGCGTTCACGACCACGAACATATGGAACAATACAATATGTGCAGAAATTATTACAACCATACATAATTGGCACAAAAGCAAATAATGAGTCATTTTCAGCAGGCTCAACATTTGGTGGCATATCATAATCACCAGCAAGACTCACTACATGACCACGAGACGCATATATTTCTTCTAATACAGCTGGTAAATCATACATTTTATTTGTACCTAAAACAAAATCTACATGAGGAGCTTTTTTGAAAATTTTATCTCCTTCTTTTTGTGCCATACACCCAGTAATTCCTAGCACTAAATTAGGATTTTGTACTTTCAAATGTTTTATTTCGCCAATTTTACCATAAATTTTCTTTTCCGCACTTTCACGCACACAACATGTATTCAAAATAATAATATCCGCATCTTCTAATGTTTCTGCTGATTTATAACCCATACGTTCTAGCTGTCCTGCAAAACGTTCTCCATCAGAAAAATTCATTTGACAACCATACGGTAAAATTTTATATAATAATTGTTTATTTCCTAACAAATGATACATCCTTTCTCATAAATACTAACTACATAAATCAAATTTCCATTATTAAACAACTAAGATAAGAATAGCCACCAGCTCATATATACTGGTGGCTATATCCACAATAATATAAT
>Garnier_p2__coassemble_1403_pt1 | contig 23429 bp, 21 predicted proteins | sample Garnier_p2__metabat2_low_PE_022 | metagenome-assembled genome bin Garnier_p2
ATAAAAAAAAAATAGGCGATAAATTTACTAATAAAATGTAAAAAATATCGCTCAAATGTAAATTTTTTGTAAAGATAATATTAACTATAATTATGAATAACTTTAATTTTCATTATTATTACATGATAAATATTCAGTAAGATACTTATTTGGAGTAGTATTTTTATATTTTCGGAAGGTTTTGATGAAATAAGATAAATCATTAAAACCACAACTATAAGCAACATCAGTAATAGATAAATCACGTTCATTGATTAATTTAGTACAAGCACATTCTACACGGTAATAATTTAAATAAGAAATGGGTGTTTTATTCGTCATAGATTGGAAAAACCTACAAAAGTATTTTGAAGATAAACCAGAGGCACTAGCTAAATCATCTAAAGTTAATGGTTTATTATAAGATGTTTCAATTAATTTAAATACTTTCTTTAATTTATAGATATTACGTTGATTGCTATTTGCAAAATTGGTGAAGTTTTCAGTATATAAATTATGTTTAAACATTAAACCTAAAAAAATAAGTAAAGAACCTTGTACAATATATTCATATCCATTGACATGATTTTTCAATATCTCGAACATATTCCAGACTACTTGGTGAATATAAGGATATTTTTCCTTACTTAAATAATTATATAAGATAATATTATGATCTAAAAATTTTTGGAAAAAATCTTTATTTCCGATATTTACATCAAAGAACTTTTTATCAAAGACTAAATCTTCATAAATAGTATCTTCAGAAAAAGCTTTACCACCATGTACAGCTCCATCAGGAATGAAAATAATATCTCCTTCACAGGCAGTATATTCGTTTTCATCAATAGAAATAGTTATTTTCCCTTTTATTATACGAATAATCTCATATTGCAAATGCCAATGATAAGGCATATGGTATCTAGGATGATGATTAGTAACATAATAATATTCTGCAGGAAAAATAAAATCGCCACGTTCTTTTTGTTCATTATAACTAGGATGTTTCAAAATGGTTACCTCCCCGAATCAATATATACTAATATTATATTGTAATAATTTTACAATTCAATTATATATGTATTTTTAAAAATGTAAAGTTTCACATAATTTCTAAAAAGTAAATATTGTTATATTTTTAGTGATAATATAACAAGAAATTTAGATGTAGAGTTGCTATAATTTAATCATCAAGTAAAAACAACAACAATAAATAACAATAAACAATAAAACAAAGGTTATTTTTTAGGAGGTAGTTGTAATGGCAACAAGTAGATTAATTGGAGATTATCCTGTAATCGGTATCCGTCCTACAATTGATGGACGTAGAGGTGTTTTAAAAGTTAGAGAATCTCTTGAAGAACAAACTATGGGAATGGCAAAAGCTGCTGCTAAACTATTCACAGAAAATCTTAGATATTCTAACGGTGAACCAGTAAAAGTAGTTATTGCAGACACAACAATCGGTCGTGTACCTGAAGCTGCAGCATGCGCTGAAAAATTCAAAAAAGAAGGCGTAGATATTACATTAACAGTAACTCCTTGCTGGTGCTACGGTTCCGAAACAATGGATATGGATCCAAAAACAATCAAAGGTGTATGGGGCTTCAATGGTACTGAACGTCCAGGCGCTGTATATCTTGCTTCCGTACTTGCAAGTCATGCACAAAAAGGTCTTCCTGCTTTCGGTATTTATGGTCATGATGTTCAACCAGCTGATGCTACTGAAATTCCTGCAGACGTACAAGAAAAACTTCTTCGTTTCGGTCGTGCAGCTGTAGCAGTTGCTACAATGAGAGGTAAATCCTACTTACAGATTGGTTCCATCACAATGGGTATTGCAGGTTCTATCATTAGCCCAGAATTCTTCGAAGAATATCTTGGTATGAGAGTTGAATCTGTTGACGAAGTAGAAATCATCCGTCGTATGACAGAAGGTATCTATGATCATGAAGAATTTGAAAAAGCTTTAAAATGGACTAAAGAACATTGTAAAGAAGGCTTCGATAAAAACCCTGACTTCTGCCGTAAATCCGACGAAGAAAAGAAAGAAGCTTGGGAATTCGTTGTAAAAATGATGTGTATCATTAAAGACCTTTACAATGGTAACAAAAACTTACCAGAAGGTTGCGAAGAAGAACAATTAGGTCACAATGCTATCGCTGGTGGTTTCCAAGGTCAAAGACAATGGACTGACTTCTATCCAAACTGTGACTTCCCTGAAGCATTAATGAACTCTTCTTTCGACTGGAATGGTGCTAGAGAACCATACGTTTTAGCTACTGAAAATGATACATTAAACGGTGTAGGCATGCTCTTTAGCAAACTTTTAACTAACACAGCTCAGATTTTCGCTGACGTAAGAACTTACTGGAGTCCAGAAGCTGTTAAAGAAGCTACTGGTTATGAATTAGAAGGCGTTGCTAAAGAATCCAAAGGTTTCATTCACTTAATTAACTCCGGTGCTGCTTGCCTTGATGCTTGTGGTGAATCCAAAGATGAAAATGGTAATGGCGTAATTAAACCATTCTGGGAAATGACTGAAGCAGATCAGAAAGCTTGTCTCGATGCAACTGAATGGTGTGCAGCTGATAATGGTTACTTCAGAGGCGGCGGATTTAGCTCCCGTTTCTTAACTAACAGCGAAATGCCTGTAACAATGATTCGCTTAAACTTAATCAAAGGCCTTGGCCCTGTTTTACAGATTGCTGAAGGTTGGACTGTAAAATTACCAGATGAAGTATCTGACAAACTCTGGAAACGTACTGACTACACTTGGCCTTGCACTTGGTTCGCACCACGTTTAACTGGTGAAGGTGCATTCAAATCTGCTTATGATGTAATGAATAACTGGGGCGCTAACCATGGTGCTATTAGTTATGGTCATATTGGTGCAGACTTAATTACAATGTGCTCTATGCTCAGAATTCCTGTATGCATGCACAACGTTCCTGAAGATAAAATCTTCCGTCCAGCAGCTTGGAATGCTTTCGGTATGGACAAAGAAGGTCAAGACTACAGAGCTTGCCAAAACTATGGACCTTTATATAAATAATTAGTAAACTTTGGAGGTAATTATTTCAATGGCTTATGAAGAAATAAAAGAGCAAATTTGCGATATCTGTCATAAAATGTGGCAATTAGGTTGGGTTGCTGCAAATGATGGTAATATAACTGTAAAATTAGAAGATGGAACTTTCTTAGCTACTCCAACTGGTATTAGTAAAAGTTTCATTACACCTGAAAAATTAGTACGTATCAATGCAGAAGGTGAAATTTTAGAAGCAAACGAAGGATACCGTCCTTCTTCTGAAATCAAAATGCATTTACGTTGCTATGCTGAACGTGAAGATGTAGGTGCAGTGCTTCATGCACATCCCCCAACAGCTACTGGCTTTGCTGTAGCTCATGTACCATTAGATAGATATGATATGATTGAAACAGTAGTATCATTAGGTTCTATTCCAATTACCCCTTATGGAACACCATCTACTTATGAAGTACCAGAAGCTATTGCACCTTACATTCATGAACATGATGCTGTATTATTAGAAAATCATGGTGCATTAACTGTTGGTGCTAACCTAGTAGATGCTTACTACAAAATGGAAACATTAGAGTTATTTGCTAAAATTAACTTAAATGCTTACCTTTTAGGTGGACCAAAAGAAATTTCTCATGAAAACATTGATAAACTTATCAAATTACGTAGCTTCTATGGCGTAAAAGGTAGACATCCTGGCTACAAACACTATAAAGAAGACTAATGGTTTTTAATAAAATATAATTTCTGTAAAAAAGCGGCTGTTTATCAGTCGCTTTTTTATATTTTAAAATAAATAAAAAATTTTTATATAGATTTTTAGATGAAAGTAAGAGTTTATTACTATAATGAAATTATTATTATAATAAAGTATATTATTTAAAAATAAAAAAACTACAAAAATCAACATATATAAATGTAGAATATCCAAGGTGAAATCTTTACTTAAAGTATGATATTTGATAATATAATATTTTTAGTATATAATTTAGTTTTTTTAGACTAACTTGTAATTCTGTATAAAATCTTGATTATGTTTTATTTGTGTTGATTTTATTTACAATAAAAATATTCAAATAATTTGTTAAATGTGAATATCTTACTATTTTAAGTGACGATATAACAAGATTTTGTAAATTTAGATTGTTATAATTAAATTAACAATTAGAGGTTAAGGAGTACTGAAATGAAGAAAAATGTTAAAGTTTTAGCCCTAGACTTTGGAGCTTCTAGTGGTAGAGCTATTGTAGGAACATTTGATGGTGAAAAAATTTCTTTAAAAGAAATTCATCGCTTTACAAATGATCCGGTAATCTTAGTAGATACAATGTATTGGGATGTATTAAGATTATTTCATGATATAAAAATAGGCTTGATTAAAGCTAAACAAGAAGGCAAAATTCAAAGCTTAGGTATCGATACTTGGGGCGTTGATTTTGGTTTATTAGACAAAAATGGTAAACTTTTAGAAAATCCTGTACATTATAGAGATGCACGTACTAAAGGTATGATGGAAAAAGTTTTCTCCAAAATGGACAAAGAAAAACTTTATAATGTTACTGGAAACCAGTTTATGGAATTAAATACAATATTCCAATTAATGGCAATAAAAGAACAACAGCCAGAATTATTAGATAGAGCTGAAACAATGTTATTAATGCCGGACTTATTAAATTATTTCTTATCTAAAGAAAAATGTACTGAATACACTATTGCTTCTACAACTCAATTATTAGATGCAAAAAGCAAAAAATGGTCTTCAGAAATTATTGAAAATTTAAATTTACCGAAAAATATATTCACTAATATTGTTCAACCAGGAACAAAAATTGGTAAATTAAGTAAAGAAATTAGTGAAGAATTAGGAATTGATAGTATTGATGTTATTGCAGTAGCAGGACATGATACACAAGCAGCTATGGTTGCTGTACCAACTCAAGAAGAAGATTTCATTTTCTTATCTTGCGGTACATGGTCTTTATTAGGAACTGAATTAGCAGAACCAATTATTAATGAAACTTCTGCTAAATTAAATATCACAAATGAAGGCGGAGCTGCTAATAAAACATCTTTCTTGAAAAACATTATTGGTTTATGGTTGATTCAGGAAAGCCGCCGTCAATGGATTCGTGAAGGTAAAGAATATGGCTTTGGTGAGCTTGAACAAATGGCAAGCAAAGTTGGTAAAATTGATTCTTTCATTGATACAGATAATGAAGAATTCATTCCAGCAGGAAATGTACCAAAACGTATTAGAGAATATTGTGAACGTACAGGTCAGTATGTACCACAAAATGAAGCAGAAATTGTTCGTTGCATAGACCAAAGTTTAGCTATTAAATATAGATATGCTTTAGAACAAATTGAAGCATCTACTGGTAAAAAATATCAAGCGATAAATATTATCGGTGGTGGAATCCAAAGTAAATTATTATGCCAATTAACAGCTAATGTTTGTGGAAGAAAAGTAATTGCAGGCCCAGTAGAAGCAACAGTTATGGGTAATATTGCTTTACAGCTTATAGCTTTAGGGGAAATAAAAGATATCAAAGAAGCTCGTGAAGTAATAGCAAATTCTGAAAATGTAACAGTTTATGAACCACAAAATGATGAAGATTGGGATGCAATATATACTAAAGTTAAGGAGAGTTTATTATGCTAAAAAATATTCCTCAAATTTTATCCCCAGAATTATTAAAAGTATTATGTGAAATGGGTCATAGCGATAGAATTATTATCGCAGACGGAAATTTTCCAGCTGAATCCATGGGTAAAAATGCAAAAGTAATTAGATGTGATGGTCATGGCGTTCCTGAAATACTTGATGCAATTTTAAAAGTATTTCCATTAGATATTTATGTAGACCAGCCTGTTAATCTTATGGAAGTTGTTCCTGGTGATACTGTAGAGACACCTATTTGGGATACTTATAAAGAAATCGTAGCAAAATATGATGAACGTGGCGAAAAAGCTGTAGGTAATATTGAACGATTCGCTTTCTATGAAGAAGCAAAAACAGCTTATGCTATTATTGCTACAAGTGAAAAAGCTTTATATGCAAACATTATGTTACAAAAAGGCGTAGTTGTAGAGTAATTTACATTTTGCAGATTGGAGAGAAGTTTTAATATGGAAAACAATACAAACACGATAAATAAAGAAAACGTTGCAAATACAAGTAATATTCCTGTAGTTCCAGCGCAATACAGAGTATATTTCTTCTTATTAGTATCATGCTTTGCACTTTGGGGTCTTTTAAATAATATGACAGATAACTTAGTGCCTTCCTTCGCTAAAATCTTTATGATTAAAGCGGTTGACTCATCTTTAGTTCAGGTTGCATTCTATGGTGCTTATGCGGTTCTTGCATTACCAGCAGCATTTATTATTAAAAAATATTCTTACCGCGTAGGTGTTCTTGTAGGTTTAGGTTTTTACATGGTTGGTGCATTTGGTTATATCCCAGCAGCAATTTTACAGAATTATAATTTATTCTTAGTATCTATCTTCATTTTAGCAGGTGGTTTATCCGTTCTTGAAACAACATGTAATCCTTTCGTATTATCTTTGGGGGCTCAAGAAACTAGTGTACGTAGATTGAACTTCGCTCAAGCATTCAATCCAGTTGGTTCTATGGCAGGTTTATTCTTAGCAAAATATATCATCTTAGCAAACTTAAATCCAGCAGATTTAGATGATAGACTTGCAATGTCTCCAGCAGAACTTGCGGCAGTTAGAGATACAGAACTTTTCTGGGTATGTGTTCCTTATGTAGGCTTAATTTTAATCGCATTCATTATTTGGGTTATTTTCTTCAGAAGTAAATTAAATGATAAAGATGCTCGTGTAGCAATGACAGTTCCACAAGCATTTGGCAAATTATTAAAAAATCCTCGTTATTATTGGGGTGTTATCGCACAGTTCTTCTATGTAGGTGTTCAGATTGCTGTTTGGACTTGGACTATTAAATACATCATGGCTACTAAAAATATTATCGAAGCTGATGCTGTTAACTACTATATTTATGCAATGGTATTATTCATTGCTTGTAGATGGATTTGCACATACTTGATGAAATACTTCGTTCCTGCAAAAATGATGGCAATATTTGCTCTTGGCGGTATCTTATGCTGCTTAGGTACAATCTATTTACCAACATCTGTTTCTGTATATTGCTTAATCGCAATTTCTGGTTGCATGAGCTTAATGTTCCCAACTATTTATGGTATCGCACTTGGCGGTCTTGGCGGCGAAGTAAAATTCGGTGCAGCTGGTTTAATCATGGCAATCTTAGGTGGTGCAATTATCACTCCATTCATGGGTTACTTAGTAGACTCTAGTGCTTTAAGCTTCTTAGTAAGTGGATTCTCCGCAACAGAAGCTGCTATTAGAACAGCATTCTATTTACCAGTATTTTGTTTTGCAGTTGTATTAGGATATTCTTTAGCATTCCGCAATGCAACTATTGACAAATAATATATATTTGAATAATATGTATTTGTAGAAAAGAAAGAAGGTTTTTTTTGTGAAAAATAATGTTATAGCAATTAGTCGTCAATATGGTAGTGGCGGTCGTGAACTCGCAAGTATCTTAGCTAAAAAATTAAATTATAAATTATATGATAGACAAATCGTTCATATGGCTGCAGCTCAATTAGGTATTGGCGATATGAATGAAGGTCAATTAAAAAATCTTGAAGACAACGTTCCACCATTATCTTTAAAATTCATGCCTTTCTACATCTTCGGAATGAATGGTTCTAAACCAATGAATCATAAAATGTATGAACAAGAATCTGAAATTATCCGTCGTTTAGCTAAAGATGGTAACTGTATTATTCTTGGTAGATGTGCAGACGTAGTATTACGTGATCAAGAAAATGTTTGCTCTGTATTTGTATGTGCAAATGATGAATATCGTGCAAAACGTGGTAAAGAAGTTTATGATGGTAAATCTGTTATTGAATTAAATCAGGAAGATGCAAAACGTGCAGAATACTATTCTTACTATACTGGTAAAGAATGGGGCAATCCTAAAAACTACGATTTAACAGTTAATACTAGCTATAAATCTTTAGAAGATATTGCTGATATCATCATTGAATATCTTAACAAATAATAAATAGTATTAAATAAAAAAGATAGGCTTTATGCCTATCTTTTTTTGTTGTATAAATTATGGTTCTATAATAAATGTTGGGGTAAGAGAAAATTCTTTTGCTTCAACATTTATTTTTTTACAAAAAAAGAAGCACAAATACATTCTTTTCGGTTAAAATATAGTCACCACAACAATATCTTAGAAAGGAATGGTTTTATGCTTCACTCTAATTATATACAAATTTTATTAAATTTAAAAGATGTTTCCATTATAAATGGTTCTTTTTCGATTTTTATTAATAAATGATTATTCTGAAGATTTTTTATTATAAAAATAATGCTTCCATAATATTTAGATATTTATGGAAGCCAAAGGTTTTAGGGATTAATGTAGTTCGTTACTATTAATTATATATTTTTCTAACAATATTATATACGTTCAAAGATTGCTTTGTCAATTAAAAAACAGGCAATTCATTAGCTACGATTAAGTAGGTCATAAATTGCCTGTTAGATTAATTTTTTTCAGGTATTAAGATTATTTCTACGGGTAAATTAGAAGCACCTGGAGGTGTATATAAAAATTTAATTTTATCACTATTATTATAGGTTCCTAGATAGGAATAATAGTTAAGGTTTTTGTCATGTCCAAAAAATGGTAATACATCTGGAGTATTGATTACTCTATATGTTGTCTCATCATTACATTGTACACTCATAGCACCAGCATATACACCGCCCAAAGGTTTTAGATAAAAACTAGTTTTTCCTGTGCCTGTTAATTTTGGTTCTATATGATAAACAATTCCATAATTGCCGAAATTTTGCGTAATAGAATTATCTGTTTTATCGATTCCATATTTATAAATATCTGTTTTATTATCCCCAATATAAAAATAAGCTTTTCCTGATTTTGTTGGATCATATGGTGCATAATTAGTTAAATAACGTTCTTTGCCAATATAAGTTCCACGAAGACGTTGCTTATCCTTAGGTAAAATAGCAGCATAATCTACATAATCTAACAAGTTTATATTAGGAGAAGCCATGATAATACTTAACTTTAATTTTTCAGAAGTTGTAAAATCAAAAATGCCATAAACAAGACCACCACTATGAACAATTCGTTCGTTGTCATTTAAATATAAAAACGTTTTTTCATGAGGTTTTAATTCTCTAGTTATAGGTTCTTGTGAGCTAAAATAACGTTGCATAGTTACTTTACCTACATGGAGATAATCGCCACTAGGACCTGCTACAGCTTGTTTGGTTAATGTTAAGGTATTAGTTTTATTGGATAAATTTTCTATGACTACAGCAATTTTTTTGTTATATTCTGTACCATTTAGATGATAATATAATAATCTATTATTACCTTGAACGATATCTTGGTATAAAATACCATCATTAAGAACTGTTTCAGGAGAATCAGAGAATATTAAAGTTGTATCATCATCTTGAGAGTTAATAAATAATAATTTGTTAGCTTCAAAATTTTTTATACGTTTATCATTTGTAGATAATACGGTGGTATTTTGAGAATTTGCATTGAGATTTGTGGTATTTTGACTTTCTGCTTGAGTAATAGATAGATTACATATTAGCAATGTAGATAAAATACATGAGAAGAGTACTTTTTTATTCATGTGAATACTCCTTCCTAACAATTATAATTTATTAATGTTGATTGATTCCTAATCTATAAAGAACTTTTGTTTTTAAAATACGCCATTTAAAACCTAATTTGCCAAAGCGATAATTAGAAACATTGGTTCTTTGTAATAAATATTTATTAGTTTTGAAAGTATTATAGCCGGCATCACCTGTAACCGCGGCTAAATAGTGATTATCTTTGAGTAGTTGAATGCTTTCATCGGTATAGATACCATTAGGATAAGAAAAGAAATAAATAGTTTTTAAGCCATTCCATTCCATTAATAATTTAGATAATTTTATTTCATCTGCAACATTATCTGATTGAGTTAAAGGAATATGATTAGCGGTGTGGCTACCGATTTCAATACCGTTTGCTTGCATTTCTTTTAATTGTTGCCAATTCACATAATTTTCTTTGCCAACATAATTTGTAGCCATGAACATAGTAGCTTTCATATTCATAGCCTTAACCATAGGCATCATATTAGTATAATTGTCTTCATATCCATCATCAAAAGTTAAGATAATAGGATTTTCTGGAAGTTCTTCACCATATTTTTCAGCACGGATAAAGTCCATAAGAGAAATAGTATGATAATTGTTTTCTTTAAAATAATCTAGTTGTTCTTGAAATTCTTCTCGAGATAAAGAATAATCATCTGTTTTAGCAGTAATATCATTTACACGATGATATTCAAAAATCATTACGCCTTTAGGCGGATAAATATAAACAGAGGCGATAACACCAGATAAAAATATTACAACTAAGCATAATATAGTAAGAATAATTTTTTTTGTATTCATTATACTATTGACCTTTCTTTAATTGCGTTACAATGGTATCTATTTTACGCATATGATGATTTATTGCAGAACGGCTACAATTAGCTAATGTTGCTAATTCCGTTAATGAGGCTTCGGGGTTTTTTAAGCGAAGTGTTGCCGTTTGTTTTATGGTTTTAGATAAATTTTCATATTCATCACTTTTCATTAAGATATGGATATTCTCAATTTGCTTAATAGCCGCATTGATTGTTCGTTGTAAATTGGCTGTTTCACAATTTACTAGACGATTTACTTGATTTCTAATTTCTTTTAAATTTCGTGCAGACTCAAATGCTTGTAGTAAGTTTTCATCTACACCGATTAAAGCCAATAGTTCTAAAATAGATTCACTTTCTTTTAAATAAACGATATATACATTTTTTCGATCAGTAAGACCAGCAGGTAAATATAATTCGTGACATAAAGATAGTAATAACCTAGCAAAATTATAATTATCGGAAACAAATTCCAAATGGTATTCACCTTCAGGTTTATTTACTGAGCCACCACCTAAAAAAGCACCGCGTAAATATGCGATTTTACAACAACTATTTTTTAAGATATTGCGATCCGTTCCTGCATCTAAGATGTTTTTTGCTGTTAAAAAACCAAGATTTTTTAAGACAGTACTAGCTTCAGGTGAAGGTGTGGCGCGAACGGCGTAATTATTATGTTTTCGTAAACGGCGAGAGCGTCGAACTGTAACTTCTGTGTGAATTTTATTAGGTACACTTTCTTTTAATAAATATAAAACTTTTCTAGCAACAGCAGCATTTTCAGTAACGAAATTTATACCAAAATCATGTTTATTATTAAAAGAAATAGTGGCTCCCATACGTAATAAAGCAGCAAGTTCAGCTGTTTTACAACATATTTGAGAGCCTGAAACATGCACCAATTCATTTTTTACTTGACTGGCAAATGATGGCATTTAATTCAACCTTTATAATTTATTAATTTTGTTGTAATGTATGATAAATTTTCATAACATTTTGTGCGAGTTTTATTGAATCATGATGAATCATTTCGGAATCATCAATAATATCGGCTTTAAAATATTTAATACCTAATGCTTCGATAGCTGGCTCATCAACTAAAACAGGATATTGTCCTTCTTGTGCATAATAATCTTGCATTTCTGGAGAAATAACTTTGTCATTAACAAGTACATAATCAACAATGCCATTACCACCATGTTCAATAAGTGCTTTTACATGCATAGAGGCAGTGTAATTATCAGTTTCGCCAGGTTGAGTCATAACATTGCAAATATAAATTTTAATAGCTTTACTATTTCTGATTTCTTCAGCAATGTTATCTACTAATAAATTTGGAATAATACTTGTATATAAACTGCCTGGGCCAAAAACAATTACTTCAGCTTCACGAATAGCTTTTAAAGTGGAAGGAACAGGAGCTACATGGTGCGGAAAAATATGCACGCGTTGAATTTTTTTATGAACTAAAGGTATTTGAGATTCACCTTCAACAATAGAACCGTCTTCCATAGTAGCACTTAAACGTACTTTGGCGGTCGTGGCAGGAAATACTTTACCTTTTACTGCTAATACTTTACTAGATTCTTTTAATGCTTGTTCAATATCGCCCGTAACTTCAGTCATTGCAGTGATAAATAAATTACCGAAACTATGACCTGCTAAATCACTATTACCACGAAAACGATATTGAAATAATTTTTCCATCATTGGTTCAGTATCAGCAAGAGCTACTAAGCAATTACGTAAATCCCCAGGTGGTACAATATTAAATTCTTCACGAAGTCTGCCAGATGAACCTCCATCATCAGCAACAGTTACAATAGCGGTTACATTTCTAGTAGCCTCTTTCATACCACGAAGTAATACAGATAAACCTGTACCACCACCGACAACAGTAATATTAGGACCTTTATCCAATCTACGATGTTCATAAATCATATCAACAAGGCGACCAGATTTATCAGGTACTAATACAGTAATTAAAGAACGAATTACCATACGTGTAGCAAGTAACATAATGGTAATACCGAGAATGATGACTAATGTACCTACTATAGCGGTTATAGCATAGCTATAAGAACCTGTCCAAGTATAGACCGCATAAAATAAAAATTCTTCAATATTATCAATGTATTTATAGTTAAAAACAATGGCTAAACCTAAACCGGTAAATAAAGCACCAAGTGCAAATAAGCATAACCAACGTTTAAATTTCATGCCAGGATAAAGCCATTTTAATAAATGCATTTAATCCCCTACTTTCTTTTTTAGGCTAATTGGCAATATGTTCACTTACTTCATTTTTCATTAAATCACGATGTTCTAAATTAGCACAGTAGCCCTTACTGTTTAATAATTTAGCTAAATGATTAGCAATATATACAGAGCGATGCATACCACCAGTACAACCGATAGCAATCACTAATTGACTTTTGCCTTCATTAATATATTGAGGTATTAAAAATTCAATTAAACTATCTAATTTTTGTTTAAAAATAGTAGTGACGGTATGTTTTTCAATATAAGCAGCGACTTCTGGCACAGTACCACTTTTATGGCGAAGTTTTTCATCATAGAATGGATTTGGTAAAAAACGAACATCAAATACTAAATCAGCATCTAAAGGGACACCAAATTTAAAGCCAAACGATAATACATTAATATTCATCTTACAAGTATCATCAAATTTAAACATTTTAGTAATACGTTCAGTTAATTCTCCACGTTTTAAAGTGCTAGTATCAATAATAAAATTAGCACGATTTTTGATTTTTTCTAAAGCTTTACGTTCAAGTTCAATAGCATCGCTAATCAAAACATTAGGAGCCATAGGGTGACGTCTACGAGTTTCTTTATAACGACGAATAATTACTTCGTTAGAAGCATCCATAAATAATAAATGATAATCTACATGTTGGTTGTCAATTTCATCTAAAACTTGATTGAATGTATCAAAAAAATCTTTACTACGAGTATCGACAACTAAAACAAACTTTTTCATATCTTCAGTAGAATTGCTACAAAGTTCTACGAATTTTGGTATTAATACTGGCGGTAAATTATCAACACAAAAATAGCCTAAATCTTCAAGATTACGACATGCTAATGTTTTCCCAGCTCCAGACATACCAGTAACAATTACTAAACGAAAATCTTTCATACTCAACACCTCTAATCTATAAACTAGGAAAATTATCCATTATTATATAATAATCGCTTAAATATCTTTTTTCAATATATATTTGTAAATAGCTTCAGCTACGCCATCATGCTGGCAATCACTAACAACAACATCACCACAAGCTTTTACATCATCTTTGGCACTACCCATAACAGCACTAAAACCAGCAACTTTAAGCATAGGAATATCATTATTAGCATCACCTATAGCAAAGACATCTTGAATATCCAAGTTTAATTTTTCTGCTAAGTGAATAAGTCCACTAGCTTTACTAATATTAGGGGCCATAATTTCTACATAATTAAATTGAGATTTGGCGGCATGAATAAGACCTGCAAATTCTTCATTCAGTAATTTAGCAATAGCATCACTTTCATCATTACCCTCAGTAATAATTAATATTTTGGGAATGTTATCAACTAAATCATAAAACTTTTGGCCAATAGCTGAACCTTTAATACCGATTAATTCTTCGTATCCTTTAGTTTTATCCGTATATTGTTCATAAAATAAAGTGTCATTTTGATATGTTTGGAAATAATAATTTTTATTTTTGCAATAACTATATACTTTACGAACAACTTCAGGGTCTAAATAAGCTTCAAAATATACTTTTCCCGAAACAGATTTAATAAGAGCACCATTATAAGTAATAATAGGAACATCTAATTCTAATTGTTTAGCATAACGTAATGAAGCATTATACATACGACCAGTGGCAATAGTAGGAATTATACCAGCCTTTGATAATTCATGGATAGCTTGTTTATTTTTAGGCGAAATTTCTCCTTTAGGGGTTAATAAAGTACCATCTAAATCAGTAGCAAATAATTTTATAGACATCATATCACTCTTTTCTAAAAAATTAGTACAAAATAAATATAATATAAATAGTTAATTTAAATTATAACATAGCTTTTTCTTAAACATAAATTAAAACTAGATTAAGATTAAGTTTTAGATAAAAGAAAAGCGACTGAAAAATCAGTCGCTAGATATAGTTTTTTATATTATTTAAATAAGTTTTTTAATGTTTTAAAAAAGCTTTCCTGTTCAGGATTAGCTTTATCATTTTTGATACCCGCAAATTCACGGAGTAATTCTTTTTGTTTATCCGTTAATTTTTGTGGAGTTAATACTTTGATACGTACATGTTGGTCGCCACGACCAGAACTTCTAAGGAATGGGATACCTTTTCCTTTTAGACGCATGATTGTACCAGATTGAATGCCAGCAGGAATTTTCATTTCTACTTTACCATCAAGTGTTGGTACTTCAATAGTATCCCCTAAAGAAGCCTGAACAAAATTGATTGGTACTTCACAAATAATTTCTGTACCTTCACGTTGGAAGAATTTGTGGGATTTTACAGTGATATATACGTATAAATCACCAGTAGCACCGCCACGAACACCTGCTTCGCCTTCACCAGCAACACGAATTCTATTACCAGAATCTACACCAGCAGGAATTTTTACTTCTACCTTAGAACGAACTGATTTTATACCTTTACCATGACAATCTTTACATGGTGTTTTAATAATTTGACCAGTACCATTACAACGAGAGCAAGGACGTTGATTTACCATACGACCAAAAGGTGTATTTTGGGTAAATTGTACTTGACCAGAGCCATGACATTCAGGACATTCTTCAGGATGAGTTCCTTTAGCAGCACCTGTACCATTACAGCTAGAACATTTTTCTGTACGAGGAATATTTAATTCTACAGTTTTACCAAAAGCAGCTTCTTCAAAAGAAATGGATAAATTATAACGTAAATCTGCGCCACGTTCAGGGCCACGACGACGACTAGAACCGCCACCACCATTGCCAAAGAACATGTCAAAGATATCGCCAAAACCTTCTCCACCAAAACCACCTTGACCAAAACCGCCAAAACCACCAAAGCCACCAGCTCCAGCACCTGCTGTACCATCAAAGGCAGCATGACCAAATTGGTCGTATTGTGCTTTCTTTTGAGGATTAGAAAGAATTTCGTAAGCTTCGTTGACTTCTTTCATTTTTTCTTCGGCTTCTTTTGGATTATCACGATTAAGGTCTGGGTGATATTTACGAGCCATTTTTTTATAAGCTTTTTTTATTTCAGTGTCTGTAGCACTTTTTGTAATGCCTAAGACTTCATAATAATCGCGTTTTGTACTCACTTTGCACCACCTAAACCTAACATTACATTATTAATATATAAATATAAATGAGTTTAAACCAAAATTTTATGGTTAATTAACATAACTCCAGCTAAGGATTAACTGGAGTTATGTTAAAAGTAAATTACTTATTAAATAAATTATTTATCAGTTACATCTTTAAAATCAGCATCGACAACATTATCGTCATCTTTAGTCTGAGTTTGTTGAGCACCTGCACCAGCATTAGCACCGCTAGCTTGTTGTTGAGCCTGTTGTGCTTGCTGATAAGCTGCTGCACTTAATTCATAAAGAGGTTTTTGTAATTCTTCTGTAGCTTTTTTGATTGCTTCAGTATCAGTACCTTTAAGTGCAGATTTAACACTTTCAATACCGTCTTTTACTTTAGCAATTGTATTAGCATCAGCTTTGTCACCTAATTCTTTGATAACTTTTTCAGCTTGGAAAATTAAAGAATCAGCATTATTTCTAACTTCTACTTCTTCTTTACGTTTTTTATCTTCAGCTTCATGAGCTTGAGCTTCTTTTACCATACGGTCAATATCTTCTTTGCTCATACCGCTATCAGATTTAATTGTGATATTTTGTTCTTTACCAGTACCGAGGTCTTTTGCAGATACATGAACGATACCATCAGAGTCAATATCGAATTTTACTTCAATTTGAGGAACTCCTCTTGGAGCTGGTGGAATATCAGTTAAATCAAAGCGACCGAGAGTCTTGTTGTCAGCAGCCATTTCACGTTCACCTTGAAGAACATGAATGCTAACAGCTGGTTGATTATCAGCTGCAGTAGAGAATACTTGGCTTTTAGAAGTAGGAATAGTAGTATTTCTTTCGATAATTTTTGTGCAAATACCACCTAATGTTTCAATACCTAAAGAAAGTGGAGTTACATCAAGAAGTAATACGTCTTTAACTTCACCAGCTAAGATACCAGCTTGGATAGATGCGCCAACGGCAACACATTCATCAGGGTTTACACCATGATTTGGTTCTTTACCAAGATATTTTTTGATAGCTTCCTGAACTGCAGGAATACGGCTAGAACCACCAACTAAAATGATTTTATCGATTTCAGATACGGATAAACCAGCATCAGCCATAGCTTTACGAGTTGGTGCAATAGTAGCTTCAACAAGGTCAGCTGTAAGTTCATCAAATTTTGCACGAGTAAGTGTTAAATCTAAATGTTTTGGACCTGTAGCATCAGCTGTGATGAATGGTAAGTTAATATTTGTAGAAGTCATGCTGGAAAGTTCAATTTTTGCTTTTTCAGCAGCTTCGATAAGACGTTGAGCACTCATTTTATCTTGAGATAAATCAATACCGTTAGATTTTTTGAATTCTTCTACCATCCATTGCATTACAGCATGGTCAAAGTCGTCCCCACCTAAATGAGTATTACCATTTGTAGATTTAACTTCAAAAGTACCTTCATCTAATTCAAGAATAGATACATCGAATGTACCACCACCAAGGTCAAATACAAGAATAGTACCGTCTTCACTTTTATCAAGACCATAAGCAAGAGCAGCAGCTGTTGGTTCGTTTACAATACGAAGAACATCAAGACCTGCAATTTTACCAGCATCTTTAGTAGCTTGACGTTGGCTATCGTTGAAGTATGCAGGAACAGTGATAACTGCTTGAGATACTTTTTCACCAAGATATTTTTCAGCATCAGCTTTTAATTTTTGAAGAACCATTGCAGAAATTTCTGGTGGTGTATAAGATTTGTCATCAATATTTACTTTATAGTTAGCTTCGCCCATATGACGTTTGATTGAAGCGATTGTACGATCTGGGTTAGATACAGCTTGACGTTTTGCAAGTTGACCTACAAGACGTTCACCATCTTTAGTGAAGCCTACAACGGAAGGAGTAAGTCTGCTACCTTCAGGATTTGTGATAACTGTAGGTTCGCCGCCTTCCATAACAGCAACTACAGAATTAGTAGTACCTAAGTCAATACCAATTACTTTGGACATTATAAATTCCTCCTAAAAACATCTATATAGAAAATATAAGTGTTAATCAAATTAAATTAAAATATATTTTTATTATAGTAAATCAATCAAAATGATTAATTTGCTACAACTTTAACCATACTTGGGCGAATTACTCGACCTTGTACCATATAACCTTTTTGAAGTTCTTCTTCAATAATATCATCTTCTTTTTCTGGATCTTGAACACGCATTACAGCCTGATGGAAATTTGGATCAAATTTTTCACCAGCAGCTTTAATTTGTTCGAGACCATTTTTCTTTAAAGATTCCATTAATTGATTATATACCATAGAAATACCATCGTGAAGAGGTGTTCCAGCAGCGCCTTCAACAGCCAAAGCACGATCAAAATTATCAATAATAGGTAGTAAATCTTTAATTAATCCTTGAAGTACTACATTGGATAATTCTTCACGTTCTTTTTCATTACGGCGACGGAAGTTTGTAAAATCTGCTTGTAAACGTTTATATTGTTCTTCACTTTGTTGTAATAATACTTTTTGAGCATCTAATTCTTTTTTTATTGTATCAAGAGTTGCTTCCTGTGCAGTATCTTCAGTAGAAACTTCTTGTTCAGGAGTTTCCTGAGTTGTAGTTTCTTCTGTTACTGTTTCAGTAGCATTTTCAGTTGCTTGAGTTGCTTTAGTTTCTTCTGGAGTAGCCATGAACCAACCACCTTCTTAATATTTTCATTAACCATAAATATCTACAGATGAAATTTATGGAAAATATTTGCTAAATTATTATTCATAAATTTTAGCAATGAGATTACTTTTCCGTAATCCATACGGGTAGGCCCTAAAATAGCTAAAGTAGCAACAGGCTTACCATCAAAATGATACGTCGCGCTAATAATACTACAATCTTTAATATCATTATATTTATTTTCTTGACCAATGGTTACAGCTACATTTTTATCACGATGTGGTTGTAAAATATCACATAATAATTGTTCTTCTTCAAGCATAGATAAAATCTTTTTGACTTTATCTAAATTATGAAATTCAGGCTGTTCCATCAATTGTCTAGCACCACCAAAATATAGGCGTTCTTTTTTATCTTGAGCTAGAGCTTCTTCAATAATATTAATAATAGAATTAAAAACAGTAGAATTAACGGTTTCACCACATAACTTGCGAAAAGTATTCATATTAATATCGCAAAGATGACGACCTTTTAAATAATGATTAAATATCTTAGCAATATATTCGAAATCATTAAGTGAAAGACCTTGAGGAATATCAATAATTTTATTATTAATAAATCCCGCATCTGTCATAATAATAGCAATGACTTGATGATTATTCAATGGTGAAAAATGTAAATACTGAAAAGTTGTTTGTGTTAATTGAGGTGCTAAAACTAAAGAAATGTTTTTAGTCAATTGAGAAAGAATACGTGAAGTTTCACGGAAAATTTCTTCAACTGATTGAACTTTAGTAGCATACCAATCATTAATAAGAGATATTTCATTCTCCGACATTTGTTCCAACGTTAAAAGATCATCAACATAAAAACGATAACCTTTTGATGAAGGGATGCGCCCAGATGAGGTGTGGAGATGTTTAATATAACCAAGTGTCTCTAAATCCGCCATTTCATTACGAATTGTTGCAGGGCTAATTCCCAAACTATATTTTTTAGCGATGGTTCGGGAGCCAATTGGCTCTGCTGTAGATATATAGTCATCTACAATGGCTCGGAGAATGCGTTGTTTTCTATCATCTAGCATTTTTTTCACCCCTATTGTTAGCACTCTATAGCGGTGAGTGCTAACCTCTAAATAAAAATCTACCACTATTTAGACAAAATGTCAACCCATATATTTTAATTGTATAATAAATAATATTTTTAGCTAAAAAAGCCCCTATTATTTAGAATGAATCTAGCTAATAGAAGCTTTTATTATTTACTATTTATTTAAAAATCTAAAAATGACATAATGACTGACAAAAGACACAATAACTTCCATCATAAATTATTAAGATAATCTGTAACAGATTTAATAGCATTAGCTCCATCAGAAGCAGCTGTAATTACTTGACGTAAATCTTTTGTACGTAAATCACCAGCCACAAAAAAACCTGGTGCATTTGTTGTACCACTTTCATCAGCAATTACATAACCAGAAGTATCAGTATTTACAAAATCAGGAACTAAATAATTATTAGGTATCATACCAACAGCAACGAATATACCATCAACAGAGATATCGGCTACTTCGCCAGTATTTTTATATTCTATTTCTATAGAAGAGACCTTTTTATCACCTTTAATGATTTTGGGAATGGCGGATTTTATAAATTCTACATTAGGCAAAGCTAAAACTTTTTCTTGAGTATGTTTATCACCACGAAGCTCATCACGACGATGAATCAAATAAACTTTTTGACAAATTTTAGCCAAAAATAAAACATCTTCAAGTGCAGTATTACCACCGCCAATAACAGCTGTAATTTTATTACGATAAAAAGCACCATCACAAGTAGCACAATAATATACACCACGACTTAAAAATTCTTGTTCACCAGGAATATTTAAAGTACGAGGACTAGCACCAGTAGCTAAAATGACAGATTTAGTTAAAAGTGTATCTTGGTTTTTGATTTCAATAGAATAAGAACTATCTTCATTTTTATGAATAGCTAAAACCTCAGCTTCTTTGATAGTAGCTCCCAACTTTTCCGCATGAGCTTGAAGAGCCATTGAAAAAGAAGCCCCATCAATATTAGGCATACCAGGATAATTATCCAAATCATTAGTAGTGACAATTTGACCACCACTATAACCAGCTTTTTCCAACACAACATAATTTAAAGCAGCACGAGAAGCATAAATAGCAGCCGAAAGACCAGCAGGACCACTACCAATAATTACAGTATCAAACATAAAATCACCTCAAACGAAAATATAATTTAACGAATAATTATTATCTATTAATTAAATTATAATATAACATATAAAACAAGTCCACAAAAATAAAAAACAAGTAAAAATATTGAAAGAACAAAATAAATAGGATAATATAGAAAGTAGAGAAAATAAAGTTAGCAAGCTTAGCAAAAGTCTAGACAAAAGGAAAGAAAAATGAATAATAATAAACACACAACAAAATCCACACAAAAAAAATCCCCTCGCCTGCAACTAAATATACGCCTAACCCCAGAGCAAAACGAATTAATAAACCAACGTCTCCAACAAACCCAAAAACCCAAAACCGAATACATCATAGATTGTATAAACAATACCCCCATTTATATACTTCCCAACTTAGAACAAACCATAAAAACGATGAAAACACTAGGAAATAATACCAATGAATTATTATATAAATTAAATAATATAGAAGAAAATGATCAACTAACCCAAAAAGAATTAATAGAAAATAAAGCAGAATTAAAACAAACCCTAGAAAAGATACAACAAGGATGTGACGAATTTTGGCAATTATTAAAATTACTAAAGCAGGAAAAACCAAAGCAAGCTTAAAAGCAGCCCTATTATATATTGCCAACGAAGAAAAAATCACTCAACCAAACGGGAAAAAATTAATAACTAGTTTAAATTGCTGGGGCGATTTACAAAATATATACGAAACAATGATTGCCACTAAAAAACTATACCGTAAAGCCACAGACAACAAACATAGTGAAATGTATAAACATATTCAACAAGCATTTAAACCACAAGAAGTAACTCCGAAAACTGCCCATGAAATAGGTATAAAATGGGCAAAAAAATGTTTTGGTGAAAAAGGCTTTGAAATCTGTATATGCACACATTTAGACAAAGAACATATTCATAATCACTTTATTATAAACTCAGTAAATGCCCTAACTGGAAAAACTATAGAAATTCATGCAAATAAAACATTAGAAGAATTAAAATATATTTCAGATGAACTCTGCAAAGAATATAATCTATTTATTATAGAAAGAAATAAATTTGAAAAAAATGATAATATCTATAGCATGACGAAAAAGTATGGTTTAGAGAAAAAAGAATATTTAAATCTTACTTGGCAAAAAGCAATTTATGATAGAATAAAAGAATGTATTCAGAAATCAAAAAATAAAGGATTTGTTTATTTTAAAGATGAATTAAAAAAATACAACATTGAAGTAGAAGAACAAAGACTAAAAGGTGATTTGATATTTATTAGTAGAGATTATAATCGAAGAATTAGTGATGAAACTTTAGCAAAAAATTTTGCTGATGAAAAACAAATATCGAAAAACAATATTGAAAAATATGTAGGGAAAATAGATAGTTATACAATAAAAAAAGAAGAACATTTATCAGAAAAAAAACAAGGATTTTATAAATTGATAGAGAATTTATTAAAAGCAATAAATAATACTCAAAACATAAAAACAAAATTAGAATTTTATCTATTTATGGAACAACAGGGATGGCTTATCAAAGAAACATTAACAGGTAAAGCATATTATTGTAAAGAACAAAATAGATATATATACGATCAAACATTATATAAATTGCTAGGAAATAAAGAGTATTGTTTAAAATATATAGAAGAAAAATTAAACTAAAGGAGATTGTATGGGGATAATAATGAAGGGCCATTTATTGGCAATGTTTACCATTCTTTGTTGGGGAGCAACTTTTGTATCGACAAAAGTTTTATTAACAGATTTTACCCCAATAGAGATATTAATTACTAGATTTAGTATTGGTCTGACTATCTTATATATTATAAGACCACAAAAATTAAAATTAAGACATGAAGTGCATAGAAAATATTTAGTTCTTGCCGCATTGTCAGGAATTACATTATATTATTTAATGGAAAACCTAGCATTAACCTATACTTATGCATCAAATGTAGGTATTATTTCATCAACAGCACCATTATTTGCAGCTATTTTAGCTAGTTTTGTTTTACGAAAGCACCGTTTAAATGGCCCATTCTTTATTGGGTTTATAGTAGCTATTACAGGAATTATATTTATTGCATTAGAAGAAAGTCATTTAAATATCAACCCTAAAGGAGATATTTTAGCATTAACAGGTGCAGTGTTATGGGCGGTATATGCCGTAGTATTAAAGAAGATTTGTAACTTTGGTTATGATATGATTATTATAACTAGAGAAATATTTTTATATGGCATAATATTAATGATACCAGCTATTATATATATGGGATATGATGTAGATTTAATTCACTTATTAAAACCTGTAAATTTAGCCAATATGCTTTATTTAGGAATTTGTGCATCTGCAATATGTTTTATTACTTGGAATTTTGCTACAAAATATTTAGGTGTAGTAAAAACAACAGCATATATATATGCTTCGCCTGTAGTAACGGTGATTATAGCATATATTTTTTTGGGTGAACCTATCAGTATGTATAAAGTGATTGGCATGGTATTAGCTATTTTAGGATTAATAATATCACAAAAATAATAAAGTTAAATTTTAAGCTATAAATATAGATATAATTTC
>Garnier_p2__coassemble_1415_pt1 | contig 23189 bp, 24 predicted proteins | sample Garnier_p2__metabat2_low_PE_022 | metagenome-assembled genome bin Garnier_p2
ATATAGCTAAAACTACATAATTGATAATAATAAAAATTAATCTTTTGGGGTGGTATAATCATGAATAATTTTGCTTTTTTACAAGAAAAATTTCCTATATTAGCCAATCTAGGAAATTTAGCAGAAAAATATTTATATAACGACCCTAATTCATGTTTAATAAAATTAGGCATGATAGGTGAAACTATTGTAAATCTAATCTTTGAATATGATGATATTGAAAAACCTACCGAAGATAAAGCGGTAAATCGTATCAATATTTTAATTCGTGAAGGCATCATTGATGAACAAATCACCGATATTTTACACGCTTTACGTAAAGCTAGAAATAAAGCAGTACATGAAAACTATGAAGGTTCTTGCGGTATTTTATTATCTTTTGCCTATACTCTTTGTGAATGGTTCATGCAAACTTATGGCGATTATAAATATACACATACAGATTTTGTATTACCAACCAAAGCAATGTTTGCTAGTGATGCTTTAAATTGGATAACTAACGAACAAAAAATTGATGAACTAACACATACAGCCATACATACAGCCACAAAAACGAAAGCTATACAACGTGCTAAACGTTTAAAATTAATAACTAATGCTAATGCAAATTTAAAATTAACCGAAGAACAAACAAGATATCTTATTGATGAAAAACTTCGTTTGGCTGGTTGGCAAGCAGATACGCAAAATCTCCGCTATAGTAAAGGTACTAGACCTACTAAAAATAAAAATATGGCTATTGCTGAATGGCCAGCATTTACCGACAACAATACTAAAGGATACGTAGATTATGCTTTATTTATTGGCGAAAAATTAGTCGGTATCGTCGAAGCTAAACGTTTAAGTAAAGATATCTCATCTGTATTAGACTGTCAATGTAAAGAATACGCACGTGGAATTATCGCCAAAGATGAATATTTGATAGGTAATTATGACACGTATAAAATACCATTCATCTTTGCTACTAATGGACGAGAATATCTAAGACAAATCGAAACAGCCTCAGGCATTTGGTATCAAGATTTAAGAAATAAATTAAATTCTCCAGTGGCATTAAAAGGCTTTAAATCGCCAAATGGTTTACGTGATTTATTAGAAAATGATATTCAAAAGTCTAACGAAGCATTACAAGATTTTAATCAAGGCTTTTTAGTCGATAAACAAGGATTAAATTTACGTTATTATCAAGTAAATGCCATAAAAGCAACTGTAGATGCCGTTTTACATGGTCAAAAAAACATCTTATTAGCCATGGCTACAGGTACAGGAAAAACACGTACTATTTTAGGTATGATTTATTTATTCTTAAAAACTAAAAGATTTAATCGAATTTTATTTTTAGTTGATAGGACAAGTCTTGGTGAACAAGCTTATGAAACATTTCGTGAAGTAAAACTCGAAGAATTACTGACTTTAGATGAAATCTATAATATCAAAGGACTCAATCAGAAAATAGCTGACCGTGAAACGAAAATCCAAATAGCCACCGTGCAAAGTATGGTAAGACGATTGTTATATCAAAATGATACTGATGAATCGGATAAAAATAACACTGAGTTTAAAGATACTATCTCAGTTAGTGATTATGATTTAATTATTGTCGATGAAGCACATCGAGGTTATATACTAGATAGACAAATGAGTGAAGAAGAATTACTTTATAATAATCAAGAAGATTACATCAGTAAATATCGCTATGTCATCGAATATTTTGATGCTGTAAAAATAGGCCTTACCGCCACACCTGCTCTGCATACTACGGAAATTTTTGGTGAACCAATATTTACGTATTCTTATCGTGAAGCAGTAAATGATAGATTTTTGGTCGACCATGATGTACCACATACCATTCGTACCAAATTATCCACACAAGGTATCGTCTATCACAAAGGCGATGACATGACTTTATATAATACCGAAACCAAACAAATTCGTGATGTAGCTTGCCTTGAAGATGAAGTGCATATTGAAGTCGATAAATTCAATAAAGATGTTATTGTCGAAGATTTTAATCGAAAAGTATTGACTGAAATTATCGAAGATATTTGCGAAAAAAACACCAAAAAAGATCTTGAACCACAAAATCAAGGTAAAGTGTTGATTTTTGCTGTAAATGATATGCACGCTGATTTAATCGTAAAAATCCTCAAAGAAATTTGCCCTATTTATGCTATTGATAGTGATACTATCATGAAAATCACCGCTAGTGCTGGAGATGGAAAAAAAGAACGTATACTAGAATATATTCGTCGTTTTAAAAATGAACAAGACCCTTCAATTGTAGTTACAGTAGATTTATTGACTACCGGCATTGATGTACCCAAAATTGATACTTTAGTATTTTTACGTAGAGTGAAATCTCGTATTTTATTTGAACAAATGTTAGGTAGAGCGACTCGACTTTGCCCTGAAATCGGTAAAACTTGCTTTGATATCTATGACCCTGTAGGGGTCTATGAAGCTTTAGATAGTGTAAATACGATGAAACCAGTCGCTGTAAATCCTAAAATCACTATCCAAGATATTGTTAATAACCTCACACAAACCATTAATCATAGTGTCAATATTAATGATAATAATGCCTATAGAATAACAACAGTTCAAGAAAATAAAACTATAGATTATACTGTAAATAATGCTAACGATTTTGATTATAAGAAAAATCAAATAGGACAATTAGTCGCCAAATTAAATCGCAAACAACAAGCATGGAGCGATAAACTAAAAAAACAATTTAAAACACAAACAGGTAAATCCACTACCGAATTTATCGACGAACTCAAAGAAATTGCACCAGAAAATATCGCTCAGTATCTTGTAAATCATCAATCATGGCTAGATATGTTAATTAATCATGAAAAATCTAATAAAGAAAAAATAATTTATCAAGGTGAAGATGAAATAATCAGCATTAAAAGAAATTATGGTAATACCGAAAAACCAGAAGATTATATTGAAAGCTTTACTCAATATCTAAAAACAAATTTTAATGAAATTATGGCTTTAAAATTAATCTGTACCAAACCAAGCGATTTAAAACGTGAAGAATTAGTAAATCTAAAAAATTTATTAATGCAACATCGTTTTAGTGAAACACATTTAAATACTGCGATTAATGCTATGACCAATCAAGAAATTACAGCAGATATCATAAGTATTATTCGTCAATGTATATTAGGTTCAGCACGTATCAGCCATGAAGAACGTATCAAAAATGCTATGCAAAAATTAAAAGCTAATCATGACTTTTCCACAAGTGAACAAGCATTTTTAAAAAATATCGAAAAATATTTACTCAAAGAATCTATTATTACCAAAGAAACCTTTGATAGCGATAGAAATTTCAAATCTCGTGGCGGATTTAATACTATCAATAAAAGATTTGGCGGACAATTAGAAAATATTATCAAAGAATTAAACCAATATTTATATGACGATGGAGGCAAAATAGCTTGAATACACAAGAAATCGTAGCAAAACTTTGGAATTTATGTAATATACTTCGTGATGACGGAATCACTTATCATCAATATGTAACAGAGCTTACGTATATATTATTTTTGAAAATGGCCAAAGAAACAGGTGCCGAAAGTAATATTCCTGAAGAATATCGTTGGGATAATTTGAACGTAAAAAGTGGTATCGAATTAAAGAATTTTTATAAAAAGTTATTAGATGAGCTCGGTACGAATACGCAAGGTAGAATACGTGAAATCTATCAAGGCTCAGCAACTAATATTGAAGAACCAAAAAATCTCGAAAAAATCATTAAAACTATTGATGATTTAGATTGGTTCAGTGCCAAAGAAGAAGGCTTGGGCAATCTATATGAAGGATTACTAGAAAAAAATGCCAATGAAAAAAAATCAGGAGCAGGGCAATATTTTACGCCTCGTGTGCTGATTGATATAATAGTAAAACTTATCGCACCAAAAGCAGGTGAACGTTGTAATGACCCAGCTTGTGGTACATTTGGTTTTATGATTTCTGCAAATAACTTTGTAAAATCACAAACTGATGATTATTTTGATTTAAGCGAAGAAGAAAAAGACTTCCAATATGATGAAGCCTTTACAGGTTGCGAGCTAGTACACGATACACATAGATTAGCATTGATGAATGCAATGCTCCATGATATTAATGGCGAAATAAAATTAGCAGATACCTTATCTAATCAAGGAAAATCACTCAAAAATTTTGATGTAGTGCTTGCCAATCCGCCATTTGGTACGAAAAAAGGGGGCGAACGTGCTACACGTGATGATTTCACTTACCCTACAAGTAATAAACAGCTCAATTTCTTACAACATATTTATCGTAGTTTAAAAGCTGACGGTAAAGCAAGAGCAGGTGTCGTACTTCCCGATAATGTATTATTTGCTGACGGTGACGGCGAAAAAATTCGTGCTGATTTAATGGATAAATGTAATCTGCATACTGTTTTACGCTTACCTACAGGGATATTTTATGCTCAAGGCGTAAAAACTAATGTATTATTTTTCACACGTGGCAAAACTGACAAAAATAATACTAAAGAAGTTTGGTTTTATGATTTAAGAACAAATATGCCTTCATTCGGTAAGACCAATCCACTTAAAGAAAGTGATTTTGCAGGATTTATCCAAGCATATATTGCAGAGGATAGACACAAAGTACAAGATGAAAGATTTTCTGTATTTACTAGAGAACAAATCGCCGAAAAAAATAATAGTCTTGACTTAGGCTTAATCAAAGATGATAGTATCTTAGACTATGAAGATTTACCAAATCCTATTGACTGCACCGAAGAAATGATTGCCGACTTATCTGAGGCACAAGCCTTACTAAGTGAAGTAGTAGCCGAATTAAAATCTTTAGAAAATGGTGAGGCATAACATGGCAGGAAAAAAAGCAAAACAATTAACCCTAGAAGAAAAATTGCAAAATGCCCTAGTACCAAAAGAAGAACAACCATATAAAATACCTGATAATTGGTGTTGGACATATATACATAACATAGCAATTGTTGTAACAGGGAAAACACCAAGTAAAAAAAATAAAGAATATTATGGGGGTAAGTTTCCTTTTTTTAAACCAGCTGATTTAGATGCAGGTAGAAATATGCAATATGCAACAGAATATCTATCAGAAAAAGGAAAATCTATTTCTGTAATAATTCCTGAAAAAGCAACTGGAATTTGTTGTATAGGGACAATAGGAAAATGTGGATATTTTTTAGTTGAAGGAACAACTAATCAACAAATAAATACAGTAATTTCAAAAATAAATCCTTTATATAGTTATTATTTTTTTAATACAAATAGTTTTGTTAGAGAATTAATATCTAAAGCATCAGCAACAACGATAGCTATAGTTAATAAAAGTAAGTTAGAATCATGTTTATTTCCTGTTGCTCCATTAAATGAACAGCAAAGAATAGTAAATATAATAGAGTCTTTATTTAATAAATTAGATAAAGCCAAAGAATTAATTGAACATACTTTAAATCAAATTGAACAGAATAAAATGGCAATACTGCATAAAGCTTTTACTGGTGAATTAACAACAAAATGGAGAAAAGAAAATAATATTGATTTATCTAGTTGGCAAGAAATAAATTTAGGTAAATTGTTGTTACCAATGAAAACAAAAAAACCTACAGATAAATATTTTAGATATATAGATATTGATGCTATTGATAATAAGAATCAAAAAGTAAAATCCCCTAAATTAATTTTGTCAGAAAAAGCACCTAGTAGAGCTAGTAGAGAAATTCAATCGGGAGATATATTATTCTCAATGGTTAGACCATATTTAAAAAATATTGCATTAATAAATGAAGAATTGTCAGATTGCATAGCATCTACTGGATTTTATGTTTGCAGATGTAAAGAAAAATTACTATCTAAATATTTGTATTACTTGCTTTGTAGTGATGATAGCATTAATTATTTAATGCTATTTATGAAAGGTGATAATTCTCCTTCAATTAGAAAAAATGATTTACTCGGTATGAATTTAAAATTACCTACTATAGAAGAACAACAAGAAATAGTTAATATTTTAGATAAATTATTAGCAAAGTATAATAAAATACAAAATTTAAATAAGCAATTAGAGCAAATAGAATTACTAAAAAAATCTATCTTAGCAAAGGCTTTTCGTGGAGAGCTTGGCACTAATGACCCACAAGAAGAAAGTGCTGAAAAATTACTTGCTGAGATTTTGGCGGAAAACTAAATATGCTAAAAAAAGAACTGCACCCCAAATTGGATAAAAACACAACTTGGAAAATGCAGTTCTTTTTTTATTTTTTTATATTGTAATTTAAGACTTTTTAATAGAGAGTTTTTTCATAGATATTTCTCATTTATCTAATGATTGCTGTAAATGAAGTATTTCTTGTGTACTTAGTCCAGTAGTTTTAGATATAAAATCAATAGCCATATTCACTTTTAATAAATTAATAGCGATAGTTTTACGTTCACTTTGAATGCCTTCTTGGAGACCTTCTTGTTTTGAGGCAAGCATACTAGAATTATAATCACGAATGGCTTTTTCTTGGAGTTCATATTTATAGCGAAGTTTTTCATCGTGCATAAAATAATTTTGATATTCTAAAGCTTTTTTTATAGCTGGTTCATTCATGGCTATTTCCTCATTTATCTAATGATTGCTGTAAATGAAGTATTTCTTGTTCATTTAGTCCAGCAGTTTTAGATATAAAATCAATAGACATATTAGCTTTTAATAAATTAATAGCGATAGTTTTACGTTCACTTTGAATGCCTTCTTTTATACCTTTTTGAATGCCTTCTTGGAGACCTTCTTGTTTTGAGGCAAGCATACTAGAATTATAATCACGAATGGCTTTTTCTTGGAGTTCATATTTATAGCGAAGTTTTTCATCGTGCATAAAATAATTTTGATATTCTAAAGCTTTTTTTATAGCTGGTTCATTCATGGCTATTTCCTCCAATTCTTCATCTGTACATTTATTTGAGAATAAAGCAAACCATTTTTCCGATTTTTTCAAACGTTTTATATCACTAATTTTAAATTTTGGTAATTCTATAAAGTGCATTTCAAAATCTTTAATAACAGTATTTTTATCAAAATCATCTGTAATATGACAAGATGAATGACATCTTTTATGTTCTTTAAATAAAATAAAGTTTAGTAGGTTTATAGATATAACATCTTTTAATAGTGAATAATCTTCACTTTCACCTAATTGGTAAGAATATAATTTTGACCAATAGAACATTGCTCGTTTTTTCATATCAACAGGCTTAGCAATTTGCACCTCAACATTTACATAAGTATCATCATTCATTTTAGCTCTGATATCGAGTATAGAAACCTTTCCTGCCTCAATAATAGGATCAATTTCTTTATCTAAAAATTCAATATCATAAAAAGCCTCATCACCTGTACGATTTAAAATACTATTTAAAAAATTTAAAGTCAATTCTTTATGGCGGTCATCACATAATAATGATTTAAAAAATACATCATTTAGCATATTTACTTTTATTTTTTCCATAATCCTAATCCTTCCATAACTAATATCTCATTTATCTAATGATTGTTGTAAATGAAGTATTTCTTGTGTGCTTAATCCAGTAGTTTTAGATATAAAATCAATAGCCATATTCACTTTTAATAAATTAATTGCAATAACTTTGCGTTCACTTTGGATTCCTTTTTGAATTCCTTTTTTGAGACCTTCTTGGATTCCTTCTTGTCTACCACGCTGGTGAGAATAAACATTACGTATTTTTTCGTCGAGGATAGCTTCTTCTCGTGCTAGATATTCTTGGCGTAATTCATCGTTACTATTAAAATATGCTTCATAATCTAACGCTTGTTTTATTACGGGGTTATTCATCGCTAATTCCTCCAAATCTTTTTCACTATATTTTCCCGAAAAATATGCTCCCCATTGTTCAGATTTTTTTAGCTTTTTAATATCGCTAATTTTTACTTTTGGTAATTCTAAAAAGTGCATTTCTAAATGACGAGTAACGATTACATTCGTATTAGGCACACAAAAACAACAATCATCTTGTCCCATTAAGTTTTTGAAAAAATAATCATTTAAACGATTAAAATTTTTTATTTTTTCCATAATATTAGTCCTTTCATACATCTAAAAACGCTTTCTTCTACGATGTTTTCATACACTCTTTTAGTAAAATCTTATAATTTGGAGTCTACTTCACCACTAACAATATAAGATTTTTTAACGTAAATATTTTTATAATTAAATATATTATAGATACCCTCTTTAAGAGGATAATAACACAAAAAAATTATTTATGTAAAGCCAAATTTAAATTTTAAAAACTAATTATGATACAAAAAAGTTAGGACAATAACTGCCCTAACTTTTATTTTTAGCTTATATTATTAATAACCATTCACTACAATATCGACTTTTCCTGAATCAGGATGAATAATCAGCCCATGTACAGGAATATCATCGGGAATCAATGGATTATTATGGATACTTTTTACACTAGATAAAATATTATCTACAGGGTCATGAAAATTATCAATCCAAGATTTCAATTCATCTTGCACATTCATAATAGCTTCTTTTTGAATACCACGTTTTAACATAGTATCAATCAAACCTTCTGATGTAGCAGTAGCCATACCACAACCATGATGACCAATTACCATGATTTCTTTGATATCGAATTGATAAATACAGATTAAGAGACTGCGGATAACATCATCAAATTTACTCGTAATAGTATTACCAGCTGTTTTTATCATTTTAACTTCACCACGACGAATCCCCATAGCTGGCTCTAAAAGCTCTACCAAGCGAGTATCCATACAACTGACAACTGCCAAATGCTTTTGTGGAAATTTACTCCACATTGTCAAATCATCTTTTGTTTTACGTAAATATTGCTGATTTGCCTGTAAAACTTCTTCTAAAAGGGTCATATGCAAAATCTCCTAATCAATAATCAAAAAATTTAATTAGCCAATACTAATTGTATAACAAGCAGAAAATTCATCATTAGCCTTTAGCTGTAAAATCCCCTCTTTATTAGAAAAATCACGTTTTTGCGTACTATCTCCAAGACCATACCAAGGCTCAATACAAATAAATGGAGCTTTTATTGGTTTTGTCCAAATACCAAGATAAGGGAATCCTTCAAAATTAACTTTTACAAAATGATTATTAACAGTATTTGTTATTTTTACTGCATTAGAAAATAAATTTTTGAAAACAAGTGCATCTTCTGTGAATAAATCATGACGTAAACGAAGTACTTTTCCATAAACTAATTGCACAGGGAAAACACCGCCATCAAAAAGGCCAGCAGAATTTACATGATATGAAGTCATTGGACTTGCTTCTGTTTGTTCAAATTCTAATTCATGCTCATTAAATGTACCTTCATTACCAATAGGACAATTAAAAGCAGGGTGTGCCCCAATAGAAAAATACATTTCATTATTTTCATCAAGATTTTTGACGAGCCAGCCCACTTTTACCGTATCAAAATCCAAAGTATAAGTAACAGTAAGCTCAAATCTAAATGGATAAATTTTTAATGTGTCTTCATTATATGTCAATGTATATACCAAAGAATTTTCAGTCTGATTAGCTAAAGTAAATTCACTATCTCTAGCAAAACCATGACCATTCATATTATATACAGAGCCATCATATTCGAATTGATTGTTCTTTAATTTACCTACAATAGGAAAAAGTATCGGTGCATGGCGTTGCCAATGTTGTGGATCGGCTTGCCAAATATATTCAATTTTAGTTTCTTTATTAAATAAACTATGAATTTCGGCACCATGAGTATCTACACTAAGACGTAAAATACTATTTTCTAATGTTTGTAACATGAAAACACCTTCTTATTTAAAATTTATTTTATAATAAATCATTCATGCGTTTTTGTGGTTCAGTCAAATCTAAATGTCCGCTTAACATTTCTAAAGGCTTACCTTCTACAGTAAAACGAACAGCTTTAATATCTTTAAATTCAGTTAAAGAATCTACAATAGCGCCGATTAACATTAATTCACCAGTAGAACCACCTGTAAAATTTGTTTTAAAAGCTTTATTAAAATCTACTGTAGCAATATTTTTATCAACTTTTACAGACAAAACTTGCGTATTTTTTGGCATAATATAAATACCTTCTTTGTCTGTAGCTGGGCCATCAATCAATGCTTGAACAACAGCTTGATACTTATCTTCGCGATTTAAATTAATTTTACGTGTTGCAGGAAGTAGTTTATCACCATTACTACTTGGAAAATAAATAGTAATTTTATCCATAGTTTCTTTTTTAGTAGTTTCAGTAGTGCTACTTGTACTAGTTTCTTTATTTATTTGTGCAGAAGACGTGCTAGAGCTAGATGTGCTTGGTTCTTGAGTACAACCAGCTGTTATAGCTAAAATAACAATTGTCATGATAGCTAATAAATATTTTACGGTTTTTAAAGTCATATAAATCGCCTCTCAATTAAAATTAGAAATACATATTCATTAATTTTGCTCGCTAAAATATTGTGATATTCCTTGTGCGATAGCATTTGCTAATTGCATTTGCCAATCAGGGTCACTTAAAAGTGCTTCTTCATTATAATTTGTGATAAAAGCTGTTTCAATGAGCACAGCCGGCATAAAAGATTTTTTTACTACATAAAAATTACAAGTAGACGCACCTCTATCAGTCAAACCATTCGCTTCAATCATTTTTTGTTGGATATTTTGAGCTAAACGTTGTCCTTTATAGCTAGAAGGATAATAAAAAGTTTGTGTACCATTAGCACTTGGACTAGTGAAAGCATTACAATGAATACTTACCATAATATCAGATTTATGATTATTAGCCACATTTACACGAGCCTGCAATTCATTAGTGGCAGAGGCATTTGCTCCAAAAACATCGCTATCTGTATCTCTTGTCATAATGACTTTTGCACCAGCACCAGTCAAGATATCTTTTAAATCAGTAGCAATAGCTAAAGTAGCTTCTTTTTCGCTATAGCCATTTGGCCCAATAGCACCACTATCTGAACCGCCATGACCAGGGTCAATAGTGATAATTTTGTTTTTCAAATTGGCTATATTCGTATCAGTAATGACTGTATCATTGATTGGTGTTGTAAAAATATCGATAGCTACACCATTTTTGCCCAAAGAGTATATTTTAAAATTATTGTTAGCTTCTTCTTTTAAGTAAATTTTCCCTTGAACAAAATTGCCATCTATTTCATGGATAAAAATCTTTTTGGCAATAGTCTTATCTAACTTTTCTTGATGAGAAATATTACTTATTGTGGCATTACCCAAACGAAAAATTAATTGCTTTTGATTATTCGGATTAAAGTTTATTGAGAAATCTTTAAGTTCTCTATTAGTATTTAGTTCGATATGCAAATACTGATTTCCTTGTTCATCTTGCATAATCTCATGAGAAATTTTTTCAATACTACTTGGGCTTGCCATAGAAATACTTGGTATCATTAAAAAGATACAAGTCAAATAAAAAATAAATATTCTTTTAAATAACAACAGTAAAACACTCCTTGGTATATTAAATTTTAAATTAGAGATTATCTTGATTTAATGAATTAAATAATAAATCTATCTCTTCTTTGGCTTGCAATGTGGCTTTTTCATCATAATTTATATCAATAGTGAGATAATCTCCCTCTTTTAAAGAGCTAGATAATAAATTTCGTGGAAAAACCACTTTTTGCTCCTCCTCGCCAATCAATAATACGGCTTTATCCTCTTCGAATCTATCGATTACAGCTGATAACATTTTTTCACTTCCTTAAATAAATACAAAATTAAAATTACATCTTTAAATAAATTTTATTTTATCAATATCTTATGATTTTATTTTGTAGTATCAATTTGATAATCTTTCGTACCATTGCTAATAATTTTTATTGAACCATCTTCATCTGTACGATACACTTTGATACCCAATTTTTTATAACGCGCTAAAATTTCTTTATGTGGATGACCATATTCATTACCAGCACCTAAAGAAATCAATGCTACTTCTGGATTTACAGCTTTTAAAAATTGTTCTGTAGATGATGTTGTACTACCATGATGTGGAGATTTAAGCACTAAAGATTTTAATTCATCACCATATTTTTTGACTAACGTATTTTCAATATCTTTTTCAGCATCTCCTGTAAACATCATAGTAAAATCATTATATTTTAACTTTCCTACAATAGAATTATTATTTGTATCATCAGTCAATTTAACTGGACTAAGTACTTTAAATTTTACCCCAGAACCAAAGTCTAGTTCATCGCCATCAGCTAAAGCTTTATATTTGATTTGTTTTTCTTTGATATTTTTCAAATAAGTTTTATACGTTTTAGTTGTAGCCTTTTGCCCATTATCATAGACTTCTTTGACTTCAAAGTTTTTAAATATCACATACGCACCACCTAAATGGTCTGCATGAGGGTGAGTAATGATTAATTTATCGATAGTTTTAATATTACGTTCTTTTAGTAATTTTAAAAGATTATCTCTCTCATCAATATCACCTGTATCAATCATCACTACTTGGTCTTTCGTCTTGATTAATGTAGCATCACCTTGCCCAATATCAAGCATTTCAATACTTAAATCACCTGATACCTTTTTATTTTCGGTAGCACTAGAATCATTATTACCACAACCAAACAAAAAAATACTACTACAAATAATCATTAATAAAATAAAAATTTTCTTCATTATATCAATCCTTTATTAAATTTTAATTAATTTTTATAAATTTAACATATAGCAAGAGTGCTCCTGAAAATCATTAAAGCTTTTAGGAGCACTCCATAATTTTATTATATAAAATTTTTTATGTATAGACAATTTGTTCTATATTGCGATTAAAATTTTACTAATCCTAAGCTAATCATTAGAGCTTTGTTGACTTCGAGCATATACGTTTTATCAAGCGTGGTGATTTTTTTACTTAAACGAGATTTGTCAATTGTACGTAATTGTTCGACCAAAACCATAGAATCTCGCTCTAAATTACAAAATTTAGCAGGTAAATCTACATGTGTAGGCATATGCGTTTTACCTAACTTAGCTGTAATTGCGGCTACTATAATAGTAGGACTATACTTGTTACCGATATCGTTTTGTACGATTAGTACTGGGCGTAAACCACCTTGTTCCGAACCGATTACAGGACTTAGATTAGCATAATATATGTCGCCACGCTTTACAATATCATTTCTTTTCAGCGGATACACCATTACAAGGAATTTATTAAAAAATAAATTTGCGCTTCTTGTCTCAGGTTTTCAACTCCTTTATTTTATTAAATATGATTCTCGCGACTTTGTAATCATATATTAATAATATAAATAATCTCTATTATTATATTATCAATTTTTTAAATTTGAATCATTGATAAATATTTGGAATATTTATTAATTATAATATTTAACAAACTGTCTTACTACAGCAGAAATTTTGCTTATTAATTTATCTATAAAAAAATTCTATATTACAAATATTTTCATGTTTATTATAGCATATTTTTTATAAACGTACATATTTTTTATATTTATAAAAAATCAACCACTATACAATAATATACAAAATATTATGTGCTCGGGCAATTGAATCATGTTTAGTCTGTTATATAAACACAATTGCCCAATCACACAAACCATAAAGAAAAAAATGTTTTATTTTAAGTCTATTTGTTGACGAGCCTTTGGCAAGCTTTTTAAAATATCACTCGCAACCAATCCTGCACATCCATTTTGACTAGCAATATCACCTGCTAGACCATGTAAATACACACCAACAGGAGCTGTCATATTTTGAGCTAAATTTTCTGCTAAAAGCCCCGCTATAGTACCTGCTAAAACATCACCACAACCAGCAGTAGCCATACCAGAATTTCCTACAGTGGTTACAAATATATTGCCATCAGGATATGCCACAATAGTTTTTTCACTTTTTATGACAAAAATAGCATTAAAATATTCAGCAGCTTTACGTGCAATATCCCAAAGATTATCTTTTAAATCTTTGATTTCAATATGCAATAAATTAGCCATTTCACCTAAATGTGGTGTTAAAATAGGCATTTTCTTTATATTTTTAAGTTCATCTGGTGCTTGACTAAAAGCAAAAATTGCATCAGCATCTAATACTAATGGTTTTTCTATAGTAGTAGCCAATTCTCTAATCATTGCACAAGTTTCATCATTTCTGCCAAGTCCTGGGCCAATTAATAAAACATCTGAACTATCTGCTAATGTTTTTATTTTTTCTTTAGCTGAATTACCTAAAATACCTGGCGATATCTCAGGAAGTGCCATGGTCATGACCTCTGTATTTTTAATAGCTAAAATATCATACAGACTTTCAGCTGATGCTAAAGTACATATACCTGCACCAATACGCAAAACAGCAGAACTTGCCAAACAAGCAGCACCTGTAAGACCTGTAGAGCCTGCAATAACTAAAACTTTTCCACAAGAGCCTTTATATACATCATCTGCACGTTTTGCTAAATATTTTTTTACAAAATCTTTATCGATGGCTTCTTGTTTTATGGTATCTATTTCTAATAAACTATTCGGTAACCCAATAGTTTTAACTATTATCTTCCCTACATATTCAGATCCTGGATAGTTTATTAAACCAATTTTAGGTAAACCAAAAGTAATTGTCGCAGTAGCTGATACCGCCGTACTTTCTACTACACCATTATCTGCGTTTACACCACTCGGGATATCCACAGCTAAAATTGGACGATTCGATGTGTTTAAAATATCAATACATTTTTTAGTCTCTTCACGTAATGTTCCATGAAAACCAGTTCCCAAAAGCGCATCAATAATACAATTAGAAAAAGTAATCGCAATTTGTAAGCGATTCCAATCACGTTCTGAAACTATATGATAAATTTCAGCATGCATATTAGTCAAAATATCATAATTTATTTTTGCTGACGGTGAAAAATGTTCTGTATTTCCTATTAAAAAAATCTTTACTTTTGCTTTAGCATTAAGTAAATGTCTAGCAGCGACAAAACCATCGCCACCATTATTACCGCAACCAGCTACAATACAAAAATTTAAACGTTCAATTTCAATAGCTTTCTGCTTTGCTTTACATATTTTTATAGCTTCTTGAGCAATTTCATGTCCTGCATTTTCCATTAAAGCTATTTCTGGTATACCAAAATTATTTATTGCAGATTGATCAATCTCTTTCATTTGTGTTGCAGATGAAATTTTCATTATGATTATCCCTCCAAAATAGCTTGAGCTACAGCATATTCTTTACTGTGACTGAGTGAAATATAGATATTATATATTTTTTTATTAGTAGCAAGTTTTGCAAAATATCCATAAAGTTTTACATGTGGAGCACCATCTTCATCAGGCAAAATCTCAATATCAGTCCAAGCTCCGCCATTTGCTATGCCTGTTCCTAAAGCTTTTGCGATAGCTTCTTTTGCTGCAAATCTTGCTGTATATGAAGATATCGCCATACTTTTTTTACTATCACAATATATTTGTTCATTTACAGTAAATATTCTTTGTTTAAATTTTTCATTATCTAAAGATTTTTTTATTCGTGATATCTCGATAATATCAACACCTGTACCTTTTATCATTAATAATTCATCCTTTGAGTGTATTGATTATTTTAATGCTTCTTCTAAAGTAAGTGTATTTTGTTGCATTGCTTTGATATAAGCATCTAGGTCATTTTCCCCAGTAACTGTCGGATCTAAAATATATACTTTTGCTTTAGTTTCATTAGCAATAGTTTTGGCCGCCGAAGATGAATATTGTGGTTCAGCAAATAAAGCCTTGGCTTCTAAGCTATTTACTTGATCAATAATCGATGTGAGTTCATGCGGTGATGGTATAGTTCCTGGTTCACGCTCAATGACGCCTACGATATCTAAATTAAATTCTTTCGCAAAATAAGGAAAAGCTTCATGGAAAGTAACAATTTTTTTATTTGGTAATTTATCTATTTTTTCATGCATAGCTTGTCGTAAATTCTTCAATTTTGCAATATAATCTTGAGCATTTTGCTGATATTGATTTTTATGTTCAGGGTCTAATCTACTAAGCTCTTCCGCAATGGTTTCTACTTGTATAATATAATTAGAAACACTAACCCAAACATGTGGATTTACGCCATGTTCATCTTCTAGTAATGCAATATTTTTTGATGAATCTATTATTTGTAATTGCTGTTGATGTTCAATAATATCCTCCAAAAAAGATTCCATACCGGCTCCGTTTGCAATAAAAATATTTGCTGTTTCTAATTTTTTCATATCAGCAGGGGTCATTTGATAATCATGAAGGCAACCTGTTTGTGGTTTAGTCATATTTTCTACAACTACCCCATCAATTCCTTTAGTAATATTCAATGTTTCTATATAAATTGGATAAAAAGAAGTAATAATCTTTACTTTTTGAGTATTATCCTCAGATTTTTCATTATCATATGCAGAATTATTACCTACTTCATTCGAGCATGCAGAAAATACCAATACACTCAAAAGTGATAATAAAATTACTAGAAATTTTTTCAAAATAAAAACTCCTCTAAAGTTTTATTTTATCTTCTTAAATGAATTTTAAATTAAAATGTGGCGAGAAATTTTGTAATAAAACACAAAGCTACTCGCCACAAAATCAATATGTTTTAAAGTTTAATACTTGCACCAAAAGATAATGTTTCACGAGCTTGCTGAATAATGTCTTCAATAATAGTAGCTACAGGTTCTACTTTGTTTAGTACTGTTAAAGTCTGACCTGCTTGCATCATACCATTTTCTACATCACCGTCAACGGCAGCTAATTTATTAGTACCAGTAGCTAAGCGGATAAGTTCTTCTTTAGAAGTATTGCCTTCATTTTCTTTTTGTACAAATTCTGTAGAGAATTTGTTTTTGATACCACGTACTGCACCACCTAAAGTAAGACCAGTTACAATAGTGTCAGTATCGACAGCTTCGATTAATTTTTCTTTCATATTATCATGAACAGAGCATTCTTCAGCTACTAAGAATCTAGTACCCATTTGAATACCACTAGCACCCATGATTAAGGCAGCAGCAAGACCACGTCCATCACCAAAACCACCAGCCATAACAACTGGAATATCTACTTCTGGAATTACTTGTGTCATTAACGCCATAGTAGTAAGCACACCAATATGTCCGCCAGCTTCCATACCTTCAGCAACCATAGCATCAGCACCAGCTGCAGCTACACGTTTTGCTAATTTTACATTAGGAATTACAGGGATAACTTTAATACCTGCTTCTTTTAATTTTGCAAAATAAGGAACAGGATTTCCAGCACCTAATGTTACAAATGCGGGTTTTTCTTCACAAATAACATCTACAATTTCATCTTTATTAGGAGCCATAAGCATTACATTTACCCCAAAAGGTTTATCTGTAAGCTGTTTTGCTTTACGTATTTCTTCACGTACGTATTCTGTAGTTCTACCACCACAAGAAATAATCCCTGCACCACCTGCATTAGATACAGCAGCAGCAAGTTTTGCATCAGAAATCCAAGCCATACCGCCTTGAATAATTGGATATTTTATACCTAAAACTTCAGTAATTGACTTTGCCATTAAACAATCCTCCTAAATTAAAAAATAAATCAATTTAATTTAAACAATAACATATATTTCTTTCAATTATATTATTATATTCAGTATAACATAAAAATCATACTAAATCATTAGGATTTAGTTAAGATGAAAGATAATTTTTGTTTTCGTGATAATTTTTTTATTTGGGCTTCACGTTGCATCGCTTCTTTTTTGGTAGCAAAAGTTTCATAATAAATTAATTTAACCGGCAAACGCCCGCGTGTATAGCGAGCACCTTTGCCGGCATTGTGAGTCTTTAGACGTTTTGGTAGGTCATTTGTCCAACCTGTATATAATGTATCATCACTGCAACGTAAAATATACGTGTAACAAGACATTATTTTGCGTCTTTAATAATTATTTTGTTGATTACAACATCTTCTACTGGTTTATCCATAAAATCTGTATCTACATGACCGATTTTTTCTACAACTTCCATACCAGAGATTACTTTACCAAAAACAGCATGATGACCATCAAGCCAAGGTGTTTTATCTAAAGTAATAAAGAACTGAGAACCACCAGTATTTGGGCCAGCGTTTGCCATAGATAATACACCAGGACCGTCATGTCTTAAATCTTTGTGGAATTCATCTTTGATTGTGTAACCTGGGCCACCTGTACCATTACCATTAGGGTCGCCACCTTGAATCATGAATCCATCAATTACACGATGAAAAATAAGACCATCATAGAAATTATGTTCTGCTAAATCAATAAAATTACCTGTAGTGATAGGTGCTTTATCTTCAAATAATTCGATTTCAAAAGTACCCATATTGGTTTCAAATACTGCTATACGATTGTTACTCATGGATTGAACTTCCTTTCCTGTTTCTACATTAGAATTTATTTGTTGCTCTGCAATACCATTATTTGTAAACAAAGATAAGGTAAATGCAGAAGCTAGTAAACATAAAAATATAAATTTTTTCACAAAAATCACCTCAATAATAATATATATATTTACTTATTTTTTCTATATGCTACTATATTAGTAGTATTTATACCAAAATTCATATTTAACGCACACAAGAGATAGTTTCGCCTGGTATTTGTGGAGTATAAATCGCTTGTATATTATATTTTTGCGCAAAATCTTGCGGTATAGTCCATTTACCCTCACCAGCATTATGCATGGTAATCAGATTTTTTACATGAACTTGATTACAAAAATTTGTTACCCCAATATCCATGAATTCCTCTTGTCGACTATCTACAGGGAAAAATGCCACATCTAAATCTAAATTTCCCAAACGTTTTAATTGTTTCATGAAACCATTTTTAGCAAAAGCATTATTTTCCTCAGTATCGCCTTTCCAATGCCACCAATTAAAATCTCCTGCATGGAAAATTTTCCAATTATTTTTTTCAATATAAAAAGAAATTCCTTCATCTGTTGAACTGAAAGTTTGAATATGAATTTTTCTATCATCATAAGATGTATATTCATCTAAAATCACAGTTTTTTCAGCTGAAGGTAGATTTTTGTTCACATCATAACTAATAAAATATTTAGTTACTTTTTCAGCAAATTGATTTATTTCGGGATTGAAATGGTCATAATGAATATGCGATACAAAAAAATATATTTCTTGTTTATTTTTGAGTATTTCAGGTAAAATATTTTTGGGGTCTTGGTAATAATCAAAAACCATAGCACACTCATTCATTTCCAGAACAAAACCACTATTTAATAAATACGTTATTTTTACTTTATTATTCATAAAACTCACCTCAAAAAGGCATAATATACATTAATTTTTACAAATTTTTGGTATAGTGTCAAGAGTAATATAAATAATATGTATAATAAATCAAGAAAATAATATTTTTATAGCATGATTGTGCATTTTTAGTTATAATAGTTATTGATAACTTGTAAACCCGAATTATATAAGGAGTTGGATTAAATGTTTAGATTTTTAACTGCGGGAGAATCCCATGGGCAATGCTTAACAGCCTTGGTGGAGGGTATCCCTGCTGGTCTTAAAATAAATCTTGATGAAATGAATAGACAAATGGCACGTCGTCAAAAAGGCTATGGTCGTGGTGGGCGTATGTCTATAGAAACAGATAAAGTAGATATTTTATCTGGTGTACGTTTTGGCGAAACTATGGGCGATCCGATTACCCTTCGTGTAGTGAATAAAGATTGGGAAAATTGGACAGATAGAATGTCTGTTATGGGTTCACCTACTTGGACAAAAGTAACTGCGGCAAGACCTGGTCATGCTGATTATGTAGGTATCAAAAAATATAATCGTGAAGATATTCGTGATATTTTGGAACGTTCTAGTGCAAGAGAAACAGCAGCTAGAGTAGCTGCCGGTGCTCTTTCTCGCCAATTTTTATCTGCATTGGGAATAAATATTGTATCTCATGTAATCAATATTGGTGGTGTACAAGCTGATACTACGAATATAGATTATAAAACTTTACAAGAAAATGATAGTGATTTAAATTGCAATGATGCTCAAGCTGAACAGCAAATGCGTGAAGAAATTCGGATAGCAGGACAAAGTGGTGATACTTTAGGCGGAATTTTTGAAGTCGTTGTGCAGAATATGCCAATTGGTATAGGTAGCCATATTCAATGGGATAAGCGTCTTGATATGCAACTTGCTGGAGCAATGATGTCTATTCAAGCTATAAAAGGTGTCGAAATTGGTGATGGTTTTGCTTATGCTAATCAACCAGGTAGTAAACTTCATGATGAAATGTATTATAATGAAGATAAAACAGTTTATCGAAAAACTAATCATGCTGGTGGAATTGAAGGTGGCATGAGTAACGGCGAACCAATTATTATTCGTGCGTGCATGAAACCAATTCCTACATTAATGACACCACTTCATTCTATTGATATTGAAAGTAAACAAGAAGTTTTAGCTTGTAAAGAACGTAGTGACGTCTGTGCTGTTCAAGCAGCCTCTGTAGTAGGAGAAGCTATGGTGGCTCTTACTATCACCAAAATGATTGTTGAAAAATTTGGTAGTGATGCTATGATTGACGTTTTACAAAATTTACAAAGTTATAAGGCAAGAATAAACAAATAAAAGGATAGATGACAATGAAATCTAATATTATACTTATTGGGTTTATGGGTAGTGGAAAATCCATAACTGGTAAATTATTAGCTTATCGTTTAGGGTATAATTTTGTAGATACAGATGTGGCAATAGAAAAAACATATAAACAAAAAATCAAAGAGATTTTTGCCAATGAAGGTGAAGACGCTTTTCGCCAAAAAGAAACAGATACTATAAAAAAATTGGCACAAAAAACACATCAAGTCATCTCAACAGGTGGCGGTGTAGCCACAAAAAAAGAAGATATGCAAGCTCTTCGTGAAAATGGTGTAGTTATTGCTTTAACTGCCATGCCTCGTACAATTTTAAAACGCACTAATAATGATAAACGACCATTATTGGCTAAAAAAAGTAATGAAGAACGTTTAAAAACAATTATTGAATTAATGGCTAAACGCTCCGAATTTTATAAAAAAGCTGACTTAATTATCAAAACTGATGATACTACACCATTAAAAAATGTAGAAATCATCACGAAATACCTAAAAGGGGTGAAATAATGCGAATTGTTCCGGTAGATTTAGGGGAAAAATCTTATAATATATATATTGGTTATGATATAGCACAAACAATAATTGATTTTATCTCACAAAAACAATATTCTAAACAAGCTTTAATCATTACAGATAGTAATATTGCCGATTTATATGCTGATAAATTCAAGAAAATATTAGCTAAAGCAGGATTAAATGCACATATCGCCATTATTCCAGCAGGTGAAAAATCAAAATCCTTAAAAGTTGCTGAAAGTTTATATACAACAGCTATCAAACATAATCTTGACCGAAAATCTCCTATATTTGCTTTAGGTGGCGGTGTTGTAGGGGATATCGCTGGATTTGTGGCGGCAACTTTCATGCGTGGTGTACCATTTATTCAAGTGCCCACAAGTTTATTAGCACAAGTTGATTCAAGTGTTGGCGGAAAAGTAGCTGTAAATCACGCTTTAGGCAAAAATCTTATTGGTGCATTCTATCAACCACAAGCAGTATTTATGGATTTAAATATGATGAAAACTTTACCTAAAAGAGAGATTGCCACTGGTTTAGGTGAAGTTATAAAATACGGCTTTATTTATGATATAGATTTCTACAACTATTTAACAACACATCAACAAGAAATATTAAATTTAGACAAAGATGCTTTAGTGCATATAATTGCTCGTTCTTGTGAGATAAAAGCCCAAGTAGTTTCTCAAGATGAAACCGAAACAGGGCTACGTGCTATTTTAAATTTTGGTCATACTTTAGGTCATGCTATCGAAAAAGAAACTAATTATCAAGTGTATAATCATGGCGAGGCTGTGGCTATTGGTATGATTGGTGCTGCCAAACTCAGTGTAAAAATGGGCTTAATCACTCAAGATATAGTTACTAATATGAGTAAATTATTACTCAATATGAATTTACCAATAATAGCCATAAAATGCGATGCTGAAAAAATTTATCAAGATATTTTTCATGACAAAAAAACTATCAATGGTAAAGTAAGTTGGGTTTTACTTGAAGATATTGGTAAAGTATGTATAAATAAAAATGTACCGGAAACTTTTGTAAAAGAAGTTATTCAAGAAATTATTTAATAAGCTACAAAAATTATTAAGATTTTATTACACTACATTCTACAAGTTGCACAAGAAAACTTGTAGAATGTAGTTTTTTTATTCTGCAAATACAATACAAATAAAAAAACACTATCTAAAGCATACACCAAAAAGGTAATTGTTTAGATAGTGCTATAATAAAATTTTTTAATAAATATCCTAAGAATTATTCAATAGCATTGATGAATTGCCAATCTTTAATCTCAGTAATACCAAGTCCTGGTGTTTCATTAAGAATAATTGTATTTTTATCATAAGAAATGCCACCAATAACTGGGTCAATAGCGAGTAAATCAGCTGCATCTAAATCACTTCTTGTAATGATAGATTTACCACCTGCTAAACTTGCGGAAGCTGTAATACCTACTTTTGATTCTAGCATACATCCCATCATACATTCAACACCGCAAATATTGGCCATATCTGCAATTTTGAGAGCATTATGCACACCGCCCGCTTTCATTAATTTTATATTAATTAAATCACAAGCACGCTGAGCAAGTAAGGTAAATACTTCATGAGTACCAAAAGCTGATTCATCAGCCATGATAGGAGTATCTACATTTTCGGTAACAAATTTTAATCCCATAATATCATGAGCAATTACAGGTTGTTCGATTAATTCAATATTTAAATTTTTATCTTCAAATTGACGAATAAGACGAACCGCCTCTTTTGGTCGCCAACCTTGATTAGCATCTAAACGAATATTGATATCTTTTCCCACCACATTACGAATAGTTTCTACACGTTTAAAATCTAAAATAGCATCATTTCCGCTACGATAAATATGTACAAATCTATACAGAACTACACATATTTACACTGT
>Garnier_p2__coassemble_1435_pt1 | contig 22675 bp, 21 predicted proteins | sample Garnier_p2__metabat2_low_PE_022 | metagenome-assembled genome bin Garnier_p2
CAGTGTAAATATGTGTAGTTCTGTATAGATTTGTACATATTTATCGTAGCGGAAGTCGAACTAAACAAGGTGGAGCGTCAAATATTTTAGCTAATATTATTGAACGAATTTATTTAGCATTAGGTTATACAAGACAGGCTATTTTGACTGATTTAGCAAAAAGCATGATGTTGTCTTTAGATGTGGCACATGCTATGCACCCTAATTATGTAGAGAAAAATGATTTGACGAATAAACCTATATTAAATCAAGGATTGGCTATAAAAATAGCTGCTAGTCAGTCTTATGCTTGTGATGTAGAGGCTGTGGCAATTATAAAGGCTTTATGTAAGAAATATAAAATAAAATATCAGATGTATGTTAATAATTCAGATATTCCAGGTGGTTCAACTATTGGCTCAATAGCGTCAGCATTGCTTACAATGCGTACTTTAGATGTAGGTGTACCTATATTAGCAATGCATTCAGCAAGAGAAACTATGGGCAAAGATGACCAAAAATCACTAGAAAATTTAGTAAGAGTATTTTTTGAAGGTTTTTATTAAAATATAGAGGTGATTTTAATGAAAGTTTTAGTAGTAATGCCGTTTAAAGAAAAGCATAAATTGCAAATACAAGAAGAGTTTGCAGAGGTTGAATTTATTTATGAATCACAGCCAACACAAGAATTAGTAAATAGTGTAGATGCAATTATTGGTAATGTAGCTCCTGATTTACTAAAAACTGCGAATAATTTACGATGGTTGCAATTAAATAGTGCAGGTACGGATGGTTATTGTAGTGAAGGTATATTGCCAACGAAAACAGTATTAACAAATGCTACAGGTGCATATGGATTGGCTTTGTCTGAATATATGTTAGCTGTATTGTTGGCTATGCAAAAGAAATTATACAAATACTATGACAATCAAAAAGAATCATTATGGCAAGATGAAGGTGAAGTAACGTCTATTTTTAATTCTACAGTATTAGTTGTAGGATTAGGTGATATAGGAACTTGTCTGGCTACAAGATTAAAAGCACTAGGTGCAAAAGTTATTGGGATAAAACGTCGTTTGGGTAATAAACCTGATTGTGTAGATGAATTAATTAGTTTGGATAAATTAGATGAATATTTACCAAAAGTAGATATTGTAGCTAATATATTGCCAGGAACAAAAGCTACTTATCATATTTTTGATAAAAAACGTTTTGCTTTGATGAAAAAAGGTGCATTTTTTATTAATGCAGGACGTGGTAGTGCGGTAATAGAAGAGGATTTATATGAAGCTTTGAACTCAAATCATTTACAAGGTGTAGCTATTGACGTAACTGAAATAGAACCGTTACCAAAAGATAGTAAATTATGGCAAGCACCTAATTTATACATTACACCGCATACGGCAGGGCAATATCATTTAGCGAAAACATTAGATAATATAGTAGATATTGCTAGAGAAAATTTACATTTACTGATAGAAGGTAAAGCTTTAAAAAATATTGTGGATTTAAAAACAGGTTATAAACAATAAAAAAAACCGCTAAAATTAATTAAAACACTAATTTTAGCGGTTTTTTTTATGCTTTCCAAAGGCTGTGAAGATTGCAATAAGCATAAGCTGCAACAACTTCTTCGCCTTCAATAAGTGCAAATTTAGCTACAGGTGCAGTATTTGGTGTAAGTATTTTACGTTGATTTCCTTTAGTTGTTTCTAAAGAAATCCATTCGATGAAATGTTCAGGTGTCATTGGATGTTCAATAGCGCCTACAGTAATAGTAACGATATTACCTTCTTGAGTAATTGCAGGAACGTGTTTTTCTGTAGCTGCGTCAGTAGTACCTGGAATGATTTCAGTCATTTTTTGACCACAACACATAATAGGAACTCCTTTGTCTTTAACAAAGGCAATAATATTACCACAGTGAGAACAAATATAGAATTTTTGAGACATAAAAATACCTCCAATCAAAATATATACTAATTAAATTATAGCATTATATATAGATACAGACCTAGCATTTAATGTATTTTGTTGATAAATTTTAGGTCTATTTTGCGGTTTAAAGAAAGCTTTATCATCAAATTCAGTATTGATAATTAATTCCCAAGGTTGATTATCCGGTAATGATGGTAAATTTATGCGATGATTTTCCCAATGTGCATTAATAGCAATATAGATAAAATCATCTTTACCGTCAGCAGTTTTTCCTGTAAGCATTACACAAACTACACGATTGCCTGCTGAAAAATCAAATTGCCAAGGATTTATACCATGAAGACTGACAGCAGGGTAATTTTGAGGTGTACCACTACAAGCTCTGCGAAGTAGTGGATGTTCTTTTCGAAAAGCAATTAAATGTTTAAAAAATAAGAACATATCATGGTTTTCTTGAAGTTGTTGCCAATTAATCCAAGAAATATCATTGTCTTGGCAATAAGCATTATTATTACCAAATTGAGAATTACAAAATTCATCGCCAGCCAAAAGCATAGGGATACCAATACTACAAAATAAAATAGTAGCAGCATTACGTACCATTTTACGACGTAATTTTAAAATTTCAGGGTCAGAGGTTTCTCCTTCAAATCCACAATTCCAGCTGATATTATCATTAGTACCATCAGTATTATGCCAGCCATTTTCTTCATTATGTTTTTCATTGTAGGAGAATAAATCCCATAAAGTAAAACCATCATGACAGGTAATAAAGTTGATAGAGGCATAATTACCACGATGAGTAGGATTATAGATGTCTTCTGAACCAGCGATACGATTAACGACTGCCTCAGCAAAACCTAAATCACCTTTTAAAAAATGACGTACATCATCACGATAGTGGCCATTCCATTCAGCCCAACGACCATAAGCAGGGAATGTTCCTACTTGATAAAGACCACCAGCATCCCAAGCTTCAGCAATTAAAATAGAATTATTAAGTAGTGGGTCAAATGTTAATAATTCTAATAATGGTGGATTACTCATAGGTGAGCCATCTTGATTACGTCCAAGAATAGAGGCTAAATCAAAGCGAAAACCATCAATATGGTATTCAGCAGTCCAATAACGAAGACAATTTAAAATCATTTGACGAACAATAGGATTATTGCAATTTAAAGTATTACCACAACCACTAAAATTATAATATTCGCCATTTGGCCCTAAAATATAATAGGCTTTATTATCAATACCTTTATAAGAAATATAAGTTCCTTTTTCATCACCTTCAGCAGTATGATTAAATACAACATCAAGAATGACTTTTATATTATTTTTGTGCAATTCTTTGATAAGATTCTTTAATTCGTAATTTTGCATGGAATATTTGCCACTAGCGGCATAACCAGCTTTAGGTGAAAAAAAAGAAATAGGATTATAACCCCAATAGTTTAATAAACGATTACCATTGCTATCATAGCGAACAGTGTCGTTAATAACATCTTCGTTTTCATCAAATTCGAATATTGGTAAAAATTCAACGGCGTTGATACCTAATTCTTTTAAATAAGGGATTTTTTCAATAAATCCAGCATAAGTACCAGGATGTTTTACTTTTGAAGATTCATGACGAGTAAATCCACGAAGGTGTGTTTCATAAATAATTAAATCACTATGGTCAATGCTTTGAGGAATATCGGATTCTAATTCAAAATCATTGATTGTGACTTTTGAACGATATTGAAAAATATTATTTTTATCTGGAAGAATGCCCCATTCATTACGACCAGAAATCATTTTAGCATAAGGGTCTAAGAGGATTTTTTGGCGGTCATAAATATCGCCAGTAGCTTTATCGAATTTGCCATCAATACGAAAACCATATTCAATATTTTCGTAATCTAAATCAAAAACAATCATAGCAAAGACATTACCTACGCGGTAGTGTTTAGGATAAGGTATTGTAGCAAATGGAGTAGGTGCATTATTCTTGAATAGAACTAATTCACAGTTCGTGGCACCAGAAGAATATATACAAAAGTTAACACCACCAGGAACGACGGTAGCCCCATTTAGACGAAAAAAACCGCGTCTAATTTTAAATTGTTTGAATGTACTAGTAGGGAGAATGTCTAATTGCATATAAACACCTCATTATTTGGATAATAGAGTATATTTTTTTATAGCATCATCAACAGATGGAGCTAATTTAACAGTATCAGTAAAGCCTGTTAAATCAAAGATTTCAGATATTTTATCGATAAGACAAACAAAAATAACTTTTGTATTAAGCAATTTTGCTTTATTGGCAATATTAGATAATAAATATAGACCATAATTAGAAATATAAGTGCAATGGGACATATCGATAATAATATTATTAGCCGGCGTAATATTATCTAATATTTTTAATTTAACTTCCGAAGCGGTGGACATATCCAATTTACCTTGAATGGCAACAAGATAAAAGCGCTCATGAGGAAGAGTTTGAATTTTAAAAATAGTGATGACCTCCTTTTTATATAATTAAATAGAATATTATAATAAATTTTGATTATATACAATAATAAATAAATTTGAAAATCTAGTATATATGTCTACTATGACCCATATATTATTATTGTATAAAAGTTTACATTCTTTTTCAAGTCGTAGTCAATTTGTTAACAAATCAGTTAAAATATTTATAAATTATGTTAACTTATCTAGAAGTTTTAAGACCGCATCTTTAGTGGCTAAATTAGAGGAAAAAGCAGAGCTAGAGCCAGTAGCAATGCCCATTAATAATGCTTGATGATAATCTTTAGTTTGTTTATATCCTGCTAAAAAGCCAGCAATCATAGAATCACCAGCACCAACAGAATTTATAAGCTTTCCTTTAGGAGCAGTAGATTGATGGACATTTTTGTATTCATCAATAAGAATAGCACCGTCTTTACCTAAAGAAATGAGAACATTTTTAGCACCTAATTTTTGAAGCTTTTGTGCATGCTGGATAATTTCTGTAGATGTGTTTAATGAAGTATGGAATAATTCTTCAAGTTCATGAATATTGGGTTTGATTAAAAATGGGTGAAATTTTAAAGTGTTTAATAATAAATTTTTAGTTGCATCTACAACGATATGAATTTTTTTTGTAGATAAATGAGCAAGAATTAGTTCATAAATATTATCTGGTAAAGATTGAGGAATGCTACCTGCAAGGATTAAAGTATCATTTTCTTGTAATGCACTAAGTTTAGAAAAAAGTTTATCAATGGCTATTTGAGGGATAGTAGGTCCTTGACCATTAATTTCTGTTTCATTTTTAGTAGTTTTTATTTTTACATTTATACGTGAAAAGCTATCAGGTAGTGAAATAAAATCGCAGTAGCAACCTGATTTTTGTAATTGACGGATAATTTCTTGACCAGTAAAGCCTGCAATAAAGCCTAGTGCTGTATTTGATATGCCTAAATTTTGTAAAACAATAGAGACATTAATTCCTTTACCGCCACGGAGCACTTGTTCATAATCTGCGCGATTAATATCGCCTATATTTAATTTAGGAAGATGTACAATATAATCAATAGCAGGATTAAAAGTTACAGTATATATCAAAAAAAGGCCTCCTTTGGAGAAATATTATTAGAATTTATCGTTTGACTAAGTATATTATATAAAAAATATATGATAAAAAAAGATTATTTTTGTAAAAAACAAATGTATTTTTGAATACAAGTTTAATAATATATATAGGTAGTTTTCTAATAGTTATATTTAAGATATAATTTAATTATATAGTTACAATATAATTAAATTAGGAAGTGAACGAATGGGAAGTAACAAGAATCACAAATTTAAACAATATACGTTAAAGTATATATATTTATTTATAGGTGCAATCATCACTGCGGTTGGATTAGAGATTTTTTTAATACCAAATAATATTATTGATGGTGGCGTGGTAGGGATTTCTATTATGCTAAGTGCTATTACAGGATTGCCTTTTGGTGCTTTTTTGATTTTGATAAATTTACCATTTTTATATTTAGGATATAGACATATTGGTAAAGCTTTTGCTATGGCTACTACTTTTTCAGTTATTTCATTATCTATTTGGTCGAGTGTATTTTTGCCAATAGTGCCAGTAACTAATGACTACTTTTTAGCTGCTGTTTTTGGCGGAATCATTACAGGAACAGGTGTAGGGATAATTATCCGTAATGGTGGTTCATTAGATGGTACAGAAATAGTAGCTATTTTAACTGATAAAAAAACAGTATTTTCTGTTGGCGAAATCGTAATGTTTATAAATTTATTTATTTTAAGTAGTGCAAGTTTAGTCTTTGGCTGGGATAAAGCGATGTATTCATTAGTTGCATATTTTGTTATAGCCAAAATGATAGATGTTGTTTTAAAAGGGTTGGAAGAAACTTATTCTGTAATGATTGTTACCTCACAACATGCAGATATTTTAAACAAATTGATGTTAGAGATGGATAAAGGTGTAACTGTTCTTCATGGTGAAGGTGGTTATTCACAAGAATCAAGAAAAATTTTGTATTGTGTTGTTACAAGACTAGAAATAGATAAATTAAAAAATGTTGTTTTAGATGTAGATGAATCAGCTTTTGTTACAATAAATCCTGTAAGTGATATTGTTGGTGGTAGATTGAGAATAAAAAAACAGCATTAAATATGAAATATATAGTAGTAGATAGGAATTTTTTTGATATATGCGGAATAAGTATATATAATGCTTATTTACAAGGTGGAAATAATAGAATATTTTTGAATAATTAGTCAGTTTGAATACTTGACTAGGTAATAAGTAGAGAATTATAATACAATATATAAGGGAAACTTATGGTTTTTTAATTAATGATAGATATAATATATAAACACATAGTTTAAATTTATAGTATATAGATGCAAGGTATTAAAGGATTTATCTTAAAATAATAATAATTTATTAGTTATTATATATATAAATATTGGGTCTAAAACGTTATTTTTCATAAAGATAATTAGTTGGGGAAAAGTAAGTGTACATAGGTCTAGTATTTAATTTATTTTAGGAGGGGTACCGTGGAAAAGTATAGTTCTATTTGGGACATGTACCAAAAAAAAGGAATGAGTCGCCGTTCTTTTATCAAAGCTTGTACAGCAATGGCTGCTATGTTGGGGATAGCACCAAATATGTTATCTGAAGTTGTAGAGGCTGCTGAAAAAAGATTGCCAGTAGTAGTATGGCTACATGGTCACGAATGTACAGGTTGTAGTGAAGCTTTCATTCGTTCTGGCGCACCAATGACTTCTGATGTAGTTTTAAATATGATTGCATTAGAATATGATGATACTTTAGCAGCGGCAAGTGGACAGCCTTTTGAAGAACATTTGCAAGAAATCATTAAAGCTTATGATGGACAATATATTTTGGCTGTAGAAGGTGCTGTACCAGTTCTTGCTGATTCTGGTTATTGTATGGTAGGTGGACATGCATTTATTGATCAATTAAAAGAAGCGGCTGCTCATTGTGCAGCTATCATTAATTATGGTTCTTGTTCTGCTTGGGGTGGGATCCAGGCTGCTAGACCAAATCCAACAGAATCAACTGGTGTTCCTAATATAGTAGGGGATAAACCAATTGTTAATGTTCCGGGTTGTCCACCAATTCCAGAAGTAATGACTGGAGTTATTGCTCATTATGCTATGTTTGGTAAATTACCACCATTAGATAGTGAAGGTCGTCCAAAACAATTTTTTGGAAATCGTCTACATGATACATGTTATCGTCGTCCGTTCTTTGATGCAGGTTTATTTGCTGAAGACTTTAATGACAAGGGTGCAAAAGCAGGTTGGTGCTTATATAAATTAGGTTGCCGTGGACCTGAAACATATAGCTCTTGTGGTAATCTTCGTTGGTGGAATGGATTATCTTATCCTGTTCAATCTGGTGCAGGTTGCATTGGTTGTACAAATAAAAATTTCTGGGATGAAGATCCATTGTATGAACGTATACCAGATGTTCCTGGTATCAGTAGCTTAGGTCTTGGTAATATTGATAAAGTAGGTAGCGTTGCTCTTGGGGCAATGGCTGTAGGTATTGCTGGACATGCGGCAGCATCAGCTATTCAAAAGAAAAAAAGAGATGCAGCTGAAGAAAAAAATAGCTCTGAAAGAAAGGACGGTTAATAAATAATGGCACATATAGTAGTAGACCCAATAACACGTATAGAAGGTCATTTACGCGTGGAAATTGAAGTAGCAGGTAATAAAGTAACAGATGCAATTTCTAGTGGTACAGCTTGGCGTGGTTTGGAAGTAATTGCAAAAAATCGTGACCCTCGTGATTTATGGGCATATATTCAACGTATTTGTGGTGTATGTACTAGTTCGCATTCTTTAGGTTGTGTTCGTGCAGTAGAAGATGCTTTAGGAATTAAAATTCCTAAAAATGCCAATTATATTCGTAATATTATGGCAGCAACACTCAGTATTCATGACCATTTAGTACATTTTTATCATTTACATGCTTTAGATTGGGTAAGTCCGCTTGAAGCATTAAAAGCTGATCCAGCGGCTACAGCTAATTTACAAAATGTGGTATTAGCTAATTATAAATTACCATTTAAAGGTCCATCTGATTATGATTTTTCTGCATATCCAAAAGATTTTCCTAAAGCAACAGCGTCTTATTTTCAAGCAATTAAAGATAAGGTGCAAGGTTTAGTTTCTGGTGGTCAATTAGGTATTTTTGCAGCTAATTGGTGGGACCATCCAGATTATCAAATTTTACCACCTGAAGTTCATTTAATGGCTATTGCTCATTATTTAAATATGCTTGATAAACAACGTGAAATTGTTATACCACACGTTATTTTTGGTGGTAAAAATCCTCATCCACATTATGTAGTAGGTGGTATGCCATGTGCTATTTCTATGGATGAAATGAATGCTCCTATAAATAGTCAGCGTTTAGCAGCAGTAGAAACATCTATTCAATTAAGTATGGACTTAGTAAATAATTTTTATTTACCAGATTTATTAGCTATTGGTCATATTTATGCTCAAAAAGGTTTAGTTAGTGGTGGTGCTGGTCTTGCTAAAGAGTGCGTACTTGGTTTTGGAGCATTCCCAGAAGAACCATTTGCTGGCACATCTAATGGTGGCGATTGGTTCAATCAAATTATGGTTCATTGTAATGCTGTAGTTGAAAACTTTGGTGCTGGTGTAATGAATGCTAAAGTTACTGAAGTTACAGCTGATGACTTAAAAGATCCAGAAGTATTAACTGAAGCTACAACACACGCTTGGTATAAAGATGGAGAAGCGCTTCATCCTTGGGTTGGTAAAACAGAAGCTGATTATACTGGCGATAAAAATGGCAATAAACGTCATTGGGATCAGCTCAATGAAAAAGGTAAATATTCTTGGATTAAAACCCCATTATGGCGTGGCAAAATGGCTGAAGTTGGCCCTCTTGCTCGTTATATTATTGTATATACAAAAGTTAAACAAAATCTTATTCAACCAAATTGGGCAGAAAAAATGATTGTTGATCAAATTGATGCTATTTCTAAATTGTTAAATGTAGCACCAGAAGTATGGTTACCATCTACACTTGGTCGTACAATTGCTCGTGGTTTGGATGCTCAACTTAATGCAAGTATGAATAAGTATTTCTTTGATAAACTTGTTAAAAATATTGCAGCTGGAGATACTGATACAGCTACAACAACAAAATGGGATCCATCTACATGGCCAACAGAAGAAGTAAAAGGTGTAGGTCTTTATGAAGCTCCTCGTGGTGCACTTAGCCATTGGATTGCTATTAAAGATAAAAAATGTAGCAATTATCAAGCTGTTGTACCAACTACATGGAATGCTTGTCCACGTGATGAAGTGGCAGGTCAAGGTGCTTTTGAACGTGCTATGATGGATACAACAGTAAAAATTCCAGAAAAACCATTAGAAATTGTCAAAGCTATACGTTCTTTTGACCCATGTATAGCTTGTGCTACTCACTTATATGATGCGAAGGGAAGAACAATAAGTACAGTAAATACTGACCCTTATATTAGGGGTGGTTTAAATGGCTAAATTAGTACATCCAAAAGGACAGTTAAAAAAATATTATATTTTTAGTCCATTCTTAAGAATTTTTCATTGGATTATGGTTGGGTGTATTTTCGGATTGTTTATTACTGGTCTATTTATTATGGATCCTATTTCAGGTGGTCCAGGTCATGAACCTACTTTTGCCGATTGGCGTTTATCAGTAGATTTATTGCGTAATATTCATTTCTTATTGGGTTTTGTATTTACAGCTTCATTTGTTTTACGTATTTATGGTTGGATTATAAATCGTGGAGACCGTCTCTTACCAAAGTTCTGGACTACGAAATATATGGAAGAAACAGTAGAAGTAGCAATGCATTATGGTTTATTAAAATATTCACATAAACCATATTTGCGTAATCCACTAGCTCGTGGTTCTTATTTAGCTTTGTACATTATGGTTTTTGTAGAAATTGTAACAGGTTTTGCAATGTATTTTATGCCAAATTCTACAGGTATACCAGCGTCCATTTTTGGTTGGTCTATCGGTATGTATGGTGAAATGATTTTCCATTGGGTACATCATTATTTTGCTTGGTTTATTATGTTCTTTGTTGTGGGTCATGTATATATGGTATTCAGAGCAGATTTAATGGAACGTGAAGGCGAAGCATCAAGTATGTTCTCAGGAACAAAAACTTTGGCACATATTCCAGCAGATATCGATGATTTGAAAGATAAAAACGGACATATTGCCAAAGATTAAGGAGATGACAGGTTGTGTGTCTTACTTGTGGTTGTCTTTTCGGAGGAAAGGGCAATAAATTAAGATTTAAAGTGGAAGGATATACAAGCGAAAATATTAAAGAATTAAAAGAATCTTTGCTTGGTCTTCCAGGTGTATATAACGTTCATATTCATGCGCATAACGGTGAAACAACGATTAATTATAATCCTGCAAAAACACCGCTAACACAGTTGACAGCTGAATTTTCTCAGCGTGGGTTAACTGCTCTGTTATAAGGAGAAAAAACAGTCGGGTTTTTACCCGACTGTTTTATTATTCAAATGCATGAAATGGCATTAGCAGAAGGTATATTAGATATTGTTTTATCTTATGCCGAAAAAAGTGAAGCTAAAAAAATTACTGAGATTTCTATTTTAATTGGTGAAATGACGGGAGTAGTAGATGAATCATTAGAATTCTGTTTTACTTCGATAGCAAAAGGAAGTAAAGCTGAAAATGCTAAGCTTGTTTTAAAACATATTCCTTTGGTGGCAAAATGTTTAGATTGTAATACCGAAACTAAAATAGAAAGATATAATTTTACTTGTCCGAAATGTGGTTCAGTGCGCATGGAAACTATATCAGGACGAGAGCTTCGAGTTGAATCTTTGGAGGTAGATTGATATGGATATTCCTGTAATGCAAGATATTTTGGGAAGAAATGACGAAATAGCCGGTAAAAATAAAGTTTTATTTGATAAACATAATATTTTAGCAATAAATTTATTGGGCTCTCCAGGTTCGGGAAAAACTACATTACTTGAGCGTACAATTGCTAATTTAAAAAATGATTTACGTTTAGCTGTAATTGAAGGTGATTTATTTACAGATAAAGATGCAGATAGAATAGCGAAACATAATGTACCTGTAATTCAAATTAATACTAATGGTGGTTGTCATTTGGATGCTCCAATGGTGGAAGAGGTATTAAAAGATTTAAATTTAGATGAAATCGATGTAATTATTATTGAAAATGTTGGTAATCTTGTTTGTCCTGCTGAATTTGTGGTAGGTGAAGATATGAAAGTTACAGTGCTTAGTATCACAGAAGGTGATGATAAACCATTGAAATATCCGATTATCTTTAAAGAATCTCAAGTTGCTATTTTAAATAAAGTAGATATTTTACCATTTACTAATTTTGATATGGAAGCGGCTAAACATGATTTGAAATGTATTCACCCACAAATTGAAATTATGGAAACAGCAGCAGTTAAAGATTTGGGTATAGATAAATGGTGTGATTTTATTCGTAGTGAATTTAAACAAAAACAAGAACGTTTAAATATGGGAGAATAGTTATGGCAGAGATTTCAGTCGTAGGCATTGGTAATATCATTATGCAAGATGAAGGTTTTGGCGTAAGATGTGCAGAGTATTTGCAGACTATTACAGATTATCCAGATTTTGTACAAATTATTGATGGTGGGACTTTGGGCATGGATTTAATGCCATATATTGCTGGTAGCAAAAAATTATTATTAATTGATGCAATTAATGTCGATGCACCTATTGGGAGTTTTCATAGTTTTAGTGGTGATGAGTTAAATGCTTATTTTAAGGATAAAATATCTGTACATGATTTAGGCGTTAATGATATGTTAGCCGTATTAAAAATTACAGATAATCCTATTGAAGAAGTTGTCGTAATGGGAATAAAACCAGCGGTTGTTTCTATGGGGTTAGATATGACAAAAGAAATCGCAGATAAAGTGCCTGAAGTAGCTCAAAAGGCTAAGGAGCTAGTGGACAAATGGGTAGCAGAATATCAAAAATAAATGAAAATATAACTAGGTATCAAATTCGTGTGCAAGGTATTGTGCAAGGTGTAGGCTTTAGGCCATTTATTTATCGTTTAGCAATGGAAAAGGGCTATTATGGTTACGTATTAAATGATGTCGAAGGTGTTTTAGTAGAAATCCAAGGCGAAAATTTAGCTATAGAAGATTTTTGTAGAGCTATTAAAGTAAAAGCACCAAAAGCTTCATACGTAGCAAAAGTAAGTTATCATGAAATGCCGATAGATATAGATGATATAGCATTTATTATTAGAAAGAGTCCCCAAGGAGCAACGAAAGAAACGCTTATTTCACCAGATTTAGCTATTTGTGAAGATTGTAAGCGAGAAATAAAAACTAAAACAGATAGACGTTATGAGTATGCGTTTACGAATTGTACGAATTGTGGTCCTCGTTTTTCAATCGTGCAAGACATTCCGTATGACCGTAAGTATACGACAATGAAAGCTTTCAAAATGTGTGATAAATGTCAGAAAGAGTATGATAATCCTTTAGATAGAAGATTTCATGCTCAGCCTAACGCTTGTGATACATGTGGGCCACAATATAGTTTAGTCGTAGATAAATTATATCAAGGTAAGGAAAGTATCAAAAAAGCGTATGAACTTATAAAACAAGGCAAAATTTTAGCGGTAAAAGGTATTGGTGGTTATCATCTTGTTTGTGATGCTAAAAATAATCAAGCGGTAACGACTTTACGTAAACGTAAAATCCGTGAAGATAAACCATTTGCCGTAATGGCTACCAATTTAAATACTATTAAAAAATTATGTATAGTAAACCGTAAAGAAGAAGACTTATTAAATTCTGTAATGGCACCGATTGTATTACTAAAAAAAGCAAAAACTTATGATTTAGCAGAGCAAGTAGCACCACAAAATGCGTATCTTGGTGTAATGATGGCATATGCGCCGATTCACTATTTATTATTACAAGATGATGATGTATTTGTAATGACTAGTGCTAATCTAAGTGATGAGCCAATTGTTTATCAAGATGAAGAAGCGAAAACTCATTTAAGTGCTGTAGCAGATTATATATTATGTCATAATCGTGTGATTCATACACGTGTAGATGATTCAGTAGCTAGAGTTTTTCATGAAAAACAAATGCTTGTAAGAAGAAGTAGGGGTTATGCACCAGCACCATTATTTTTACCAGATAATTTAATCAGTGATAAATCAGTTCTTGCTTGTGGACCTGAGCTTAAAAATACTTTTTGTATGACGAAAAAACATCAGGCTTTTTTAAGTCAGCATATTGGCGATTTAGAAAATATGGCGGTAAATAATGCTTATAAAGCAAGTATTAAGTTATTTAAGCGATTATTTACGATTGAGCCAAAAATAATTGCTTGTGATATGCACCCAGAATATTTTTCTACTAAATGGGGTAAAGCTTATGCAAAAGAACATAATCTTCCAATTATACAAGTGCAACATCATCATGCTCATATAGCATCAGTGATGGCAGAGCATAATTTACAAGAAAATGTAATTGGCGTGAGCTTAGATGGTACAGGATTTGGCGAAGATGGACACATTTGGGGCGGAGAGTTTTTACTTGCGAATTTAGCTACATATAAAAGAAAAGCACATTTTCGTTATATGCTACTTCCTGGTGGAGCTAAAGCAGTAAAAGAGCCTTGGCGATTAGCTTTATGGGTAGCATATAGTTTATATGGAGAGGCTATCAAAGAAAAATATCCAGAATTATTAAAAACTAATTGGCAATTATTGATACAGGCAACAAAACAAGGTTTTAATGCGCCACTTACTTCTAGTGCAGGTAGAGTTTTTGATACAGTAGCTAGTTTATTAGGCATTTGTCATAAGATAAATTATGAAGGTCAAGCGGCTATCGAACTTGAAAAAATTGCTTATACTTGTGAAGAAGTAGTAGAGGCATTGCCATATAAAATAATAAAAGACCAAGATGATATGTATATTATTGATTTTATGCCGTTATATGAAACTATTTATGAGTTAAAGCAAAATTATTCTATTGCATATATAGCAAAAGCTTTTCATGTTACTATGGCGAAGGCTATTTGTGAGATGATAGTTTTACTTAGTAAGGAAACAAAAATAAAAAAAATAGTATTAAGTGGCGGAGTTTGCCAAAATATTACGTTGATGAGTTTAATTTATCAAGAATTAGAGCGTAAATATGACATATATATCAATGAAAAAGTGCCAACTAATGATGGTGGAATAGCATTAGGTCAAATGGCAGTAGCTTTAACTAGTTATCAACAATATTTTGGTTGAAGATAAATATAAATAAAAATAGATGGGAAGGATTTGTATGTGCTTAGCAGTACCTGCAAAAATTATTGAGAAAAAAGAAATGATGGCTACTGTAGAGGTAGACGGTATTCGCCGAAATATTAGTTTAATGCTGTTGCCAGAAGCTAATACAGGAGATTATATTTTAATGCATGCAGGATTTGCTATTCAAATTATAGATGAAGAAGAAGCAAAAATTACTAGCGAATTGTTGAAAGAGGTGCTGGGAAGTGAGCCAACAGGCAATGCAGACAAAACAGATAGCACAGTTCTTGCTTAAAGAAATAGATAGATTAGTAGATAGACCTATTCGTATAATGGAAGTCTGTGGCACGCATACGGTAGCTATTTTTAGAGCAGGTATACGTCAGTTATTACCAGAAAAAGTAGAGCTAGTAAGTGGCCCAGGGTGTCCTGTGTGTGTAACACCAAATGATTATTTAGATACAGCGATTGCTTATGCTAGACAAAAAGATGTGATAATTACAACTTTTGGTGATATGTTAAAAGTACCAGGGACTTCATCTAGTTTAAATGCGGTAAAAGCTGAAGGGGCAGATATTAGAATTATTTATTCGCCATTAGATAGTTTACAAATTGCTAAAGATAATCCAACGAAAAAAGTTATTTTTTTAGCAGTAGGATTTGAAACGACTTCACCAACAGCGGCGGCGACAATACTTGTAGCCAAACAACAAAATATAAAGAACTTTTTTGTGTTAACTGCACATAAATTGACTCCGCCAGCAATTAAAGCTTTGTTGAGTGATGAAAATATAAAGATTGATGGTTTTTTGTTGCCAGGTCATGTATGTGTGATTACAGGCGAAGAACCATTTGAATTTATAGCTAAAGATTATCATTTACCTGCTGTTGTAGCTGGGTTTGAGCCAATAGATATTTTGCAATCTATTTATTTATTAGCAAAACAATTACATGAAGGTAGAGCTGAAATTGAAAATGAATATAAGCGTGTAGTAAAAAAAGAGGGTAATCAGCAGGCTAAAAACTTAATGAATGTGGTTTATACTAAAGCACCAGCAAATTGGCGTGGACTTGGTGAAATCCAAAATTCAGGCTTAGATGTAGCAAAAGATTTTGCAAAATTTGATGCACGTAAAATGATTCCTGTAGAAAAAGAAGAGTCTAAAGAAGCCAAAGGTTGTCGTTGTGGTGAAGTTCTTCGTGGATTAAAAAAACCAACAGATTGTCCGTTATTTGGTAAAGTATGTACGCCACAGCACGCAGTTGGTTCATGTATGGTTTCAGTAGAAGGAACTTGTGCGGCATGGTATAAATATGGCTCAAGAGTTTTTCACTTTGAATAAATAAATCTATAACACTTAGGTGGTGGAGAGATTGTCTGAAATTTTAAATCAAGATGTAATAACAATGGCTCATGGCAGTGGTGGAGCAGCAGGGCATGAGCTTATGGAAAAAGTTTTATTGCCAGCTTTTGATAATCCTATTTTAAGAGAAATGCACGATGGAGCTAAACTTGATTTAGCGACAAATAAAATAGCATTTACAACAGATTCGTATGTAGTAAAACCGTTATTTTTTGCTGGAGGAAATATTGGTAAATTAGCTATATGTGGTACGGTAAATGATTTAGCGATGACAGGAGCTATTGCCAAATATATTTCTGTAGGCATGATAATTGAAGAAGGTTTTCCTTTAAAAGATTTAAAGGAAATTGTAAAAACTATGCGTAAAGCGGCTGATGAAGCTGGTGTATATATAGTTACGGGTGATACTAAAGTTGTAAATAAAGGTTGCGTGGATGGTATTTTTATTAATACTGCAGGTGTAGGTGAACGCATAGCTGGTGTAGATATTTCTCCACTAAAAGCAAAGGCAGGACAAAATATTATCGTAAGTGGCTATTTAGGCGACCATGCGGCAACTATCATGGCTCATCGTCATAATTTAGAATTACCGAGTATCATAAAAACAGATTGTGCACCACTTAATCATATGGTAAAAGATATGTTAAATATAGCACCAAATATTGCGGTACTTCGTGACCCAACACGTGGCGGAGTGGCAGCAGTATTGAATGAAATTGCAACTCAGGCACAAGTTGGTATTTTATTAGAAGAAGAAAAAATACCTGTACGTGAAGAAGTACAAGGTTTTTGTGATATTTTAGGATTTGACCCACTTTATTTAGCAAACGAAGGAAAAGTAATTGCTTTTGTAAATGAAGAAGATACCGATAAAGTTTTAGCTGTAATGCGTGAACATGAATATGGCAAAGAAGCTAGAATTATCGGTAAAGTAATAGATAAAGCCATTGGGGAAGTAGGGCTACGTACAAGTATTGGTGGTATTCGTATAGTAGATATGCCTCAAGGGGAACAAATTCCTCGTATTTGTTAAATTTTTAGACAAAATCTAATAAAAAATGTTTTTTTGGTTGACAAAACTCTTAGTGGCTTTTATAATATTATAAGTCAATAAGATATAGGGGTATCGCCAAGTTGGTAAGGCACAGGTTTCTGAATCCTGCATGCGTTGGTTCGAGTCCAGCTACCCCTGCCATTTAGAAATTTACGTCGCTTTTATAGCGACGTTTTTTTATGTTTAATATAAAAATAAAAAAAGCGGCAACAAATGAGTAAAATTATTTGTTGCCGCTTTTTGTTATAAAGTTATTTGTTTTTTATGTGGTCAAAATATTTTTTAGTTTCAAAGGAGATTACACCAGAAAGAGCGATTAAAGCTATTAAGTTTGGAATCGCCATAAGACCATTTACGATATCGGCAAGTATCCAAATTGCTTCAAGTTTTAAGAATGCACCAGAAGCAACTAAACAGATGAAGATAATACGATAAGGTAAGATACCTTTTATACCAAATAAATATTGGCAAGCACGTTCACCGTAATAATTCCAACCTAAGATAGTAGTAAAAGCAAACAGTGCAAGAGAAATAGTAAGGAAAATACCACCTAAGAATCCATAATCCATAGTAAAGGCAGTATTAGTCATAGCGGCACCAGAAAGGTCACCGCACCATACGCCAGTTAAAATTAAAGTTAAACCTGTCATGCTACAAATAATAATAGTATCAATAAATGTACCAGTCATCGAAATAAGACCTTGTTCAGCAGGCCAATGAGTTTTGGCGGCAGCGGCAGCAATTGGAGCAGAACCTAGACCAGATTCATTAGAAAATACTCCACGAGCAATACCGTTTTTCATTGCCATCATAATAGTAGAACCAGCAAAACCACCAGCAGCAGCTTGTCCATTAAAAGCACTATCAATAATCATATAAATAGCGGCAGGAACATCAGAGATATGAAGTAGGATAATACCAAAACAAGTGATGAAATATAAAACAGCCATAAAAGGAACAATAGCAGAAGCTGCACGGGCAATACTTTTTAATCCACCAAGAGTGATACCAGCAACTAAAAGTGTAAGAATAATATCAGTTATGTAAACTGGAATATTAAAAGTAAATGACATACTATCAACAATAGCATTTACTTGAGCAAATGTACCAATACCAAAGAAGGCAACTAAAATACAAAATACAGCAAAAATAATAGCTAAAGGACGATATTTTTTCCCCATACCTAATTCGATATAATACATTGGACCGCCAGCTATTTGACCAATTTCATCTTTAGAACGATATTTTATAGCGAGTAACCCTTCGGCATATTTGGTAGCCATACCAAAGAATGCAGCTATCCACATCCAAAAGATTGCACCTGGGCCACCGACTTCTACGGCAGTAGCAACACCAACGATATTTCCAGTACCTACAGTAGCAGATAAAGCCAGACAAAGAGCTTTAAAACTACTGATATCGCCATCACCTTTATTTTTAGCTTTTAGAATTAATTTTATCGCTAAAGGTAATTTAAAAATCTGTACTAGTTTTAAACGTAAAGTTAAAAAAATACCAGTACCAACTAATAAGATGATTAATGGTGGTCCCCAAAGGAAACTATCGATAGCAGAAATAATGGAAAAAAAGTCCATAAGTAATATCCTCCTTTAGAATAAATACATTTGTTTAATGTTATGATACAAAAATATTTTCTATCATAACATAAAAAAATACAAATGTCACTGCAAAAAGCACAAAAATACAAATTAAATGCATTTTTTATTTAAAAAAGTGTAATTATGACGATAAAAATAATATAATTATGATAAAATAAGAATATTTGTATATATTTAAATTAAAATTTAAAATAATTGGACATTTATTTGGAAATATAATGAATAAAATCAAATCAAAATTCATTTAAATAGTATTTTAATATAGATTAATTGCTTAGAATGCCCAGAAATGATACAATATTAAGAAGGATAAGGAGGAACGACATGAGCAATTTTGATGAAAATATAAATAATAATATAGATATTAAAGATGACGAAACAATAAAAATTCATTTAGATGAAGAAAGTGCAGAAGTTACAGCTGTAAAAGGTGATTATGGTGCCAATCAAATCCAGATTTTAGAAGGATTAGAAGCTGTTCGTAAACGTCCGGGTATGTATATTGGTAGTACTTCATCTCGTGGATTACATCATTTAGTATATGAAGTTGTAGATAATAGTATTGATGAAGCTTTAGCCGGTTACTGTTCTCATATAGAGGTAACAATTCATAAAGATAATAGTATTACAGTAACAGATAATGGACGTGGTATTCCTGTTGATATGCACGAAAGTGGTATGCCAGCAGTTGAAGTTGTACTTACAGTATTACATGCTGGTGGTAAATTCGGTGGTTCTGGTTATAAAGTATCAGGTGGGCTACATGGTGTAGGTGTATCTGTAGTAAATGCTTTAAGTACCAAAATGGATGTAAAAGTAAAACGTGATGGTAAAGTTTATGGCATTAGTTTTGCAAAAGGTGTAACTCAAGAACCATTAACAGTTATAGGTCAAACAGAAGAAACAGGTACTTCCGTACATTTTGTACCAGATGCAGATATTTTTGATGAAATTGTTTATGATTATGACACATTAAGACATCGTTTACGTGAATTATCCTTCTTAAATAGAGGTATTACGATTATTTTAACTGATGAACGTGGTGAAGAAGTTCGTAAAGAAACTTTCTATTTTGAAGGTGGTATTAGTTCTTTTGTTGAACATTTAAATCGTAATAAAGAAGTAATAAATCCAGAGCCTGTATATTTTAATGGCACAAAAGATACAACTGTAGTAGAAATTGCTATGCAATATAATACAAGTTATAGCGAAAATATCTATAGTTTCGTAAATAATATCAATACTGAAGAAGGCGGTACTCATTTAGCTGGTTTTAGAAGTGCACTTACACGTGCAGCGAATGATTTTGCTCGTCGTCAAGGTATTATAAAAAATAATGAAGATAATTTAGTTGGTGAAGATATTCGTGAAGGTTTGACTTGTGTAATTAGTATAAAACTTCGTGAACCACAATTTGAAGGTCAGACAAAAACAAAACTTGGTAACTCTGAAGTACGTGGTATTGTTGATTCTATTGTTACAGAAGGTTTATCTGAGTATTTTGAAGAAAATCCAGTTATTTCTAAAAAGATAATTGAAAAATCTATTATGGCTTCACGTGCTAGAGAAGCAGCTCGTAAAGCTCGTGAATTAACTAGACGTAAAAATGCTTTAGAAGTAAGTTCACTTCCAGGTAAATTGGCAGATTGCTCAGTAAAAGATCCTGAACAAGCTGAAATTTATCTTGTCGAAGGTGATAGTGCCGGCGGTAGTGCAAAACAAGGCCGCGACCGTCGCTTCCAAGCTATTTTGCCACTTCGTGGTAAAATCTTAAATGTAGAAAAAGCTCGTTTAGATAAAATTTTAAATAACGAAGAAATTCGTACTATGATTACTGCTTTTGGTAGTGGTATTGGTGCAGAATTTGATATTACAAAACGTCGTTATGGTAAAATCATTATTATGACTGATGCTGATGTCGATGGTGCACATATTCGTACTTTATTATTGACATTCTTCTATCGTTATATGAAACCACTTATTGAAAATGGTCATGTATATATTGCTCAACCACCTCTTTATCAAATTAGAAAAGGTCGTAGTCATTGGTATACGTATAGTGATGAAGAATTGGCTAAAAAATTAGATGAAATTGGTCGTGACGGTATAGCAGTACAACGATATAAAGGTCTTGGTGAAATGAATCCTGAACAACTTTGGGAAACCACTATGGATCCAGAAAAACGTACAGTATTACAGGTGCAACTTCGTGAAGCAGAAGAAGCAGATGCAATATTTACTATTTTAATGGGTGATAAAGTAGAGCCTCGTCGTCGTTTTATTGAAGAACATGCTAGTCTCGTTAGAAATTTAGACCTATAATAAATAAAAAAGGCTTGAGTGTACTTTTTAATATACATTCAAGCCTTTTTGTTTATTTTTAACGAATGTTATTTAGTTGATTTACAAGTTCTGTACTGTTTTCATTATTAGTTACAACCATAATAGCTTGTTTGCCCATATAAATAGTATTACCACTTAAATAAGCTGTGGCTGGATTTTGAGGATTATTGTGATAAACAGCTGCCAAATTACCTGCGATGAGGTATGCGCGTTCTTGACTGCTCATATCATTAGCAGGTGTTGGTGTAAAAAATTTAGTGTCTTTTATATAAATAGAGCCATCTTTACCATCAACATGAATAGCGTTGTTGCTATATTTAGTTAATTTATCAGCATAATTGTCACGACGAGATTGATGACTAGGATGGTCTGATGGTGAGAATAACTCTCCTACGAAATTTTTATTTGATTCTCCCATTTTATCCATAAAACGTTGCCATGTAGCAGCACCAGCTCCAATATTATATCCTGCTCCTACAGTATAATTGAAGGCGATATCATCGGCTTCTTGTTCTTGATTTTTAGTGATACCTTTAGCAATCATATTATTAGTCAAAACATTAGTGCCAATAATGGAGAGTAGGTCTGGATTTTGTGAGGCATAAAGATTAGCAAGTAATTTTACAGAAAAGCTTTTTTTAGCTGAACTTTGAACATGCTTTTCCTCACCATGAGCAAGTTCATGACCAATAACAATCGCCAATTCATCTTCGTTGTTATTTAATAGTTTAAACATACCAGTATTTACACTTAAATTATGTCCTACAGTACAAAACGCATTATATTCTTCATTAGGATTTACAAAATAATTATAAGGTTTTTCTTTAATTTCAGGGTCGGAAAGTGAAATAGAATAAGTTAAACGACTCATAATATTATCTAATAAATTATTGTAATACGGGTCAGTATTTTCTCCGAGTTTTGTTTTTATTTGATTAAAGTATTCATTACGACCATCATTATCAAGATAATTAAGTTGTTGTTCTAGTTGTTGATATTGAATACCAGTGATAGCAACAGCGCCAATAGCATTGCCCCAATTAAAAGCATAAGCAGAATGATTAGGTAAAATAGTATAGGAAATAGAAAAGCCTAAAGATAAAGCAATTCCTGTAGATAATAGTTTTTTATAAGCTTTAGAGCGCATAATATCCCTTCTTTCCATAGAGTATATATTAATTATAATCTATCCTAATATAAATAAGAATTAAATTTAAATTAAAAAAAACAAAAAAATATAAAAAAAGGTGTTGACATTTAAATCAGAGTTAGATATAATAATCAACGTTGTCGATGAGCAACAAACTTCATAAAGAGTTTTGAAAACAACAAAACAAACAAACTAAAAAAGTTTGAAAAAAGTTGTTGACAAAACAAAAATTATGAAATATAATATTAAAAGTCAGCTCGCAAGAGCTTACGAGAAATGTTCTTTGAAAACTAAACAATGCACAGATATGTTTTCTAACATAGACG
>Garnier_p2__coassemble_1444_pt1 | contig 22479 bp, 18 predicted proteins | sample Garnier_p2__metabat2_low_PE_022 | metagenome-assembled genome bin Garnier_p2
TTCACCAGAGTTTATTAAATTTCTTAATAATTTGTTAGTTTGATATGGCATACGTTTATCGATACCATTAACTTCACAAAGTGCACCGTCAAGTTCTGGCCCTACAGAAGCACCTGTATATAAATTAATTTTAAATGGGTGTTCTTTCATACGTTCAGCAAGAGCCAAAGACACAGCTTTTGGATACCCGGATGGTGTAAAACCACTAGTTCCAACATTCATGCCAGGTTTAATTAATTCAGCAGCTTCTTGTGCACTGACAATTTTCGCATGCAATGCTTTATTGCGCACACGATCTAAAATGTCAATCATTAAAAATTCTCCTCCTTACCAAATTATATTGTTGCATTATTATGTCGTGTTCCATTATATCATTGTCTAATACGATAATCAAAGATTATTGTACCATTTATGAAATAAATTTTTTTATTTATAACTTATTGGTAAAAATATAAATAAAAATTATAAAAAAAACAACACTCCATCTTTAAATAAATAATAACGCATATCACTACCAAAAGCATACCACTACTAGGGTAACGCGTCAAGTTCAAGTTAATAAAAGCGATATTATTTTATGCAAGCTATATTATTTTCCTGTAATATAATACGACAATCTACTAAGTCCAACAGATAAATCTTCGTTTACTAATTTTACATCTTCCGGTATTTTCATTTTCACAGGAGCAAAATTCCAAATACCTTTTATTTTTGCTTTAATCAATTTATCTGCAACTTCTTGTGCAAATTGTGCAGGTACTGCAATTACACCAATATCTATATTTAATACTTTTGCCATTTTGGGTAATTCATCAATATCTCTTACTTTTACATGATTTATTTTTTTACCAATAATGTTAGGATCATTATCAAATAATGCTACTAAATTAAATCCCAAAGCTATAAAATTTTGATGATTAGCCAAAGCAACACCTAAATGGCCAATTCCTACAATAGCAATATTCCAATGATTATCAAGCCCTAAAATTTTGCCTACATTAAATTTGAGTTCATTAACATAATAGCCGACACCTTTTTTTCCAAACTGTCCAAACAATGCTAAATCTTTTCGAATTTGTTCTGGCGTTAACTCTAATCTACGACCGAGTTCATCTGATGAAATTATATCCATTCCATCATCTTGTGCTAAACGTAATGTTCTATAATATAACGGCAATCTGTCTATGGTCGCTTTAGAAATAATTTGTTCTTTCACTGCATTCACTCCTTTAAGGCTTGAATAAAAATTATCGATTTTTACATACAGTAGCTACAATTCCTGAAAATAACCATACTAACATAGATAATTCAGTATTAAACATTACATAATCCGTTAGACCATTTATTGCTAATGCTGATAAACCTAAACCTATTCCCAACAACATAGCTTTATTTACTTCATCTAATTTCATAGTTTGTAATTTAAATGCTTTATAAATAGTGCCAAAATAATATACCATATAGCTTACAAAACCAAATAATCCAATTTCGGCCATGAAATTCAAATACATATTATGTGCATGTACTATTTTAATAAAGTTTCCTTGCATATAATAATCATAACTAGGGTAAACCATAAAATATGAACCCCAACCTATACCTAATAAAGGATGATCCAAAATCATAGCAAAGGTACTTTCCCAAAAAGCTAATCGCATTTCTGATGAGGTATCCATTTTGGTAAATACAGAAGTTAATCTATCTACCAAAGTAGCATCACTGATTAATAAAATTATTGCTAAAAATATCAATCCAATTAAAACTTTTCGATTATATAAAACACTATATATTGCTATTACTATGGCAATACTTAAACAAGCACCACGTGCATAAGTTAAACTCAAACAAAATGCTGTCAAGCAAAATAATAAGCCAATACTAATACGTACCCATTTTTGCTTAAGCAAGAAGAATAATCCAGCTAATAGTCCTAACATTAAATCCAAATAACCACCTAATAAATTAGGATTTTGCCATGTAGAAAACACACGTGTTTTTAATCCCGGAAACATCGCCGAATCAGTCCATACCATTTGCGATGATGATACTCCTATGCCTAAAAAAGCTTGCATAAAACCATAAACTACAACTATAAATAAAGAAATACATACTAATGTTAATAAAATTTTTATTTGCCCTGTATTTTTAATATCAAAACTCTGTACTACTAAATAATAAAGCAATACATATCTTCCTACTAGATTATAACAGTTATAAAAACTAAATGCTGGATCTGGAGATACTAATATAGATAAAAAAGCTACTATGACAAAAATCATAATAGGAAAATCAAATGGTGTACGTTCCCATTCAAAAAAACCTTTTTTTGATTTATATCCATAAATGCCCCAACCTATAATTAATAAGACACTCGAAATAGTATAGGAAAATGGTAACATTACAGCTATAGCTATAACAATATAAAACATTAATCGTTTGCAATCGTTATTTAATCTATTTTGTTTAAATATATCCACATATACACCTACTGTTCTTATAATTAAAACATTTTACATTCATCATACTTCTTCATTAAGCAAAATATTTCTTAATTCGCCTGTTAAATATAATGAACCTGTTATACATAAAATTTTATCTGTGCCTGCCCATTTACGAGCTAAAGTCAATGCATCTTGCATATTAGAGAAAGTTTCTACTCTATGATTTGTTATTTTATTTGCAATATACTCTGGAGATGCTTTTCGCTCAGAATTTGGTGTAGTAATTACAATTTCATCATCATCACGTAATAAATCTAATAACATAGTATCTATATCTTTATCTTTTAAGATACCCAAAAGTATTATACGTTTTTGGGTTGGATAATATTTATCTAAATTTTTTCTTAAAATACTCATGCCTGCTGGATTATGTGCACCATCAATAATGCAAGTTTGTCCATTAAAATTAAATACTTCAAAACGTGCAGGCCACTTTGCAATAGATATACCGTCAATAATATTTTCACGTGTAATTCTTTCATCATTATTGCCTAAGATACTAGCCGACATTATCGCTAAAGAACTATTTTCAATTTGATGGTCACCTAATAATTTTAATTTATAAGTAAAATTCACACCCAAAATTTCTGACGTAAATTTCAATTGTTGATACTGTCCATCAAATGTCAAATATTTTGCACTAAAGTCACCATTAGCAATAAAAATATCTGCATTTTTTTCCTCTGCAGTTTGCTGAATAATATCCAAAGTTTTGCCTGTAGATGCTGTTACAACTGGCACACCTTCTTTTATGATACCAGCTTTATGTGTTGCTATGCCTTCTAACGTTCCGCCACACAAATGAGCATGTTCAAAAGTAACATTAGTAATAATACTAATTTCTGGTTTTACTACATTGGTAGAATCTAATAATCCGCCAAGTCCTACTTCAATAATGGCATACTCTACTTTATTAATTGCAAAATATAAAAATGCTGCTGCTGTGATAACTTCAAATTGAGTTGGCGATTCCTCACCATCTTCAATCATTTTATCTACAAAAGTTTTAACAGCACTAATACAATCAGCAAAATCTTCTTCACTTATTGGTTTACCATCTATTTGAATACGTTCTGTATATGATACTAAATGTGGAGAAATATATAAGCCTGTTTTTATATTTGATGTTGTTAATATACTAGAAAGCATCGCACATGTAGAGCCCTTGCCATTTGTACCTGTTACATGAATAGTCTTATAACGAGTCTGCGGATTGTCTAAATATGCTACTAATTTTTTTATACGTTCTAGACCAAGCTTAGTACCAAAGGTACTAAGCTCATCTAGGTAATCTAGCGATTCCAGATAATTCATTTTATACTAAGCCTCACATTTTTAAATCAACTCAAAATACACTTTGCTTAAGGTTTAAATAGTAGCTAAATAAGCTAAACGTTGTTTTACTGCTTCACGTTTTTCTTCATAGCCTTTTAATTTTTCTTTTTCTTTTTCTACAATATCAGCTGGTGCTTTTGCAATAAATCCTGCATTAGATAATTTTTTATCTAAACGAGCAACTTCTTTATCCAAAGTAGCTAATTCTTTATTTAAACGAGCAGTTTCTTTTTCTACATCAATCAATCCTGCAAGTGGTAAATAAATTTCCACACCATTTACTACAGCGGTCATAGCATTTTCTGGTTTTGCACTATCTTTAGCCAAAATTGTTACTTTCTCTGCAGATGCTAATGTTTCCAAATAACCACTGTTTTGAGCAAATACATCATTTAAGCTTTCTACACTACATTGAAGAATTACTTCTGTTTTTTTGCTAGGTGCAGCATTTACTTCAGCACGCATATTACGGATAGCTTTTATAGTTTCCATAATAGTAGTCATTTGCATTTCACTGGCTTCATCAACTTTTGTTTCTTCACCTGTTGGCCAATCTGCAACCATAATGCTTTTACCTTCATGTGGAATATGTTGCCAAATTTCTTCTGTAATAAATGGCATGAATGGGTGTAATAAACGAAGTGTATGTTCAAGTACATAACTTAATACGTATTGAGCAACTTTACGTGGACGAATATTTTCTTTATCGTAAAGGCGTGCTTTACTAAGTTCAATATACCAGTCACAAAGTTCATTCCAGATGAAGTCATATAAAGAACGACCTGCTTCACCTAATTCAAATTTTTCTAGATTTTCAGTAATGCTAATTGCTGTTTTTGCATAACGGCTTAAAATCCATTTATCTGCTAAAGTATAATCACTTTCTTCAGGTACAAATGTTTTATCAAAACCTTCAAGGTTCATAAGCATAAAACGAGATGCATTCCATAATTTATTAGCAAAATTACGTGCAGATTCTACACGTTCCCAATAAAAACGCATATCATTACCTGGAGTATTACCAGTAATTAACATAAAGCGAAGTGTATCTGCACCATATTTTTCTACTACTTCAACTGGGTCGATACCATTACCTAAGGATTTACTCATTTTACGACCTTGACTATCACGTACAAGACCATGAATAAATACATGTTTAAATGGAATATCTTTACCAAATTCTAAGCCCATCATAACCATACGAGCTACCCAGAAGAAAATAATATCATATCCAGTAACAAGTACACTTGTTGGATAGAATTGTTTTAATTCTTCTGTTTGTTCAGGCCAACCCATAGTTTCAAATGGCCAAAGTCCAGAACTAAACCATGTATCAAGTACATCTTCATCTTGGTGTACATGTTTGCTACCGCAATGTGGACAAACTGTTACATCTTCATTTTCAACAATGGTAGCACCGCAATCATCACAATACCAAGCAGGAATACGATGACCCCACCAAAGTTGACGAGAAATACACCAATCACGAATATTATCTAACCAATTACAATAAATTTTGGAGAATCTTTCTGGTACAAATTTAATTTTGCCAGATTTTACAACTTCCGCTGCTGGTTTTGCTAAAGATTCCATTTTTACAAACCATTGTTTTGATACAAGTGGTTCTACAGTAGTTGAGCAACGAGAACAATGTCCTACAGCATGTTCATGGTCTTCAATACTGATTAAATATCCTTGTTGTTTTAAATCTTCAATTAATTGTTTACGGCATTCATAACGATCAAGACCTGCATATTTGCCTGTATTTTCAGCCATAGTACCATCATTATTTAAAACTACAATCTGTTCTAAATTATGACGAGCACCCATATCAAAGTCATTAGGATCATGCGCAGGAGTTACTTTTACTGCACCTGTACCAAATTCTGGATCAACATAGCTATCTGCAAATAATGGAATACGACGGCCAACAATTGGTAAAATTAAAGTTTTACCTACCAAATCAGTATAACGTTTATCATCAGGGTGAACAGCTACACCAGTATCACCGAACATAGTTTCTGGACGAGTTGTAGCAATCTCTACAAATCTCTCTTCACCTTCAACTTGATATTTTAAATGATATAAATGACCTGCTTCAGTTTGATGTTCAACTTCAATATCACTAAGTGCAGTATTACAATGTGGACACCAATTTGTAATACGTTTACCTTGATAAATTAAACCTTTTTTATATAATTGTACGAAAACTTCACGCACAGCATGAGAACAACCTTCGTCCATAGTAAAACGTTCTCTATCCCAATCACAAGAAGAACCAAGTGTACGAATCTGATATTTTATACGATTACCATATTTTTCTTTCCAGGCCCAAGCATGTTCTAAGAATTTTTCACGACCAATATCATAACGAGAAATACCCTGTTCACGAAGTTGAGCGTCAACTTTTGCTTGAGTAGCAATACCAGCATGGTCTGTACCTGGCATCCACAAAGTATTATAGCCTTGCATTCTTCTAAAACGAATCAAAATATCTTGTAAAGTATTATCCATCGCATGGCCCATATGCAATTGACCAGTTACATTTGGTGGTGGTAAAACAATACTAAATGGCTTTTTAGTTTTATCTACTTCTGCATGAAATAATTTATTGTCTTCCCAATATTGATACCATTTTTTTTCAAAAGATTGCGGGTCATATACCTTTGGAATATTTGTTTCTTCCATAAAAATCCTCCTAAAATAATCTACTAATTAAATATAAAATTTAAACACAAAATACCATAAAAAAAAATCTCTTTCTTCCCAAAAGGACGAAAGAGATATTCTTCGCGGTACCACCTAATTTTTCTATTTAGCTAAACTAAATAGAACTTCTTTACATAACGCTGTATCTGCGCCCATACCTAATACTATTTCAATATGGGGACTCCAAAGCTACTTTCTAGATATTTAGCAAAAAAATCTCTCAGCTATAAATTTTCTCTCTGTACTGTCTAAATATATCTATACTCTCTTTTTCATTGTCTTTAAAACACTAAATTGTATAGTTATCTTAGCACAAATTAGGACTAAAGACAACTCTTAACTTCTAAAGATTTTTATGCTATAAATATTATTGATGTTCACCAAATCTATCATTAATTAATTCGGTCAAAGCCTCAATTGCAGCTTGTTCATCTTCACCTTCAGCTTTGATAATCACATCATCACCATAGACAAGCCCCATATTTATAATAGGAATAATATTTTTGCCATCAGCAGTCACACCTTTAGCAATATATGTAATTTGAGAATTATATCTTCGCCCCATTTGCGCCATTCTAGCAGCAGGACGAGCATGTACACCATATTCATTTATTATTTTTAATTTAACTTCCATAATCCTTACTACACTCCTATTATTATATTTTTTACATAATTCTAATTATTGACATAAATTTTTAAATACAAATACTATGAATTACATTTATTATATAAATATTTCGTAATAAATGCAATATATTTTCTATTTTCGGGGTGTTTTTTATGAAAAATGATTTAACTATTGGTAGTGTGCCTAAGTCCATGCTAAAATTTTCACTTCCTATGATTTTAGGTAATTTAATGCAACAAATTTATAATATTTCTGATACTTTAATTGTCGGTCATTTTATCGGTACAAATGCGCTTGCTGGTGTCGGTGCTTGTTATGCTTTAATTATTTTTTTGACGTCTATCCTACTTGGTTTATGTATGGGAAGTGGTGCTTTATTTTCTATTTTTTATGGTGAAAAAATTTTTGATAAATTAAAATCTAGCATTGCTACTTCATTTATTCTTATTTTAGGATTAAGTATTATTATTAATATTTTTATCTTTATGTTTATTGATGAAATTATCTATTTCATGCAAGTGCCTGGAGAAATTTTTAATTTAGCTTATACGTATTTATATATTATTTTTATTGGCTTTAGTTTTAGTTTTATTTATAATTACTTTACTTGTTTATTACGTGCTTTGGGTAATTCAAAAACACCGCTTATTTTTTTCACTATTTCCGCCATCTTAAATATTATTTTATCTATTATTCTTGTAGCTATATCTCATATGGGCGTTGCTGGCTCTGCTATCGGTACGGTTATTGCTCAAGCTTTTTGTGCTATAGGCTTAGTTATCTATACATTAAAAAAAGCTCCTGAACTTATCCCTGAGCGTAAACATTTTAAATTTAACTTATCCATCTTAAACGATATTGCCAATTCTTCACTACTTACTTGCTTACAACAATCTGTGATGAACTTCGGAATTTTACTGGTACAAGGCTTGGTAAATAGTTTTGGTGCTACCGTAATGGCAGCTTTCACTATAGCTGTAAAAATAGACTCTTTAGCTTATATGCCTGCCCAAGATTTTGGTAATGCCTTTTCTACTTTTATTGGACAAAATTTTGGTGCAAAAAAAAATGATAGAATTATCCAAGGCATTCAATCTGCATTTATAATCTCATTTTTATTTTGTTTAATCATATCATGTGTCATCTTTATTTTTGCCCCACAACTAATGACAATTTTTGTTGATGATAGCGAACTTCAAATTATTCAAATTGGTGTAGATTATTTACGTATCGAAGGTAGTTTTTATTTTGGTATTGGCATTTTATTTTTATTATATGGATTTTATCGAGCTATCAACTTCCCTATGATGTCTCTTATTTTAACAATTATTTCCCTGGGTACTCGTGTAGGACTTGCTTATTATTTAGCTACTATCCCCGAAATTGGTGTACTTGGTATTTGGTGGTCTATTCCTATTGGCTGGATATTAGCTGATATATTTGGCATTGTTTATTATAGATATCACCGCCACAAATTCAACTTTAATAATCTATAAAAATAAAGCATATTACTAATACTTAATTTTTACTAGTAATATGCTTTTCTTAACTTACTTTTCGTCTGTTTTTATATCAAGTTCAATAATTCCTTGTATAGATAAACTTTTTTCTTCGTTAAATGGTTTTATTGCTCTTTTTATTAACTTTGTAGCAATTTTTGTATCTACAACATCACAATAAAAATCGACTTCATACATACCATCTGCATTTTTATGATAACCCCAATCATTTAAAAATCCAGTTACATTGACTTCTAAAGCTTTTTGTAATACTTCATAACTAAAATTCACCCAAATTAAATCATCATGATTAAATATATTTTTTTGATGATTACTTGCCAATATTTTTATTAATATAGATTTTTTGACACAAGATTTCCACGATACAAAGCCCAATCTTTCATAACGACCAACAAATATATCTAAATACATTTTATAATCGTCTAATGTACAATCATTATATACTTTATATTCGCCTTCTTCACCAACGAAACCATAGTGTTTTACTATTTTATTATTGTCTAACCAACATTCTACATATTGTAAATTTTTATCCGCATCTTTTCTATATAAAGTAAGTGCAATATCTTCTACTTTTTCTTCTATATTACGTCTAATTGTTTGCAATGTTTTATAGCGTAATAAAGATACTTGTTCTTTTTCATTATAATACACTAATTTTATTTTAGAATCTCGATTTACTATTACTGATTGCAATTCATATTGCATACCATATTTTTGCTCATAAAGTAATTTATTAATTACATTTTGATATAAATTTCGAAGTTGTGCCACACTAATTTTTGATAACATCGCTTTATTCATTTCAAAAACAAATTTTATTTTATGTGCTATTTTTTTATCATCTATAAACTGTATCAAACAAGAATAATATGGCCCTTCATCTTGCCAAATGCCATTTTTCCAAATAGATTTTATTTTATTTAAACTATCTATATCACATTTTACACCTTGTATTGATTGTAATTTTTCTTTAGTATCTGAATCATTATTATAATTCGTTTTTATAATATCTTCCTGTAATTTCATATCATTTTCTGGCGATATATAATGGCAAAGCATTCTTTCTAAACTTTTATTTTCTAATACTTCATCTTTTAAATTCAAAAATTCATAATCATTCGGAACTAAATCCAAACCTTTATCTATTGAGACTAAAGCTTGCTTTTGTTCACCAAAATGAGCCTGTAATTGTGCTAAAACCAACCAACCCCATGGATAACTTTCTTCTGCTTGTACACCTTTTTTGGCATATTCATAGGCTTTTTCCAATTCTCCACAATACATCAAAGCCACAGCATAACGATAATGCCATGCCCCAGAATTTTTTGCATTTTCTTCTGAAAATGGCATCCATTTAATTACTTTATAATAATATTCATATATTCCTATATTATTACCTGCATATGCATACCATAATGCTATATCTAAATCTTGTTGTGCTTCTTCTTTGGTAAATAAATTTTTTTCTATACCATCTTGAATAAAGTCTTCTAAATAATAAAAAATCTTATAGAAATATCCATCTGACCATTCAGTTAGTTTTTCAATATCTTGTTTACTTAATAGTGTCTGTTTTTGCATAATTTCACCTCAAATTTTAGGCTATATGCTTTATATTTTAACACAAAAATAAAAAGCTATAACGAAAACTTTACTAAAAATTCGTTATAGCTTAATATTTTTTAGCGAATGAAATTTGTCATAATTTTTACTTCTGTTTGTGGTACTTCTACACCAGCATTTTTACCAGCTTCAATACATTTTAAAAGCCAAGCCATATTATTGGCTAAAGTACGCATAATCTGCATACCTTCTTCATCTTTTTTTACTTCCTCTGGAGTATTTCCATGTACCATAGTCCAATAATTTGCAGAAACTACTGGCATTTGATGGTAAGTAAAATATTTAGAAAGCACATCAATTGTAGCTGTTGTTCCTGCACGTCTAGCAGAAGCAATAGCAGCTGCTGGTTTATGCAATAAATCTTTACCTGCCAAGCTAGAAAGTTTATCCATAAATTCAATAATCTCACCAGAAGGAGATGCCCAATATACTGGAGAACCTACTACTAAACCATCTGCTGATTTTACTTTTTCAGCTACGGCTTTTATATTTTCTATAGTTGGTACAGCATGAATAATTTCACTATCTACACCATTTTTTGCCAAAGTCTGTGCAATTTCATTAAGCGCTGTATATGTACAACCTTTTTCACGTCTACTACCGTTTAATAATAAAACTTTCATTTCTATCCGCCCTTCGTTATTAAATCATATCTAAATTATATGCTTATTATAAAAAATAATCAATTAATTTATTATCTTGCCAAATATGCTCCATCTACAGGAATAATAGCTCCATTAATATAATTTGACGCATTAGAAGCCAAAAATACTATTATCCCTTGCATATCCTCAGCCATTCCCCAACGACCTGCTGGTATACGACTTAAAATCTCATAATTTCTAATTTTATCATCTAATAATGCTTGATTTATATCTGTAGCCATATATCCTGGAGCAATTGCATTAACTTGAATATTTTTACTTGCCCATTCATTAGCTAATGCTTTTGTAAGCTGAGCTACGCCACCTTTACTTGCCGCATAAGCAGGAACTGTATATCCACCAAAAAAGCTAAGCATAGAGGCTATATTGATAATTTTTCCACTGCCTTGATTTAGCATTACTTTTCCTGCTAATTGACATAACTGAAATACTGTATTTAAATTTAAATCAATTACCTTATCCCAATCTTCAAGTGGATATTCTTCTGATTTATGACGGCGTATCATACCCGCATTATTTACTAAAATATCTAATTTATTATCTAATAAAGCCATCGCCTCATTAAATCCTTTAACTACATTTTCACGTTTTACTAAATCTATTTTTAACCCATATACTTTAAAGCCCTCTAATTGTAATTCTTTTGCTTTAACGCACGCACTATCACTAGATGATATTATCACCACTTCTGCACCTGCTTGACATAAAGCTTTCGTCATACCAAGTCCTAATCCTTTTGCTCCACCTGTAACAATCGCTTTCTTTCCTGTTAAATAAAAATTATCCATAAATCCCATAACATTCACCTCGATAAATAAAAATAAAAGGATATTGTTTCAAAAATTCTCTGTTTAATTAACAATATCCTTTTATTTTAGGTTTATTTAATTTATTTATTTTGCTTATAATCCTCGGCTAATTGTTTAAATATAGGTAAAGATTTTTTTATTGTTTCTGTATTTATACAATATGATGCTCTAAAATGCCCCGGACAACCAAAATCACTTCCTGGCACTAATAACAAATCATATTTTTGAGCTTTTTTACAAAAAGCATAGTCATCAACCTCTAAAGATTTTGGAAATAGATAAAATGCCCCTTGAGGTTTTACACATTTAAAACCAGCCTCAATCAAGCCATTATACAATAATTTACCATTTTTCTCATAAGTAGACATATCAAGTTTTTTACCCACACAACGAGCAATTACCCATTGAAATAATGACGGTGCATTTACATGTGTAAGCACTCTTGCAGCTCCTGCTATAGCACCATAAACACGATTAAAATCTACTATTTTATTTGGTACTGCAATATAACCAATACGTTCTCCAGGAAGAGAAAAAGACTTACTACATGAATAACATACTATCGTATTATCATAATAATTGGGTAAATACGGCACATCTACCCCATATGCTATCTCTCTATATGGTTCATCAGAAATCAAAAATATTGAATGATTATATTCTTTTTCCTTCGCTTTTAAAATTTCAGCTAAACGCTTAATCGTAGATTCACTATATACTACGCCACTTGGATTATTTGGTGAATTTATAATAACTGCTTTAGTTTGTGGACTTAAAAGTTTTTCAAACTCATCAAATTGAATTTGAAAATCATCTACTTTCGCAGGCACTACTTTCAGCTTTGCTCCAGTAGATTCTACAAAACATTTATATTCCGGAAAATATGGTGCAAAAGTAATAAACTCATCATTATTTTCGCTCAATGCCTTAAATGTAATCGTAATTGCTCCTGCTGCACCACCTGTAATAAATAAATTTTTACCAGTAAAATCGGTATTAAAACGTTTATTTATATCTTTAGCTAAAATTTCTCTAACCTCAGGATTACCTGGTGCTACAGTATAACCATGTACACTACAAGGGTCTTTTTCATTTAATATATCAATAATTGCTTGTTTTACAAATTCAGGTGTAGGAACATTTGGATTTCCTATACTAAAATCATAAATATTTTCTTCACCCACTTCTAAAGCACGCTTACGACCATATTCAAAAACAGTGCGAATTGTTGATTTTTTGCTGCCAAGTTCATACATCTTTTCCGAAACCATTTATTCACCTTCTATGATAAAAAATTATTCATCTTCAGCTTCGTCAAAATAACGCATACTTGTTTTTTTCCACTCTTTCACAGAATACATCATTGTATATTGCTGAAGATTATTTTCTTTGGCTAATTTCTTAGCTACTTCTTCACATTCTTGACGCGTATGAGCATGTATCATCGTATAAATATTATACGGCCAATCAGGTGTAGTATTCCTATCATAACAATGAGACACCGCCGGTGACTGAGCAAGTTTTTGCGCAATCTCATCTAATTTATCTTGTGGTACTACCCAAGCACAAAGTGCATTTGCACGAAATCCTGCCTCTACATGACGAAGTACAGCTCCCATTTTACGAATTTTGCCTTCATCTTTATATTGTTGTAAACGACTTAATAATTCCTCTTCCGATATATTAAGTTTTTTAGCAAACTCTTTATATGGTTCTTCCACAAGTGGAAATTCATCTTGCATAATGCGTATAATTTGTTTATCTAATAAATCCATAATTTATCTTTTCCTTATTCTATTTAATTTTTATTATATTTAGCTTTTATTTAAGCTCATCCTTCAACAACAATACTCAGACAGCAAAATTTATTAAATTTTACCACAGCTAAGCGTTTATTGTAAAGATGTAAACATATGCTATTTTAATTTAAACTGTACATTAATTTTATATTTTTTATTAGAAACCAAATTCATTAATTTTTCCACACCTGGCTGAGCTTTGATTTCCTCTAAAATCTGTGTACGTTTTTCTTCACTATGCGTAAGTAAAGTAAACCATAAATTATATTCGCCTTCACGTTCATAATTATGTGTAGCCCCTGGATAATGATTGATACATTCCGCCACTGATTGTATATATTCTTTCTTCACTTTTAACGCTACTAAAGTTCCTTTATATTCTAATTTTCCCGAATCAAAAAAAGGCCCAATACGACGAATATAACCATTTTCTTTTAAATAACGCAATCTTTCAATCACATGCTCTTCTGTTGTGCCTAAAATATTTGCCAACTCTAAAAAAGGACGTTTTGCTATTGGCAAATTACGTTGAATAATGTTTAATAATGATTTATCAAAAGTTGTTAGCATATCATAATCCTCGTTTATCAAAATATCTATGTTTAATTTTAACAAACTATAGTTTATACCGTCAAGTAATTATGAATAGCATTCACTTTTATAAAAAAATACCTTTAACTTAAAATCATGTCTAAACAAATAAACACAATCAAGTTAAAGGTATTATCTTTATTAGTTCAATAAATTTTATTCATCAAGCATAGATTTAATTACTTCTAAAAGCTCTACTCTACCTTGTTTCTTTGGTGAAGAATAAGGCAAAATATCTATTTCTTTTACACCTAAAGATTTACGAATTTGTGCAATTTGCTTACCTACTGCACCACGACTAATTTTATCTACCTTAGTTGCAATAATAAGCACTGGAATATTATTTTTTATGAGCCAATCAAACATTTCTTTATCAGATTTCATTGGTTCATGTCGAATATCTATTAACTGGCATACAAATTGTAATTGCTCTGAATGTAAAAAGTATTCTTCAATAAATTTTGCCCACTGCTTACGGTTAGTTTGTGCAGTTTTAGCATAACCATATCCTGGTAAATCGACTAAATGAAAAGTTTTATCTACAGATTCTACAGTTGTAACTTTTGTACTTTCTGCTAAATCTCTATTTTCATCTATATTTTCATTTTTAACTATTCTCGCAGTTAATTCATAAAAATTAATAGTTTGAGTTTTACCCGGTTGACCACTGACACGTGCTAGATTATGCACACGTGTCAAGGAATTTATCAATGATGACTTTCCTACATTAGAACGTCCAATAAACGCAATTTCTTTTAACTTTTCTTCAGGATATTGCGCTTTTTTTACTGCTGAGGCAATATATTGAGCTCGAATAATATTTATTTTTTCTTTATTTATTTTTTGCTGTTCTTTTTTTTGTAAATTTTCTTCTGTCATTTAATCCACCAACGCTACTTTTAAAACTTCATCAATCGTTTCTACTGGAATAAATTTCATTTTTTCTTTTATCTCTGGAGCAAATTCATCAATATCTCGTTCATTTGCTTTTGGCATAATTACGGTATAAATACCTTCTCGATAAGCTGCTAAAGATTTTTCTTTCAAACCACCAATAGCTAATACTTTACCACGAAGTGTAATTTCTCCAGTCATCGCAATATCTGCTCTCACTTTTTTACCAGTAAGTGCCGAAACAATCGCTGTTGTCATTGTAATACCAGCTGATGGGCCATCTTTTGGTACTGCACCTTCTGGAAAATGTACATGAATATCTTTTTCTTCATAGAACTTTTCACTGATATTCAATTTTTCTGCACGTGAACGAATACATGTAATCGCTGCTTTTCCAGATTCTTTCATTACGTCACCAAGTTGCCCTGTAAGTTGAATATTACCTTTACCATTCATTACTGCTACTTCTACAGGTAAAATCACACCGCCAACTTCTGTCCAAGCAAGACCTGTACAAAGTCCTACTTGCGGTTCTTTTTCTGCTTTCAATTCTGTATATTTAGCTTTTCCTAAGAAATCTGTTATATTCTTTTTCGTAATACGCACAGATTTTTTACCTTCGCTTACGATTTTATACGCCGCTTTTCGACAAGCTTTCGATAATTGACGTTCTAATTCACGTACACCAGCTTCACGTGTATAATCTTCAATAATTCTACTAATTACTTCATCAGAAAGATTTACTTGTGATTTTTTTAAACCATTAGCTTTTTTTACTTTATTTAATAAGTGGTCTTTGGCAATATGCAATTTTTCTACTTCAGTATAACTTGGAAGTGTTATTATTTCCATACGATCACGAAGAGGACGTGGAATATTGCCCAAATCATTAGCTGTAATTATCCACATTACTTTTGATAAATCAAAAGCAAGTCCAATATAATGGTCAGAGAATGTACTATTTTGTTCAGGGTCTAATACTTCTAATAAAGCAGAAACAGGATCGCCACGATAATCAGAAGCCATTTTATCTACTTCATCTAATAAAAATAAAGGATCTTTCGCTCCGACATTTTTTATACCTTCAATAATACGACCCGGCATTGCCCCTACATAAGTACGACGATGACCACGTATTTCAGCTTCATCACGTACACCGCCTAAAGAAGCGCGTACAAATTTACGATTCAAAGCTTTCGCAATTGATGTCGCAATTGATGTTTTACCTACACCTGGAGGCCCTACCAAACAAATAATTGGCGCTTTTATTTCTGGAGATAAAGCTTTAATTGATAAATATTCAATAATACGTTCTTTTACTTTATTTAAACCATAATGATGTTCATCTAATACTTTTTGTGCTTTTTTCACATCAATATCCGTTTTAGTTTCACTATCCCATGGTAAATCAAGTATCCATTCAATATAATTTTGCACTACACCTAATTCAGGAGAGGCAGGATTTGTACGTTCTAAACGTTTTAATTCTTTTTCTAAAGTTTCAAGAACATATTCCGGATACGTATGTTCTGCCATTTTTTGGCGATATTCTTCAATAGCTTCTGTGATTTCATCATCATCGCCTAATTCTTTATTAATAGCTTTAATTTGTTCACGTAAATAATATTCTTTTTGTACTTTATTTATTTGTTTATTTACATCATTAACTATTTTATTTTCTAATTGCATTATTTCTACTTCTTGCTGAAGTAATTCATACAATGCTTTTAATCTACTTTTTAAATCAATTATATCTAAGATTTTTTGTTTATCTTGATATTTACAATTCAAATGATTTGTTACTACATTACATAAAATACTACCATCGTCCATAGCCACATTTACAGCAATCATTACTTCAGGTGGAATTTTATGACTTAATTTTACCCAATCTTCAAATTTAGAAATACACGCTCTAATTAATGCCTGTACTTCTTTTTCTTCAGAGCTATCCTCTTCAATTTCCTCAACATCAACTTCAATAAATAGCCCATCATCACGAAAATCCAAAATACGTGCACGATATAAGCCTTCAATTTGTGCACGCATTATTCCGTTATTTAATTTAGAAACATGTTGTACTTGACATACTGTTCCTATATCATATACATCTTCACGCTTTGGATCTTCTGTTTCTATATCTTTTTGAGCACAAAGCATTATTTGTCTACTATGTGCTAGACATTCTTCTAAAGCCGCAATAGATTTATCGCGTCCAATATCGATTTGTGCTCCATTATTTGGAAACAATACCATTCCTCTTAATGGTAAAAAACTTAATGTACTTTTTTTCCCCACGAAAGGAGCCCTCCTATGAGTATAAATTATTTATCGTAAAAAAGAGTTGTTGCTGTTCAATTTCGTCTAGCAACAACTCTTTGTTTGTAGCATATTAATATCCTGTCACTTAGCCAAAATAAACTTATTTTTTTATAGCTTTTTTATCAGCATAAGTTATCACAGGAGTTTTTTTCTTTTCTATAATTTCTTTAGTTATTTCACAAGAAACAGCACCTGTTTTTGATGGTACTTCAAACATTACATCACGCATAATTCGTTCAATAATCGAGCGAAGACCTCTTGCACCTGTTTTTCGTTTTAAAGCTTCTCTTGCAATCAAGTGTAAAGCTTCATCATCAAAATGTAGTTTTACACCGTCCATTTCTAAAAGTTTACTATATTGTTTAACTAAAGCATTTTTTGGTTTCACCAAAATATCCACTAATGTATCTTCAGATAAAGATTCTAAAGTAACTATTACTGGAACACGTCCTATAAATTCTGGAATCAATCCATTTTTCAATAAATCTTCAGGTAAAACATGTTTTAAAAGTTCACCTGTATTTTGTACTTTTTTACTTTTTATATCTGCACCAAAACCAAGATTTTTATGTCCTAATCGTGCATCTATTATTTTTTCAACACCATCAAAAGCTCCACCACAAATAAATAGTATATTAGTAGTATTAATCTGTAGCATGCCTTCTTGATGAGGATGTTTTCTTCCACCCTGTGGTGGAACACTTGCAATTGTACCTTCTAAAATTTTTAAAAGTGCTTGTTGCACTCCTTCACCCGAAACATCTCTTGTTATTGATGGATTTTCTGATTTTCGAGCAATCTTATCAATTTCATCTATATAGATGATACCTTTTTCTGCCTGCTCAATATCATTATTAGCAGCTTGAATTAATTTTAATAAAATATTCTCTACGTCTTCACCAACGTAGCCTGCCTCTGTAAGTGATGTTGCATCGGCTATAGCAAAAGGAACGTTTAATATTTTGGCTAAAGTTTGTGCAAGTAAAGTTTTTCCACTACCAGTTGGCCCCAACATTAAAATATTAGATTTTTGTAATTCTACATCATCCTGTTTAGAAAGCTTATTTATACGTTTATAATGATTATATACTGCAACAGCTAAAGTCTTTTTAGCCTCATCTTGTCCGATTACATATTGATTTAATATATTATATATTTCCTTAGGTTTAGGTACACCCCTAAGTTCAACAGGTTCAAACTCATCGATTTCTTCTTGTATAATTTCATTACAAAGTGTAACACATTCATCGCAAATATAAACTCCAGGACCTGCAACTAATCTTTGCACTTGTTCTTGAGTTTTCCCACAGAATGAGCATCGCATTTGCCCTTTGCTCTCACCGAAATTCAACAATATTCACCTCTTATCACAAGCCAATTATAATTACTACTTAGTTTTTGCATTCTGCGGACGAATAATTACTTCATCAATTAAACCATATTCTTTGGCTTCTGTTGCTGACATAAAATTATCACGTTCGGTATCCGCTGTAAGTTTTTCTACAGATTGCCCTGTATGAGCTTTTAATATTTCATTCAAAATTTCACGAATACGTAAAATTTCACGAGCTTGAATTTGAATATCTGTAGATTGACCCTGAGCACCGCCTAATGGCTGATGTATCATAATTCGTGAATGTGGAAGTGCATAACGTTTTCCTTTTGCACCTGCAGCTAATAATACAGACCCCATACTTGCTGCTTGACCAATACAAATAGTCGATACATCGGGTTTAATATACTGCATAGTATCATAAATAGCTAGCCCGGCAGTAACAACACCGCCGGGACTATTAATATAAAGGTAAATATCTTTATCCGGGTCTTCAGACTCTAAAAAGAGTAATTGGGCTATTACCACGTTAGCTACATTATCATCAATAGGACCACCTAAAAAAATTATACGGTCTTTTAACAAGCGAGAATATATATCATAAGCACGTTCACCACGCCCTGATTGTTCAACTACCATAGGTACATAGTTCATTTCGTTCACCCCGGTCAAAATATTTCAATTTATTTTTCTTATTCTTATGCTTCTACAGCGCTATCAATAATAAAGTTAGCAGCTTTTTTGTGCATAACTGTAGCTACTAAGTTACCAATGCTATGGTTCTTTTTGATGATTTTGCTTACTTCTTGTGGAGTTGTACCATAAGTTGCTGCAAGTAATGCAATTTCAGCGTTAATATCAGCATTTTCTACTTTAAGGCCTTCAGCTTTTGCTACAGCATCTAACATAAGGTCAGTTTTTACTGCAATAGCTGCGCTTTCTTTATATTGTTCACGGAGTTTATCCATATCCATTTTTGCATAGTTTAAGTAAGCATCAAGGTTCATACCTTGGTTTTCAAGATTTACGGAAAGTTCTTGAATCATGTTGCTTACACGATTTTCAACCATAACTTCTGGAATATCTACAGTAATATTGTCTGTAGCTAATTTTAAGATTTCGTTGCGACGTTTAGTATCAGCTTCACGTTCAGCATTTTTTTCAATGTTTTCGCGAAGTTTTGCTTTCATATCTTCAACAGATTCATAAGATGTAGAGTTTTTAACGAATTCATCTGTAAGTTCAGGCATTTCTTTATGTTTAATGCTGTTAACTTTGCAGTGGAATACAGCTGCTTTACCAGCTAATTCTTCAGCATGATATTCTGCTGGGAATGTTACGTTAACATCTTTTTCTTCGCCTACTTTTAAACCAACAAGTTGTTCTTCAAAAGTATCGATGAAGGAATGAGAACCAATTTGAAGAGGGTAGTCTTTACCTTCGCCACCAGGGAAAGCAACGCCATCAACTTCACCTTTGAAATCTAAAGTAATGAAATCATCATTTGCAACAGCTGCGCCTTCTTCAGCATCAACCATTTTTGCATGATGATTTAAAATGTTATTTACTTGCTGTTCAACTTGTTCGTCTTTTACTTCAACAGCATCTTTAGCAACTTTTAATCCTTTATATTCACCAAGAGTAACTTCTGGAACAGGAGTAATAGTAGCTTTGAATTCTACATTTTTACCTTCTTCTAAAGTTACGATGTCAACTTGTGGACGATCTACTGGATCTAAGTTTTCTTGTTTTAAAGCTTCATCAAAAGCTTTTTGTGCAACACGATCAAAAGCTTCATCTAAAATAGCTTCTTTACCGATGTTCATTTCAAGAATACGACGAGGAGCATGTCCTTTTCTAAAACCTGGGATATTTACACGATTTGCAAGGGATTTGCAAGCAGCTTTAATAGCTTTATCAAGTTCTTCAGCTGGTACTTCGATTGTAAGTACTACCTTATGATTTTCAATCTTTTCTGTAGTAACGTTCATTGTAAAAAAAAACCTCCTGTTTAACTAGTAAACCAAATTTCTTATTGTATATGTTACTGTCATTTGCCCTTTAGCCACAGTACACCTACTATACTAAATGAATGATATCACAATACTTTCATAAAAACAAGTCTAAGTACAAAAATACCCCAGTCTATTGACTGGGGACCAATTTCTTATGGAGCGGAAAACGAGGCTCGAACTCGCGACCCCCACCTTGGCAAGGTGGTGCTCTACCACTGAGCTATTTCCGCGCTGTCTTAACAACACAATTAATTATAATGAATATAAAACAAAAAGTCAATACATATATTTAAAATTTAATGCAAAAAATTAAACCACATAATACTAATGATAGCTAATATTATTGTAAGTGGAAACCCAATTTTAAAATACTCTTTTGATGAAATCTCTATTCCTTGTTTTTTAGCTACTTCCAAAACGATTAAATTAGCAATCGACCCAAATACTGTCAAATTTCCCGCAATAGTAGAAAATAGTGCTAATACCTGCCAAAGAATCTGTTCATCTGGCAAAATATAATATTTTAATAATAATACAGCAGGCACATTACTCACTATATTAGAAAGTATAATCGACATTACCGCAAATAATGGTATCTCTTTCATATATTCTATAGATAAATAGCTATTTATTAAATTTAACAAACCACTTTTTTCTACTCCTGACATTATAATAAATAATCCTATAAACATTATTAACAGATTAAAATCAATGTCTTCATATACTCTATTAGGTTTTATTCTTGTACTAATTAATAAAAACGCTGCTCCTAAACTTGCAGTTAACGATAAATCCATGCCCCATAAATAAAAAACTATAATCAATGCCAACACTAATAATGTTTTTGCTAACAAATATTTATGTATCATCTTATTATATTTAGCTTTATAGGCAAAATCCACATTTAAATCACTTTTATAAATAAACATAATAGCCATATATAACATTAATAAACCAAAAAAAGATAATATTGCTGTATTCACAAAATATTCACCAGCTGATATTTTTGATAAATTACCGATTAATATATTTTGTGGATTGCCAATAAAAGTACAAGCACTACCTAAATTAGATGCCATCGCTATTGCCAATAGATATGGTACTGGATTTACTTTTACATTTAGACAAATCATAATCACCACTGGAGTAAATAATAAGCAAACAATATCATTTATTACTATAGAAGATAATATTCCCGACATAAAAATAACAGCCAATAATAATGTCTTACCTGTATGAATATGCGCAAATACCAATTTACCTATATACGAAAAAAATCCTGCTAATTTTAAATTACTAACAACCACCATTAATGAAAATAATACGATAATAGTCCCAGCATCAATAGCTTGCATAGCCTCTTCTATCGTCAAAATGCCAAAACCTATCATTAATGACGCACCAATAATCGACATTCCCGCCCTATCTACACGAAAAACAGGACTTTTTCCTAGAGTAAATACTATTAAGGTTACTAATAAAATAATACTTGCTATTGTTTCTTGCACATTTTGCTCAGCATTCAATCCACTTAAAGATACTACCGCCAAAATCATTAATAAAATAACACCTGCTATTATTTCTTGTAAATATGGCTTCATTGAACATTATATCCTCACTTATTAAATTTATTTTACAAACAAAAAAAGCCCAGTATTACTACTGGGATATTATCAATGGAGCGGAAAACGAGGCTCGAACTCGCGACCCCCACCTTGGCAAGGTGGTGCTC
>Garnier_p2__coassemble_1451_pt1 | contig 22284 bp, 26 predicted proteins | sample Garnier_p2__metabat2_low_PE_022 | metagenome-assembled genome bin Garnier_p2
TGAAACAGTAATATTCTTGAATTTGGATAAACTTGTCCATATTTCAAGTAGCAGTTTATAATTATGAAATTTTCTCAGCAAAGCGAACGTCAATTTGCTGTTATTGGCTTAGGACGATTTGGTAGAAATATGGCTAAAGCCCTTCACGAAATGGGCTATGATGTATTAGCTATCGACAAAGATATGGAAAAAGTCCAAGATTTTAGTCATGAAGTAACTCATGTTGTTCAAGCTGATACTACAGATGAAGAAGCTTTACGCTCTTTAGGTATATTAAATTTTGATGTTGTTATTGTAGCTATTGGCGAAGATACTGAAGCTAATATTATGACAACACTTCAATTAAAAGAAATTGGTGTGCCATATATTGTAGCTATCGCTCGCAGTCCACTACAAATCAAAGTATTAGAAAAAATCGGTGCAAATCGTATCGTTGCTCCAGAACGTGATATGGCTAGACGTGTTGCATATAACCTTGCTTCTACTAATATCATGGATTATATTGAATTATCGCCAAAATTTAGTATCGTAGAAATTGCTATTCCTCAAGCTATTCGCAATAAAACACTTAGCGAATCTAATATTCGTGCAAAATATGGTTTAAACGTTGTTGCAATTAAACGTCACGATAATTTAATTATCTCTCCATTACCTACTGAAGTTTTATTAGAAAATGATATTGCTATTGTTGTCGGTAGTAATGAAAGCATTAATGGCTTGGAGGCCTTAGAAAAATAATGGAACAAATCACAAGTCTTACTAATACTAAAGTAAAATTAGCTATCAGCTTACAACAAAAAAAATATCGTGATAAACATCAATTGTTTTTACTTGAAGGCATTCGCAATGCCGAAATGGCAATTACCAAAGACATTAATGTGAATATGTGTTTTGTTACTGATAAAGCACTTGAAAATGAACGTAGCCAACAGATTTTAGCAAAATTAAATTGTCCTATTTATCATGTTTCTGAACATATTTATCAAAAAATAAGTGATACTACCTCACCCCAAGGATTAATGCTTATTATTCCTCAGCAAAATTTAACTTTAGATGATTTTTTAGCTAATTCTACAAACAAAGACAATTTTTATCTTGTTTTAGATAGACTACAAGACCCAGGTAATCTTGGCACTATAATTCGTACTGCTGACGCTATGGGAGCAAATGGTATTATTTGTTTAGCGGGAACTGCTGATATTTACGCACCAAAAGTAGTTCGTTCTGCTATGGGTTCATTATTTAATATTCCTATCGTTACTAAAATCTCTGAAAATGATTTTTTAACTACTACTGATAAATATCAATTAAAACTTTTTGCTACAGCTTTAGATTCTACTGCCAAAGCCTCTTGGAATATTAATTATCCTAAAAACTGTGCCATTATCCTTGGTAATGAAGCTAATGGTGTTTCAGATTCTTTGCTAAATATTATTGATACAAAAATTTACATTCCTATGCGTGGAAATGCTGAATCTTTAAATGTAGCAAACGCTGCTAGTATGATAATGTATGAATATTGTCGTCAAAATATTTGACCATATGAAAAATCAATGCTATAATCTAATAGCTAAAGGCATGAGTATGAAAGATAATCGCGGATACTATTTTGTATCTGAGGAAAGTCCGGGCTCCGCAGGGCAATGTGCTGGATAACGTCCAGCGAGGGTGACCTCAGGGAAAGTGCTATAGAAACTTAAACCGCCTGTGTATACAGGTAAGGGTGGAAAGGTGCGGTAAGAGCGCACCAGCATGCAGGTGACTGTATGGCTAGGTAAACCCCACATGGAGCAAGACCGAATAGGGAAGGGATGAAGTGGCCCGCTGAGCCTTCCGGGTTGTGTCGCTAGAGCTTATAGGTAACTATAAGTCCAGATAAATGATTATCACCACTTATGTGGAACAAAACTCGGCTTATTGATTACTCATGTTTTTAGTCTAAACTGCCGTTTGGCAGTTTTTTTATTTATAACGCTAAATATCAACTTTATTGTATATTTATGTTTAAATTTTATTTTAAATATATTACAATATAATTAAATATAAAATATATACCTATAAATTATATGTTCTTAATCTCAGGGTAAAGAAGGAGTTTCTTGTGGATATTAATCAAATGCAAACAATTTTACAGGCAAATCTAAAACCAAAGCGATATGCTCATTGTCTTGGTGTAATGGATACAGCAATTACACTTGCTAAAAGATTTCACGTTGATGAAAAAAAAGCTGCTATTGCTGGATTGTTACATGATTGTGCTCGTGAATTTCCTACTGAAAATCTAATTGACGAAGCTACTAAGCGCCATCTTTTTATCACTGATTTTGACCGTCAATTACCAATTTTACTACATGCACCACTTGGTACTGCTATAGCTAAAGAAAAATATGATGTTCATGATACTGCTATTTTAAAAGCTATCGCAGCTCATACTGTAGGTGATGCTAATATGTCTACACTTGATAAAATAATTTATTTAGCCGATATGATTGAACCTCATCGTAATTTTGACGGTGTAGATAATTTACGTAATTTAGCAATGACTCAAGACCTAGATACTGTTATGATAAGTGCTTTTGACCAATCTATTTTATTTATTATGCGTAAAGGACATACTATTCATCCATATACTGTTAGTGCGCGTAATGAAATTCTCCTTCAAAGAAAGCTTTGATATGCCCTCAAAAAAAAATCCTATAAAAAAACAACCAAAACCACTTATTAAACGTATACGTTTTGATCGATTATTGCTCTTATTAATTCTTTTATCTAGCATTGTCTATGGCTCATATATTGTCTTTTCTGAAATATATGATTGGGGTAGTCTAAAATATGCTCAATATCAAGAAAATCATCCTTCAAAACCACAAAAACCACCTATAGCTCCACAAATTATAGATAAACGGTTTGAAAATTATACTAATATTTTACTTATTGGCGTAGATAATAAGCCAATTGATGGTATCGCTGAATCTGGTAGATATGCTGATGCTATTATGCTCTTAAGTATGGATCATAACACTAATAAAATTCGATTTATTTCTTTACCTAGAAATATAAAAATCAATATTGATGGTCGTAAAGATCCTGAATATTTAAGTTTTACTTACTACTATGGTGGAGCTCCTTTAACAGTAAATACCGTATCACAATTATTAAATATACCTATTACTCAATACATAGCTTTAGATAGAAAAAGCTTAGCCAAAGTAGTTGATACTATTGGCGGTATTAATCTTTATGTAGAGAGTAATATGAATTATGAAGACCCTATAAATAACACTGCTATCCATTTAAATCAAGGATATCAACATTTAACAGGTGATATGTCTCAACAATATTTAACTTTTTGTACTGATGACTTAGGTGATATTGGTCGTGTACAACGCCAACAAAAATTTACCAGAGCTTTATTTGAAAAAATGATTTCCTTAGAAACTATCCCTACTATACCTACTATTATTAATATTTTTGAAAATAATATGGTTACTAATATTAATATTACTGATATTTCAAGTGTAATTGATATCTTAGATACTATTCGTTTTAATGAAATCAATATCAAAATGCTCCCAGGTAATTTAAGTCCTGAAGGTGATTGGATTCCCGATACTACACGTATTGAGCAAGAAATCAATGAATTATTCCCGCCAATAGAGTCCACCACAAAGGATAAAGATTAAACCAACAAATCAATCAATAAATTATATATAAAATTATTTAAAGAAAGGTAAGTGTTCATATGCCATTAACTTCCCAAGATAAAAGTCAACTCATTGCCAAAGCCGCTAGCGATAAAAAAGCTTTAGATATTATGATTATGAATATGCATGATTTAACTACAACTACTGATTATTTTATTGTTTGTAGTGCTACAACATCTACTCAAATTCGTGCTATTGCTGATAATATCGAAGAAGAAATGGATAATGCTGGAGAACATTTTCTTCACAAAGAAGGCTATAATAACGCTGAATGGATTTTATTAGATTATGGCGATTGCGTTGCTCATATCTTTACCGAAGAAGCTCGCCGTTTTTATGGATTAGAAAGTCTATGGGGCGAAGCACCTACTGTTGAATATGAAGACTAAAAACGAGGTATAAATTATATTGACACAACAACAATTAAAATATCAACCAAGTACTGTAGTAACATTAAAAGTTGCTCGTCTTGGTGAAATGGGTGCTTTTTTAGACGCTCAAACTGGAAATACTAGTGATGATATTTTGTTACACAAATTACAGCAAACTGCACCTGTAAAACCTGGTGACAAAGTTTCTGTTTTCTTATACAAAGACCCACATGGTCGTCTTACTGCTAGTATGCGTACTCCTAAAATGCGTGAAGGTCAAATAGCTCGTCTAAAAGTAATCAATACTAGCCGTGACGGTGCTTTCTTAGATGTTGGTGCTGAACGTGGTATTTTTATGCCATATGCTGGTATGCGTGGTAAATTACAAGTTGGTGAAATTGTTTGGGCTAAATTATATACTGATAAATCTGGTCGTCTTGCCACTACAATGAAAGTTGAAGATGAAATGCGTAGAGCCTCTCGTCCTGCTGAAAATGTAAATGTTGGTGATATGGTTACTGGTTCTGTATATAATTTTACTGAACAAGGTGCTTTTATTTTCACCGATGAACGTTTTATCGCCTTTTTAGATAAACGTGAAATGACAAATAAACCACGTGTCGGTCAAACTTTGACTACTCGTATTACATTTATTCGTGATGATGGACGTATCAATGTATCTATGCGACCAATCAAAGAAAAAGCTATCAATCTTGATGCAAATTTACTTTATGAAACCCTCACTACACGTGGTGGAAAAATGCCATATTGTGATGATACTTCTGCTGAAGTTATCCGTGAACGTTTTGGTATTAGTAAATCAGCTTTTAAACGTGCCTTAGGTCATTTAATGAAAGAAGGTAAAGTAATCCAACAAGATGGTTGGACTTGTTTAAAAGACTAAAGATTAATGTAATCAGAAGCTATCTGACATATTTGCCAGGTAGCTTTTTTTGAGCAAAGAAAGGAGAAAACTTTGTGCTTACAATCAAAGAAATTCGCCAAGTGTCTTCTATTGAAGAAGCTTATGAATTAAATCAAAAGAAAACAAATCGTATTATCGGTGGTATGTTATGGTTAAAAATGCAACAAGGTAATGTTAATACCGCTATTGATTTATCCAATTTACATTTAGATACGATTGAAGAAACTGCTACTGAATTTAAAATTGGTGCTATGACTACTTTACGTGATTTAGAACTTCATGGAGGTCTAAATAAATACACTAATAATAGCATTAAAGAAGCTATGCGTCATATTGTAGGTGTACAATTTAGAAATTTAGCTACTATTGGGGGCAGTATTTTTGGTCGTTATGGTTTTTCTGATGTATTAACTGTATTTATGGCACTTGATACTTATGTTGAACTTCATCACGCTGGCATCATTCCCATTAGCGAATTTGCCCAAATGCCTTATGATAATGATGTTTTAGTTAATATTATCGTCAAAAAAACACCTTTAAAATGCACTTATTTATCTCATCGTCAAACAAAAACTGATTTTCCTATTATTGCTGTAGCTGTAAGTAAACATCATGACCAATATCAAGCTGTTATTGGTGCAACTCCTCATCGTGCAGTAATTATTGCCGATAAAAATAATATTTTATCTAAAAATATTACACCTGATACCATTGAAACTTTTGCTAATTATATAAAAGATACTGTTATTACTGATTCTAATAGCAGAGCATCTGCTTTATATCGTAAACATTTAGCGTATGTTTTAGTTAAACGTGCTTTATTATCAATGGAGGAAAATAACTAATGATTTTAAATATTTGGCTTAATGGTAAAAAAATCAGCGAAGAAATCTCTGCTGATACTTTATTAATTGATTTTGTACGCAATCACGGTTGTTATAGTGTGAAACGTGGCTGTGATACTTCAAATTGTGGTCTTTGTACTGTTTTTGTCGAAAATAAACCTGTTTTGTCTTGTTCACTCTTAGCTGCTCGCGTAAATGGAAAACATGTAACTACACTTGAAGGCTTACAAAAAGAAGCAAAAGATTTCGGTACTTTTATTGCTAATCAAGGTGCTGAACAATGTGGATTTTGTAATCCTGGTTTAATCATGAATGCTATTGCTTTATTTAGAGAAAATCCTAATCCTACAGATGAAGAAATTATCGAATATCTTGCTGGTAATCTTTGTCGTTGCTCTGGTTATGAAGGACAACTTCGTTCTATTCGTGCTTTCTTAGATTTTAAACAGGCTAAAACGGAGGAATAATTATGACAAATTTAGCTAATTTAAAATATGTAAATAAGCCTATTATGAAATCTGATGCAATGGCACTTGTTACAGGAAAGCCTGTCTATCTTGATGATATTGCACCAAAAGATTGTCTTATTGTTAAAGTTTTACGCAGTCCTCATGCTAATGCTATTATCGAAACAATCAATACTACTATTGCTAGTAAAGTTCCGGGTATTGAAGCTATTTTTACTTATCAAGATGTAGCGCAAAAACGTTTTACTATGGCAGGTCAAACTTATCCTGAACCAAGTCCATATGATCGTTTACTTTTAGATAAACACGTTCGTTATGTTGGTGACCCTGTAGCTATTGTTGCTGGAGAAACTGCTCAAGCCGTAGATAAAGCTTTAAAATTAATCAAAGTACAATATCAAGTTTTAGAGCCTTTATTAGATTTTCTCCAAGCTAAAGATAATAAAAATCTTGTTCATCCAGAAGATACTTGGCGTTCTCTTGTACCTGTAGGTGCTGATAATAAACGTAATCTTTGTGCTAGTGGCTCAGAAAGTGCTGGAGATATCGAACAGGTATTAAAAAATTGTGATGTTGTTGTAGAAGGGACATATCATACCAAAGCTTGCCAACAAGCTATGATGGAACCATTTTCCACATATTGCTATATGGATACGTACAATCGTTTAAATATCGTTAGCTCTACACAAATTGTTTATCATGTACGTCGTATTGTTGCTCATGCTCTTGATATTTCTCAAGCAAAAATTCGTGTAACTAAGCCTCGTATTGGTGGTGGTTTTGGGGCAAAACAAACAGTAGTTGCTGAAGTTTTCCCTGCTTTTGTAACATATAAAACAGGAAAACCTGCCAAAATGATATTTACACGTACTGAATGTCAAATTGCCTCTACACCACGTCATGAAATGGAAATCTCCGTTCGTGTTGGCGCTACTAAAGAAGGTAAAATCGAAGCTATTGAAGTTTATTCTTTATCTAATACTGGTGCTTATGGTGAACACGGTCCAACGACTGTAGGTTTGTCTGGCCATAAATCAATTCCACTGTATCGTGATTTGAAAGCTTTTAAATTCTCCTATGATGTTGTATATACTAACGTAATGAGCGCTGGTGCTTATCGTGGTTATGGGGCAACTCAGGGTATTTTTGCCGTAGAAAGTGCTATTAATGAACTTGCAAATAAATTAAATATTGATCCTGTAAAACTTCGTGAAATGAATTTAGTCCGTGAAGGCGATATTATGCCTGCTTATTATGGAGAGACTGCTACTAGCTGTACTCTTGACCGTTGCGTTGCTCGTTGTAAAGAAATGATTGATTGGGATAATAAATACCCTGCTCGTGATATGGGCAATGGCAAAATCAGAAGTGTTGGTATGGCTATGGCAATGCAAGGCTCTGGTATTACTTCTATTGATGTTGGTTCTGCTACTATAAAATTAACCGATGAAGGACTATATACTTTAGCTATTAGCTCTGCTGATATGGGTACTGGCTGTGATACTGTTTTAGCCCAAATTGCAGCTGAGGTATTAATGTGTCCACTTGAAAATATTTCAGTAATTGCTGCCGATACTGATGCTACACCTTATGACTCTGGTTCTTATGCCTCTAGTACAACATTTGTAACTGGTAAAGCCGTAGAAAAAACAGCACTTGGTTTAATTGATAAAATCAAAGAATTTGGGGCAAATATTCTTGAGTGTCCTATAACAGATATTGATTTTGATGGTAAATCTATTATTAATATAAAAAATAATAAAACGCTTACTCTTTCGAATATTGCTACTCATTCAATGTGCGGAGCAAATCAAACTTTAGAAAATACTGTATCTAACTCTATGCCATCTTCTCCACCTCCATTCATGGCAGGTATGGTTGAAATTGAACTAGATAAAGAAACAGGTCATGTAGAAATTCTTGATTTTTGTGCGGTAGTTGACTGCGGTACACCAATTAATCCAAACTTGGCTCGTGTACAAACAGAAGGCGGTCTTGTTCAAGGTATTGGCATGGCACTTTATGAAGATGTTACGTATAATAAAAAAGGTGTTTTAACTGAAAATTCCTTTATGCAATATAAAATACCATCTCGTTTAGATATGGGTAAACTTCATGTTGAATTTGCTAGCAGTTATGAACAATCCGGTCCTTTTGGTGCAAAATCTATCGGAGAAATTGTTATCAATACACCATCTCCAGCTTTAGCTCATGCTATTTTTAATGCTACTGGCATCTGGTTCAAAGAATTACCCATCACTAGTGAAAAAATTGCTATGGGTCTATTAAATAAATAAATTTCTCCTAAAAAGCCAAATACTATCTACTATTTTAAAAAACTTATTGCAACAAACAGTAAAAATGGTTAAAATATAATTTATATATTTATAGTTCGAGATTTTTTAGGAGGAACAGTCGCATGCGATTACTCGAAGAGAGAATACAAAAAGATGGTATCGTTAGAGAAGGAAACGTTTTAAAAGTAGATAGTTTTTTAAATCACCAAATGGATATTAGATTATTCCGTGAAATTGGTAAAGAATTTAAACGCTTATTTGCCAATGATGAAATCACTAAAATCCTTACAATAGAGGCATCTGGTATTGGCATTGCTTGTGTCGTTGCTGAATATTTTGATGTTCCTGTTGTTTTTGCCAAAAAATCAAAATCTAAAAATATTGCTGGTGAAGTATATACAAGCAAAGTAGAATCTTTTACTCATAATAAAGTTTATGATGTAATGGTATCTAAACAATTTTTAAATGCTGATGATAAAGTTTTATTAATTGATGATTTTTTAGCTAACGGTAATGCCTTAAAAGGTCTTATCCAAATTGTAAAATCCGCTAATGCTACACTTGTTGGCGCTGGTATTGTTATCGAAAAAGGTTTCCAAGGTGGTGGCGAAAACCTTCGTTCTCAAGGTATTCATCTTGAATCTCTTGCTATTGTAGATGCTATGGACGATACTACTGGTGAAATAACATTTAGAAAACAATAATATACAAAATATAATAATTCCTTAAAATATTAACCTCGCTTTATTTGTTTATTCAATAAAGCGAGGTTTTTTATTAAATTATTCATTAAAATAAAAATATTTGCTAACAATTAAATAAAAAACTTGCTAAAGTCAAAATGTCAAATTATAATATAACTAGTAGTAAAAATATTTAAATAATAAAGGTGATAAAAATGAGCAATATTGCAGATTTAATTGAAGATTATATCCTTCGTCGTTTAGCTGCTGAGCATAATCGTAAAGTGGAGTTAAAACGCTCAGATATTGCTGATGAAATATCTTGTGCTCCTTCACAAATTAGTTATGTATTAAGCACACGTTTCACTCAAGATAAAGGTTTTGTTGTTGAATCACGTCGTGGCTTAGGTGGATTTATTCGTATCGGTCGAGTTCCCTTACAGAATTTGATTTATCAGGATATTTTAGAAAAAATCAATGAACATACTACACTTGAAGATGTAAATAATATTGTTCATTATCTATTTAAACGTGAATTAATTCAAAAACGTGAAGCAGCTATTTTATTACAAACATTATCTTTAATTTTTGATAAATTATCCACTAAAGAACGTATTGCCTTTATCAAATCCTTGATTATGACTTTAGCTAATTTTAGTTAATATTATATTTAAATTTTCCCATTTATCAAACAATATTTATAATAAACTATACTAAAGTCTAATTTAAAATATTATTAAATATATTATTAATTGCTATGAGTAAATAATCTTTTAATTTTTATCTAAAATAAGATTTTTTACTCATAGAGTTTTCTTTTGACAAATAAAATTCGGAGATAATTATGAAGCAAAAACATAAAAACTTTTTAGCAGAAAAATCTCTAATTAAACAATGTAAAAATTTTATTTTAAATTTAATTATTGCTATTATTTGGTTAGTAAAATCTCTTATAAAATATTTTATTAAAATTTTTAAATAATTTTAGTTTTAGCGAGGTATTATTATGGCTAAACGCAAAACTTTATATGTTTGCCAAGAATGTGGATATTCTGTACCCAAATGGCTTGGTAAATGCCCTGGTTGCGGACAATGGAATACTTTAGTTGAAGAATTAGAAGAAGTTACCTCTTCTAGTCGTGGTTTTAGTTTAAATACCACCAAAACCAATAGTAGTCCCAAACCTATAAAAGAAATATCTACTGAAGACTTACCACGGTTTAGTACTGGTTCTAATGAAATGAATCGCGTACTTGGTGGTGGTATTATTCCTGGTTCTTTAGTTTTAATGGTTGGTGACCCTGGAGTAGGTAAATCTAGTTTAAATTTACGTATTTGTGCTAATGTAGCTACTAATCATAAGGTCTTATATGTAACCGGTGAAGAAAGTTCTCGTCAAATTCGTATGCGTGCAGATAGATTAAATGCTTTAGAAAATAATCTTTATGTTCTTAGCGAAACAGATTTAGAACGTATTGAACGTCATGTTTTAGACGAAAAACCGGATTTATTAATTATCGATTCTATTCAAACTATTTTTAGACCTGATGTACAAAGTGCTCCTGGTAGTGTAAGTCAGGTTCGTGAATGTTCAGTAAGTTTACTTCGTATTGCTAAACAAAATAATATTGCTATTTTCATTATTGGGCACGTAACTAAAGATGGGACTCTTGCTGGTCCACGTGTATTAGAACATATTGTAGATACTGTACTTTATTTTGAAGGCGAACGTAATGCTGAATATCGTGTTTTACGTGCTGTAAAAAATCGTTTTGGTAATACTAATGAAATTGGCATCTTTGAAATGCGTGAAACAGGTCTTGTTGATGTTCCGGATGCTTCCAAAATGTTCCTTTCTGAAGAAAATTCTAATGAATCTGGTACAGTTATTATTCCTGCACTTGAAGGTACACGACCTCTTTTGGTAGAAATACAATCACTTGTAGCACCCACTCCTTATGTACCGCCAAGAAGAACTTCTGATGCTATTGATATAAAAAAAATTCAATTACTTTTAGCTGTTTTAGAAAAAAGAGTTCATTTAAATATGGGTACTTGTGATGTTTATGTCAAAGTAGCTGGCGGTATAAAACTTGATGACCCTGCTGTCGATTTAGCCCTTTGTTGTGCCATGGCTTCAAGTTTTCGTAATCAAAGTATTCGCCCACAAACTATTATTTTTGGGGAAGTTGGTCTTTCTGGAGAAGTACGTTCGGTAAGTCAACCTGATATTAGAGTTCGCGAAGCAATCCGCATGGGCTTTACTAATATTATTTTACCTGCCAAAAATTTAGACCGTTTGGAGCAAAATTTTAATAATATTTCTATTCATGGTGTTCGTTATTTAAGCGAAGCCTTAAAATTTGCACTTAACTAGAGGTTTTCATCATGAATATAATAATTCGACCTATAAAAGATAATGAAATTCCTTTATTGACAGACTTTTTATATGAAGCAATTTTTCTTACAAATAATGACCCTATTTTACCTAGAACAATTATTCAAGAACCTATTTTATGGCGCTATATAAATAATTTTGGTAAAGAAAAAGATGATTATTGTTTTGTAGCTCAAGTTGATAATTATATCGTAGGTGCTGTTTGGATACGATGTATGCAAGGATTTGGTCATTTAACGGATAATGTTCCTGAATTAGCTATGTCCATTTATCCCCAATATCGAAATAAAGGTATCGGCATTTCTTTATTAAAAAAGTTCCTAAAATTTTTACGGCAAAAAAATTATAATCAAATATCTTTATCTGTGCAAAAAAATAATTATGCTGTAAATATGTACAAAAAATTGGGATTTAAAGTCATTTCTCAAAATAAATCAGAATATATTATGAAAATTTCATAAAAAGTATTATAATTTGATTATAATTTGTTAATCTTCATGGACTTTTGTTCATTATTTTAGTAGAATAAATTTATAACACATTTACAAAGGGGGTCAAAGATTGCAGTGCTATTAAATAGAGTTTTAAAATTTTTCATAACAATCTTTTCTATTATCTTGGGAGCGACTTTATTAGAGTTCGCCAGTCCTATCTTAGCGTACATTATTAGTGCCGAATTTTTGCAAATAAACCTTGATATTTTAGATATGACTATGATGAATGCCTTATCTATCTTCATCGGTGGTATTATCGGTGGCTCTATTGGCTTTATTTCTTCTTCTTATTGTATTAATAAATTACGTATCTTCTCCATTTGGGTAGAACGTCAACTCAGTAAAATGCCAACACATGATGTTGTTGCTGGTGTTTTAGGTTTAGCTATTGGTCTTATTATCGCAAACTTATTAGGAGTAGCATTCTCTAGGGTTCCATTAATTGGACCTTATATTCCAATTATTTTTAGCATAGTGTTTGGTTATCTTGGTTTATATATCACTATAAAAAAACGTAAAGATATTATATCTTTATTACCAATTCGTAATAAAGACCATATTCGAAAGGAAAATATTTCTGACGCTGATAGTAAAGATTCCACGGATACTACTATTAATAATTCTGCCTCTTATAAATTATTAGATACTAGCGTTATTATTGATGGTAGAATTGCTGATATTTGTAAAACAGGTTTTATTGAAGGAACATTACTAATCCCTGTATTCGTACTTGAAGAACTTCAATTCATCGCAGATTCTTCTGATTTACTCAAAAGAACTCGTGGCAGACGTGGTCTTGATATCTTAAAACGTATTCAAACTGAATTTGATATGCTTGTAAAAATTGATCATCATGATTATGATGATGTAACTGGCGTTGATTCTAAATTAATTCGTTTAGGTCAAGAAATTGGTGCTAAAATTATTACTAATGACTTTAATTTAAATAAAGTTGCCGATTTGCAAGGTGTACAAGTTCTTAATATTAATGAATTGGCAAATGCAATAAAACCAGTAGTTATTCCTGGCGAAACCATGGTAGTAACTGTAGTTAAAGATGGTAAAGAGCAAGGTCAAGGTGTTGCTTATTTAGATGACGGTACTATGATTGTTGTTGAAGGTGGACATAAACATCTCAATGAAACTTTAGAAGTTGTAGTAACTTCCGTTTTACAAACAGCAGCAGGTCGTATGATTTTCGCCAAACCAAAATAGAACTATGTAAAGGCTACGTATATTTCGTAGCCTTTTTTATTTAAAGGAGTGTTTTTTATGGTTTCTGTTATCTTTCCCGCAGCAGGTCAAGGTAAACGAATGGGTCTTGGCTTTAATAAAATTTTCACTGAACTTTCTGGTAAACCGATTTTAATTCAAACACTATTAACATTTTCCCGTTGTGAATGTATCGATGAATTAATTATTGCTGTAGATATTCATGAAAAGGATATTATCACTAAAGTATTAAGTAAAATTCCTAAATTAAAACCTTATAAAATCGTAGCTGGCGGTTCTGAACGTCAATATTCTGTATATAATGGTTTAATGGCTGTAAATCCTGAATCTGATATTGTTCTTGTTCATGATGCAGCGCGTCCTTTAATTTCTGAAACAGTTATTCAAAATGTAGTCAATGAAGTAATGTTATCAGGGTCTGCCGTGTGTGCTGTTCCTGTAAAAGATACTACAGCTGAAATTAATAGTTTGGGATTTATCGAACAAGTACCTGATCGCAACAAGTTATGGGCAATCCAAACACCTCAAGGATTTAAAAAAGAAATTCTCCTTGAAGCTCATCAAAAAGCTCAAGAAGATCAATTTTTAGGTACTGATGAAGCTAGTCTTGTTCGTCGTACTTCTCACCCTGTAAAATTAGTCATGGGGGATTATAATAATATAAAAGTTACTACCCCTACCGATTTAGTTGTTGCCGAAATGTTATTTGGTCAAAAAATGACAAATCATGCCAAAATAAAAATTTCTTCATTATTTAATGATATATTTAATAACACTCAAAAATAATAAAATATAATGAAAAGAGGTTTTCTTCATGTCTAGAGTTGGTATTGGTTATGATGTACATAAATTGGTAACCGACCGCAAACTTATTTTAGGTGGCGTAGAAATCCCTCATGTTAAAGGACTTCTTGGTCATTCTGATGCTGACGTTTTATTACATGCTATTGCTGATGCTTTACTTGGCGCTGCCGCTCTTGGAGATATTGGTAAACATTTTCCTGATACTGATGAACGTTATCGCGGTATTTCTAGTCTTTTATTATTAAAACATGTCGGTAATTTACTTCATGAAAAACATTTTGTAATTAATAATATTGATGCTACTATTGTTGCTCAAAAACCAAAACTGTTACCATTTATTCCTACTATGCGTCAAAATATAGCAGAAACTTTAAATTTAGCTTTAGATGATGTAAATGTCAAAGCTACTACCGAAGAACGTTTAGGTTTTACTGGCAATGAAGAAGGTATCTCTTCTTATGCTGTATGTAGCATTGATAAATCTAACTAATCAAATAAAATATCTTTAAGATTACGCCAATGCTTGCCTTGATGTGGTATAATATAATTTGCTAAAATAATATAATTATAATCTCATATATTTGGAGGTATCACTAATGTCTGAACAAATCAGAGTTAGATTCGCACCAAGTCCTACTGGTCCATTCCATATTGGTGGGGCAAGAAGTGCATTATTTAATTGGCTATTAGCTAAAAAATATACTGATGGAAAATTTGTTTTACGTATTGAAGATACTGATAGAGTACGCTCTACAAAAGAATCCGAAGAAAATATCAAAGCTGCTTTAAAATGGCTTGGTTTAGATTGGAACGAAGGTATCGATGTTGGTGGTGAATATGGCCCTTACCGCCAAACTGAACGTTTAGATATTTATAAAAAATTTACTGATAAATTAATTGCTGAAGGTAAAGCATATTATTGCTATTGCACTGAAGAAGAAATCGAAGCTGAACGTCAAGCTCTTCGTGCACAAAATAAAATGCCTCTTTATGGCGGTCATTGCCGTAATTTAACACCTGAACAAATTGCAAAATACGAAGCTGAAGGTAGAAAACCTGTTGTTCGTTTCCGCACTCCTTGTGACCATAGTGTAAATTTTGACGATATGGTTCGTGGAAAAATGAGTTTTGATTCTAACGGTATTGGTGATTTTGTTATCGTTAAAGCTGACGGTATTCCTGTTTATAACTATGCCGTTGTTATTGATGACGCTCTCATGCATATCACTCATGTTATTCGTGCAGAAGAACATCTTTCTAATACACCTCGTCAGGTTGTTTTATATGAAGCACTCGGTTTCCCTGTTCCAAAATTTGGTCATATTTCCCTTATTTTAGGTAAAGACCATACAAAAATGAGTAAACGTCATGGTGCTACATCTGTAGAACAATACAAAAACCTTGGCTATTTACCAGAAGCTATCGTAAACTTCTTAGCTCTTCTTGGTTGGGCACCTCAAGGCGAACAAGAAATTTTCTCCATTGAAGAATTAATTAAAGAATTCTCTATGGAACATGTAGCTAAAAATCCTGCTGTTTTTGATATCGACAAATTAAATTGGATTAACGCTCAATACATGAAAAAAATCCCAGCAGAACAAATCACAAATATGGCACTTCCTCATTTAATTGAAAAAGGCTATATTACAGAAACTCCTGATGATACTGAAATGAAAAAATTAAATCGTTTCACAGAAGTTATTCGCGACCATTTAAGCTATGCTGCCCAATATGTAGATTTTGCTGACCTTTATTACAATGATGATTTCACTGTAGAAGATAATGAATGTAAAGCTGTTCTTCAAGAAGAAACTGCAAGCGAAGTTATCAATATGTTTAAACAAAAATTAGCAGAGCTTACAGATTTCACTGCTGAAAATATTCAACCTATCTTCAAACAAATCATGAAAGATTTCAAAGCTAATAAAGGCATTAAACTTGGTGGTAAATCTGTTTATATGCCAATTCGTATTGCTTTAACAGGTCAAATGCATGGCCCAGACCTTGCAGGTCTTGTAGAAGTTTTAGGCTATGATCGTGCAGCAAAACGTATTGAACGTACATTAGCTTAATTTAAAATACTACTACGAAAAACATAAAGAAATATAATATTAACCCAGCTATATTTGGCTGGGTTATATATTATAACGGTGAGTACTATGAAACTATTATCAACTTTGAAAAAAGATATTCGTGTTGTTTTTGAACGTGACCCTGCTGCTAAAAGTATTTTAGAAGTTCTTTTATGTTATCCAGGGTTACATGCTATTTGGCTTTATCGTTTATCACATTATTTTTATAATAAAAAATTAGTACTACTACCTCGCTTAATCTCACATTTAGGTAGATTTTTAACAGGTATTGAAATTCATCCTGGTGCTCAAATCGGCCCTGGATTATTTATTGACCATGGTTCAGGCATCGTCATTGGCGAAACAACAATTATTGGTAAAAATGTAACTTTATATCAAGGTGTCACTTTAGGTGGTACTGGTAAAGAAAAAGGCAAACGTCATCCTACAATCGGCAATAATGTTGTTGTAGCTTGTGGAGCCAAAGTTCTTGGTTCATTTACTGTAGGCGATCATGCAAAAATTGGTGCAGGTTCTGTAGTTGTAAAACCAGTACCCGCATACGCAACTGTTGTTGGCATACCAGGAAAAGTTATTTTAATAAACGGTCAAAAAACGCCACCGACTACACCGAATATTTCACCAAAATTACAAGAATTGGCCGAAGAGTTAGATGTTGATTTATCCCATGATAAATTGCCTGATCCTGAGCTTGATATGATAAAAGCACTCTCTCATCGTATTTCCGATTTACAATTGCAAATAGAGAAATTAAGTAAAGAAGTGGAGGATTCAAAAAATAATCATGCTTAAAGTTTATAACACCCTCACTAAACAAAAAGAAAATTTTAAACCATTAAAAGAAAACGAAATTAGTATCTATGTTTGTGGTGTAACGCCATATAATCATCCTCACATTGGTAATGCTCGTCCATTTGTAACATGGGATGTAATTAAACGTTATTTCACACATTTAGGTTATAAAGTAAAACATATCCAAAATTTCACAGATGTTGATGATAAAATTATTCGCACTGCTAATCAAGAACATGTATCTTGGAGCGATATTTCTACAAGATATATCAACTCTTATTTTGAAGTAATGGATAAACTTCATGTAAAACACGCTGATGTTTATCCAAAAGTATCTCAAACTATCCCTGAAATTATCGAAATGATTTCCGGTCTTATTGATAAAGGTTACGCTTATGAATTAAATGGCGATGTTTACTTTAGCGTAGAAAAATTTGAAGACTATGGTAAATTAAGTGGTCGCAAATTAGAAGATATGATGGCTGGTGCTCGTATCGAAGTTAATGAAAGCAAACATAATCCTATGGATTTTGCTTTATGGAAAGCAGCAAAACCTGGCGAACCATTCTGGCAAAGCCCTTGGGGTAATGGTCGTCCTGGTTGGCACATTGAATGCTCTACTATGTCTTTAAAATATTTAGGTAAAACATTTGATTTCCACGGTGGCGGAAGTGACCTTATTTTCCCACATCATGAAAATGAAATTGCTCAATCTCAAGCATATTGCGGTGATAATAATAGTTTTGCTCGTTATTGGTTACATAATGGCTTTATCACTATTAACCAAGAAAAAATGAGTAAATCTCTCGGAAATTTCTTCACTGTAAAAGAAATTCTTGATAAATATCCAGCAGAAGTACTTCGTTTCTTCATCGTATCCACTCATTATCGTAGTCCACTTGATTTTAGTGATGCTCGTCTTGATGAAGCAACTAGCAGTCTTTCTCGCTTAAAAAATGCTCTTGATAATCTTAAAGAATTAGCTAAAATGCCTCAAAACAATAGCGAAGATGGTAAAACACTTCTTACTACAGCTCAAACTTGTAAACAAAACTTCTTTGAAGCTATGGATGATGACTTTAATACTGCTCTTGCTATTGCTAATATGTTTGATTTAGCTAAAGAAGTTAATATTTATTATAATGAAATAACTGCTGGCAAAGCTACTTGTGACCAAAAAGCTATCACTTTAGCTCTTGATGTATTTAAAGAAATGGCTGATATCATTGGTATTTTTGAAGATGATGATAATTCTACAGATGATGCACTTTTAGATAATCTTATGAATCTCATTATCGATATTCGTCAAAATGCACGTAAACAAAAAGATTGGGCTACTGCTGATAAAATTCGTGATGAATTAAAAAATATTGGTATCACTCTTGAAGATTCACCAACAGGTGTTCGCTGGAAAAAATAATGAAATTTAAACAATATCAATATTTAAAACAAAACCTCTTTAATTTTACTGAAGATGATACTTTACAAAATCGTTATGAAGATACTCCTCCACGTCAAATAAATCCTTTAGTTTTAGCTTATGTTGGCGATGCTTATTATCATTTATATATTCGTACACGCTTGCTTAATTTTGAACAAAGTCATGTACATCTTTTAAATGATTTTAGTATGAAAATCGTGTCTGCTACCTTACAAGCTAAAGTATATGAAGCCATAAAAAACGAATTTACCGAAGATGAAGAATATATCTTTAAACGTGGTAAAAATGCTACTTCACATCCACCACGTGTTGCCTCTGTTCATGATTATCATATTAGTACAGGATTAGAAGCTGTTTTAGGTTATCTTTATCTAGGAAAAGACCTCAAAAGATTAGATTATCTTTGTGAACAAGCATTTATTGCTGTAAGTAAAATTTTAAGAGATTCCATTAAATAATAATTTAAAAATAAAAAGTACTTCTATCATTTTGAAGTATCCTCTTAACTATATTTTAACTAAAAATAAGAGTCTACTTCATTTTTAGAAGTACTTTATTTATTGTATTAATTGTTTCTTTAGCATTGAATTTTTTATTATTTTAGTATAATATATTTTATATGCGCCTATAGTCTAGTGGATAGAACGTTGGCCTCCGGAGCCGAAAACGCAGGTTCGATTCCTGCTAGGCGCACCATTTTACAATCTTAGCACAGAATATCTGTGCTTTTTATTTTGGCTTTATTTTAAACTTTTATTTAAGGAAGTGTATTTATGGATATAAAATGTCCTGTTTGTCGTAGAAAATTAGGTCATGTATCTCGTCCTGAAGCTAAAGGTCGTTTTTTTTGCACTGCATGTGATCTTTGGGTAGCATTTACCAAAAAAGATACTAAAATATCTTACCGATTACAACGTCCTGGAAGATAATTTTATAAATTCAACTTGAAATGAACTAAATTTATTAGTATAATGAAGTTTGACTATAAAATAAATATTTTATAGTTTATATCCGCCTTTTGGCGGTGTTTTATTTTATATTGGAGATGATTTTATGGTTAGTACCTCTATTCATCGTGTAAGCTTTTATGACACTGATGCTATGGGTGTTGTTCATCATTCCAACTATATTCGTTGGTTTGAAATTGGGCGTGTAAATTTTTTACGTAGTATTAATATCACTTTAGGCGAAATGATGGATGATGGCTATGTTTTTCCAATTACCGAAGTTCGCTGTAAATATATAGCCTCTGGTAAATTTGATGATGTTTTACGTATTGAAACAACTCCTGTTGCCTTAACTAAAGCCAAAATGGAATTTAGTTATAAAATTTATCGTGATAATGATAATACCTTATTAGTTGAAGGTTTTACACAAAATGTATTTACTCACAAAGATAATGGTCATATCACACGTATCCCAGATAAATTTTATCTTAAAATGCGTGATGCTGTAAATAAATAGTATCATCTACAATATAATATATTATATTCTTATTTGATTTAAGGAGATTTTTAAAATAATGGATAGTAATTCACCGATAGGTGTTTTTGACTCTGGTCTTGGCGGTCTTACTGTACTAAAAGCCTTACGACACCTTTTACCCCATGAAAATTTTATATTTGTAGGAGATTCTGCTCGTGCTCCTTATGGTAGCCGTAAACCCGAGGAAATAGTTCTGTTTTTACAACAATTCATGGATTATTTTAAATCTCAAAATGTAAAAATGGCTGTGTGTGCCTGCAATACAATGACATCTTATAGCTATCCAATAATAAAAAACAATACTGCATTTTCTTTAATTCCTATGAATCCTTCCATTATTCCTGCATTAAAAGTTTCACCTAATAAACATATTGGGGTAATTGCTACCGAAGCTACTATAAATAAAGGTATGCATAAAATGGCAGCAAAACAACTTGATGAAGAAATTAAAGTTTTTGGCATTAGTTGTCCAAAATTCGTACCACTCATCGAAGCAGGTAAAATTCAAGGTGAACAAATCGAACAGGCAGTTCAAGAATATGCGCAAAAATTTATTCACGATGATATTCATTCTTTGATTTTGGGTTGTACACATTATCCTATTATTAATAATGTTCTTCGTAAATATTTTAAAGATGTTACTTTAATTGACCCAGCATTTGAAACAGCTAAACAAGCTGTGCAAGTACTCAAAGATAATCATTTATTAAATACTCAAACACAATCTGGTACATTACAATTGCGTTTTTCAGCCATACAGGAAAATTCAAACCAAATGGCTAAAATTATATTAGGTAATGATATTCCACCTATTACGAATGTAGATTTAACTACATTTGCAAAATAATATATTGGGGGCATTGATGTGGATTTAATTATCACAATTTTTCTCTGGATTCTCATTCTTTTATTCTTACTAAATGAAGTAATTATTCGTGTTGTTGGCGATGCTATTGTTAAAATGAAAGTAGATGAACATACTCCATTTACAGTAGATGAAATCACTCAAGATAGTATTTCTCTTAGCACTGTTATCAATGTTTCTAATGATGGTAAACAATGTGCTACAATCATGGATTGTTATGTACGTCAACTTTTACCATATGAACAATTCGATGGTGTAAAAGTAGAAGCAAAAGCTGAATTAAAAGGTGCACCTCGTGAAGATGATTACTTTGAATCTGTATTAATTCAGAAAAAAGAAAGTATCGATATTGTTATTCGTGTAAAATTAATTGACCGTAAAAATAACGACATAAAACAAACACTTACACATATGGTTGATTTACCTCTTGATATCATTTATCAACATGCTGCACGTTATTCTTGGAAATTATCCAAAGAAACAATTGTACTTTCTGCTGAAGAAATTGCAAAACTTGCAGATGTAAAACTTGCAGATTAATTTTATTATAGTTAGCTTATATTCTCTAACTAATTGGGTAAAAATTTAAGTATGTAAAAAGCAAAGGAAGTAAATCATGTCTGACGTTAAAATTATACCTATTCCTACACGTATTCTTACCAAAAAAGATGATATTGTAGATACTATTGAACGCTATACTAAAGAAAAAATCGGCCCTGACGATGTTATCACTGTAGCTGAAAGTGTTGTAGCTATTACTCAAGGCTTATATATTCGCCCTGAAGATTTAAAAATCTCTCATTTAGCACAATTTTGTTGTCGTTTTATTCCAGATTATGGTAGTCTTGCCACTCCACATGGTATGGAATCTTTAATGATTAAAGAAGGTCATTTCCGTGTAGCTGCTGGATTATTTATAGGTTTCTTAGCTAAATTAGTTGGTAAATCTGGTGTGTTTTATCAAATTGCAGGCCGTCAAACAGCTTTAATTGATGATGTAACTGGTACAATGCCTCCATTCGATAAATCAATCGTTTATGGCCCTGAAAATACTAAAGAAGTTGTAAACAATCTAAAATCTCGTTTAAATTGTTTCGGTGCAGTAATCGCTGATGTTAACGATTTAAAACGTTCTCGTATCGTTGATGTTACTGATGGTTGTAATGGTGAAATGGTAGCAAAATTACTTATTGATAATCCATTTGGTAATGCTTCCCAAAAAACTCCAATAGCTATCATAAAAAACTTTAGACAATATCAAGAACAAAACTCTTAAAAATTTAATATACTTCAATAAAAAAAGATGTTTTCAAAAGAAAACATCTTTTTTTATGGTTCTTTGTCAAATGTTGGGGTAAAGGATAGACAAATTTTTGTCTATCCTTTT